>LNFM01004248.1_pt1 | contig 26721 bp, 20 predicted proteins | sample 596031 | NCBI WGS metagenome assembly LNFM01 (sample SAMN04254537, study PRJNA301005) | activated carbon metagenome | isolation source: dual media filters at the Ann Arbor, Michigan drinking water treatment plant | place: USA: Ann Arbor | reverse complement strand
GATCGTCGCGCGATACCCCACCGCGTGCTGCATCAACCGCCGCCCACCCGCCGGCAGATCATGCACCAGCGTCGGCCGCGTCAGCCCCAGGCGCTCGAGGTCGATGACATTCACGTCCGCCCGCTGCCCGACCGCGATCGCCCCGCGATCCGCGAAGCCCACATAGCGCGCCGTATCGAACGCCTGCATCTGCACCAACCGCTCGATCGGGATCCGCCCATTCGCCCGATCGCGCCCCCAGTGCATCAACAAATACGTCGGGAAGCTCGCATCGCAGATCGTCCCCACGTGCGCGCCGCCGTCCGACAGCCCCGGCAGCGCCAGCGGATGCCCCAGCATCTCGCGCACGACATCGAGGTTGATCCCCGTGAAATTGTACAGCGGGAAGTACAGCAGCGCCCGGCCGTCGTCCTCGAGCAATGCGTCGTAGATCACCTCGAGGGCGGTGCGCCCGGTCGCGGCGGCCTCGGCCGCCAGGCAGGTCCGTGGATCCGGCTCGTAGTCGGGCCGCTCGCCGAGTCGATACATTCGCCGCGAGATCATGTCGACGCGCGCGAGCAGGTGATCCGCCAGCGGCGGGATCGAGCTGCCGTCCCCCGCGACCCGATCGGTCGTCTCCGCCAGCAGCTTCGCCCGGAACTCCGGATCCCGCATCCGCGCCACCCGCTCGGATCGCGGCAGCAGCGAAATCGCCTTGTACGACGGGTACCCGATGAATGGGTGGAATGTGGCCTCGAGCCCGAGCAGGACTCCGATGGGCCGTGGCGCCACCTGCAGGCGAATCGTCACACCGCGGGCCGCGGCCTGCTCGGCGCGGGCGACGATCCACCGCCATTGCTCGGGCGATTGATCGCGCTGCATCAGCGACACCGACAGCGGATGCCCGTCCGCCGCGGCGGCCATGGCCTCGATCATGTCGAACTCCGCCTGGAAGTTCGCGTCGGTGACGAGACAATCGAAATCCGACACCGCCTGCAGCACGCCGTGCCCCAGCCCCGCGAACGCCCCGGCGATTCCACACAGCTCGCGCGCGTCGGCCTCGGATGCCGGCGTCGCCTGGCCGCGGGCGGTGCGGTGATTGTCGGAGCGCCCGGTCGAGAACCCCACCGCGCCGGCCTGCAGCGCCCGACGGGTCAGCGCCCGCATCTCGTCGATCTCGGCGTCGGTCGCTGCCTGGTCGGCCAGCGCCCGCTCGCCCATGACGAACATCCGCAGCGCGTCGTGGGGCACCTGCACCGCGAAGTCGATCGCGTGGGGGAACGCGTCGATGCGATCCATGTACTCCTCGAAGCTGCGCCAGCCCCAGGTCAGGCCCTCGGCCAGGGCCGAGCCGGGGATGTCCTCGACGCCCTCCATCAGCTCGATGAGCCGGGCGTGGTCCTCGTCGCGGACCGGCGCGAAGCCGACGCCACAGCTCCCCATCACCACCGTGGTGACGCCGTGCAGCACCGACGGCGCGAGCGTGTCGTCCCACGACACCTGGCCGTCGTAGTGGGTGTGGATGTCGGTGAAGCCCGGCGTGACGATCGCCCCATCGGCGTCGATCTCCCGCCGCGCGTCGCCGTCGCACCGGCCGACCGCCACGATGCGCCCGTCGACGATGCCGACGTCACCGCGGTACCCGGGCCGCCCCGTGCCGTCGACGATCGTGCCTCGGTGGATCCGCAGGTCGTAGGTCATGCGTCTGCTCCCTGGATCCGGTGTACCGCACGCCCGTCGCACGGCGCCACCCTAGGCCGTGTTGCAAGCCCAGGGGCAGTCGGGTACATGCGTGCACAATGCGTCGACGCGACGGGGCCACGATGCGTCGCAGCGCCGCCCGCTGGGCCGCCGCGACGCTCATGGCGGCCCTCGGGGCCCCGCGCCCGGCCCGGGCCGGCGACGGTGACGTGCCCACCCTCGGCAACGAGGCCGCCATGTCGGCCGGCGCCGTGGTCGCGGCCGGCCGCGGGGTCGGGATGGCCTGGTACAACCCCGCGGGCCTCGGCGCCAACACGCGGGCGCGCATCGAGACCTCGAGCGACGCCTTCGTGCTGCGATTGCACCGCGTCGACGGCGGCATCGTCACCGGCCTGCCCGATGCCGAGCGCGCCAGCGACATCCGCAGCCGCGAGATCGTGATCATCCCCGGCGCGACGGTGTGGGCGTTCCGCGTCGCCCCCCGCGTGAGCCTGGCGCTGTCGCTGTTCGTCCCGTCGTTCGACGAGATCGACATGGACGCGCGCCGCCAGGGCGACGCGCCGTCGGTCGCATACGGCCAGCAGCTCCGGGTGCAGCACAGCCAGCGCCGCTACGAGGCCGGGCCGTCGGTGGGCTGGGAGATCACGCCCGAGCTCCGCATCGGCGCCTCGGCCTTCGTCGTCTACGATCGGGTCGCGCGCAGCAGTCGTGCCTGGGCGTGGGGCCTCGATCTCGCCGACGAGAACGAGCGCTTCGTGCAGACCGACGTCTCGGAGTCGGTGCGCTCGTGGGGCGCCGAGCTCGTCGCGGGCGTGCAGTGGACGCCGACGCCGTACCTCGAGCTGGGCCTCGCACTGCGCAGCGGCCAGCTGTGGATCGCCCAGACCACCGAGCGCACCGCCATCGCGACCAACGGCGGCACGACGACCGGCGGCGTGGAGACCGGCGACATCGATTTCGTCGCGCTCGACAGCGGCGTTGTGCGCCCGCACGATCCGCTCGAGCTCGACGTCGGTGTGGCCTGGCGCTTCGCGCGGGGCTGGGTCGCCGCCGATGGCATCGCGGCGCCGGCCCGCCGCGGCGGCAACGACGAGGGACGCCGCGCGCGCTGGGGCCTGCGGGTCGGCACGCGCGTCGCGGTCAGCAAGACGCTCGTGCTGGGCGCCGGCGTCTACGCCAACCGCAGCACGACGGTGGTCGCCGACGACTTCCTCGACTTCGACCTCGACACCTGGGGCGCGACCTTCGGCGGCGAGCTGCGCCGGCCGGTGCGGCTGGGCCGGGGCGAGCGCGCGCGCACGATCGTCTTCACGCCGACGGCCGCGGTCCGGTACGCGCTGTCGATCGGCCGCGCGGGGCGCATGCGCTTCGACCTCACCAACCTCGACAGCGGGCAGGGCGACGTCATCATCACGACCGGCGCCCCGGTGGCCGCGCGGGTCCACGACCTCGCCCTGCACCTCGGCACCGGCGTCGAGTTCTGACGATCACGCGGGCTTCGTCAGGCCGCAGGCGATCGCGACAGCGTCGCGGTACGCCTGCCACGCGTCGTGCATGCGGCCCATCGCCGCGAGCACCACGTCGCGCCGCGACTCGGCCACGTGATCGAGCACCACCGTCCACGCCGCGCGCCGGTGGTCGCCCTCGACCATGCGGTGGGCCCGGACCAGCGCCAGCCGCTCGAGGGGCAGGCCGTAGTGTTTGACCAGCGGGTGCTCGGACAGCGGCGGCGCGGGGCGCTTGCTCGCGTGGGGATCGAGCTCGCCGCGCTCGTACTCGGTGCCCTCGAGCCACAGGGTGGTGACGGCCGCCGCGACGTCCCAGCCGAGGTCCGTGGTCGACACGTCGATCTCGGCGCGGTAATCGACCGCGGCCGGCAGGAGCTCGACGGCCTCGAAGCGCTCGAGCGCCATGCCGAGGCCGCGCGGGTACTCGAGGAACATCTCCGCGTGCGGCCGGCCGCCCGAGAGCTTGCCGGTCTCCTCCTCGTAGAGGTTCTCGGCCAGCTCGCGGCGCGCCGCGGCGATCGGGCACTGGACATACGCGCGCCCGAGGAGCACCGCGAAGTCGCGGATGTAGACGGCGTATTCGTGCTCGAGGTGGATGTGCAGCCGATCCGCCGCGACCGTGCCGTCCGTGAACAAACGCCACGCCCAATGGCGCTTGCGCTCCATCACCGACAGCAACGCCTCTTGGAACGAGTCCCGATCCACCCGCCGATCCTAGCGTGTCGGCGGGTGGCGGGCCAATTCGCGGGTCAGTCCTTGCCGCGCGAGGGCAGCAGCGCCGGGCCCACGGTGAGCGCCAGCATCACGCCCATGACGAGCTTGTCGTTGGCGTCGATCCATGCCTTCGCGCGGGTGACCAGATCGACGACCACGGGCAGGGCCAGGGCGATGTTGAACCCGACGCCGACCCCCGCGAGCACGCCGCCGAGCACGAGCACCCCGACGACGACCGGCGCGCCGCGGAGCAGCCGGGCGATCGGGCCCAGCACCGGGAGCAGCACGCCGGGCGCCGACATCATGCCGATGCCCGCGAACCCGATCGTGAACATGAAGAACCAGAGCGCGTTGGTGAAGAACGGTGCGCTCGCCGGGAACGTCGGATCGACGGGCCCCAGCGAGATCTCGAGCACCTGGGCGATCACCGTGGTCGCGAACGACAGGCCCAGGGCGAGCGCGAGCTTGGGCGCGAAGGCGACGCGCATCCACAGCGGCCCCACGCCGCCGCGCGGCAGGTGGGCCTCGGCCGCCGCCGCGCCACCGATGGCGAAGCCAGCGATCGCGAACACGGCGTAGGACACCGAGGCCGGCAGCACCGCCGCGAACGGCGGGAATCGGGCCGCGATGCACGCGGCGGCCAGCAGCGCGCACACCAACGAGAGGGCGACGGCGACGGCCGTGCTCGGTTCCCCACGACCGTGGGCGACGGGGGCTCGGGCGGAGCTGCGGGGCATGTTCGCCAGGTGGGTTGCCATCGTGCCCGCGACCAGAGCAAGGCCCGTGCCGACGCCCATCTGGGCCTGCAGGCCCGCGGGACCGCAGGTCTCGCCCTCGCCTGCTCAGCACGGGCAACGACGTCGCCCGCAGGTTTGCCCAAGTCGGGCCGAGCCCGTCGTCGCGGCCGCCCCCGGTTGCACGCCCGGGACGAACGGCGTTCCCGCGCGGGTGAACTCCGTTCACCAGCCCCGAGGATTTCGAGCGCGCCCGGGCGCCCATACTCGGAGGCCCCCGCATGCACCTGCAGCTCGTCAGCGGGGCGCTCCCCGAGTCCGCGATGCAGGCGCAGTCGCGCGTGCTCGAGCGGATCGCGACGGGGGCACCGCTGCACGAGGTCATGGACGACGTCGTGACGCTCGTGGAGCGCCAGCTCCCTGGTGCGATGTGCTCGGTGCTCCTGCTCGACACCGACGGCGCACACCTCCGCGTGATCGCGGGTGCGTCGATGCCCACGGCCTACAACGCCGCGATCGACGGCGTCGCGATCGGGCCCGCGGTGGGCTCGTGCGGCACCGCGGCATGGCGGGGCGAGGTCGTCGACGTCGAGGACATCGCGACCGATCCGCTGTGGGCCGACTACCGCGACCTCGCGCTCTCGCATGGTCTGCGCTCGTGCATCTCGGTGCCCATCTTCGCGGGGTCCATGCCGGGGTCGAGCAACCGGGTGCTCGGCACGTTCGCGCTGTATCGTCAGGATCTGGCGGCCCGCACCTCCGAGGTCCTCGACGTCCTGCGCCGCGCCGCGCACCTCGCCGGCGTCGCCATCGAGCGTGAGGAGGCCACGCGGGCGATCCGCAGCAGCGACGAGCGCTTCCGCCTGTTCGTCGACGGCGTCCACGACTACGCGCTGCTGCTCACCGACGCCGAGGGGCGCGTGGTGATGTGGAACCAGGGCGCCGAGCGGACCTTCGGCTATCGCGAGGACGAGGTGCTCGGCAGCCACATCGAGCGCTTCCACCAGGGAGACGCCGGGCCCGAGGCCCTCGCGCACGCGCTGCTGCTGCGCACCGCCGCGGTGGGACGCACCGAGGTCGAGGGGTGGCGTGTGCGTCGCGACGGCAAGGCGTTCTGGGCCCATGTCGTCACGACCGCGCTGCGCCGCGAGGACGGCTCGCTGCGCGGCTTCGCCAAGATCGTGCACGATCGCACCGAGCATCGCCGACTCGAGGAGCAGCTCCGACAGGCCGCAAAGATGGAGGCGATCGGCCGGCTCGCGGGCGGTGTGGCCCACGACTTCAACAACCTGCTCACCGTGATCAATGGCTGCGCAGAGATGCTCCACGGCGAGCTGGCGGACGACGATCCGCACCTCGAGTTGGTGGCGTCGATCCGCGAGGCGGGGCACCACGCCGCCGACCTCACGCGCCAGCTGCTGGCCTTCAGCCGCAAGGTCGTCGTCCAGCCCAAGGAGGTCGACCTCGACGCAGTGGTCGCCGCGACGGGCGAGATGCTGAGGAGGCTGATCGGCAATCACGTCACCCTCGAGATCACCTTGGGCGCGGACGGCTGCACGGTCCGCGCCGATCCGGTGCAGCTCGAGCAGGTGGTCCTGAACCTCGTCGTCAACGCCCGCGATGCCATGCCCGACGGCGGCCGCGTCACCGTGCGCACCACGGCGGTCGACCTCGCCGAGGGCGAGCGTCAGGGTGAAGCGGGCGCCATCCCGGCGGGGCGCTACGTGGAGCTGTCGGTGACCGACACGGGGTTCGGTATCCCCGAGCCGCTGCGCGAGCGGATCTTCGAGCCGTTCTTCACCACCAAGGGCATCGGTCACGGTACGGGCCTCGGCCTCGCGACCGTGTACGGCATCGTCAAGCAGGCCGGCGGTGACATCTCGATCGTCGGCGCGGTGGGCGAGGGCACGACGTTCCGCGTGCTGCTCCCGACGAGCTCGGCGTCGCCCGAGACCGAGCCGGCGCCCGTCGTTCGTTCGGTACCCTCGGGCTCCGAGACCATCCTGTTGGTCGAGGACGACGACGCGGTGCGACGGCTGGCCCACGCGATCCTGACGCGCTACGGGTATCGCATCCTCGCCGCCCGCAGCGGCACCGATGCGCTGCGCGTGCTCGCCGGACACGTGGGACCCCTGGCGCTGCTGCTCACCGACGTCGCGATGCCCGGCATGGGTGGCGCCGCGCTGGCGGCCCTCGTCCGCGAGCAACGCCCCGGCGTGCGTGTGCTGTACATGAGCGGCCACGCGGACGATGCCCTGCTCCGCGGCGGCGTGAGCACGGAGGGCGAGGCGTTCTTGCCCAAGCCGTTCACGCGGCTCGACCTGGCGCACAAGGTCCGCGACGTGCTCGATCGCGGCTGAGCCCGCCCCTCACCCCGGGTGGGCCCCCATGGCATGACCGTCGCGCCCGCGACATCCGCGTCGGGTGCCGCATGGACGGCGTCGCCGCGGGTCGCCGCGAGATCACGGGATCGGAGGCGCTGGCATCGTCCTTGCGACGAGGCCGCCGACCCGCGGGATCGTGCGGGCGTTCAAAACCAGTCGGGTAGGTATAGATGTCGAATCAACGGGTGTTCCTTCGCGCGTCGTTCCCCAGGATCTTCACTCTGGCCGTGCCAACGTGGCTCGCCGTCGCATGCGGCGACGCGCGGACGGACGCCGCCATCGACGACGACGACTCCGCGGGCGAGAACGGGGACGCTGGCGAGACCGGATCGGCGTCGCTGTCGGCCTCCGACGGCAACGGCTCGGCGTCCGACGGCGCCGAGACCGGCGCGGCGTCCAGCGCTGGCGGTGACGAAGGCGGCGACCCGCCGCCGGACGACACCGGCGTCGAGGACACCGGCGACGACACCACCACCACCGGCGAGCCCGCGTGTGATGATCAGGAACCCGTGTCGCTGTTCCTCTCGCCCGACGACTCGAACTCGATGTCGTCGCCGGTACAGGCCCGCGACGCAGTGCTCGGTGGGTGGAGCTCGATCACCGCGGCGCCCATCCGCCCGTGGGAGTTCCTCAACTACTACACGTTCGCGTACCCGCCGGCGCCCGCCGGGCAGGTGATCGTCACGCCGACGCTCGCGCGCGACCCCGACGATCCGACCGGCGAGTACCTGCTGCAGATCGGCGTCAGCAGCGAGGCGATGGGCGAGGATCGGCCCCCGATCAACCTGGCGCTGGTGCTCGACACGTCGGGCTCGATGGAGGGCACATCGATGGACATGCTCAAGGAGAGCTGCCGTGTGATCGCCCGCAGCCTCCAGGCCGGCGACACCATCTCGATGGTGACCTGGAACACGGAGAACCTGGTGATCCTCGAGGGGCGCACCGTCGAGGGCCCGGATGACGCCGAGCTCCTCGCGGCGATCGAGGCGCTGTCGGCCTCGGGCGGGACGGATCTCTACAGCGGCCTGACGGCCGGCTACGCCCTCGCCAACGAGGTCTACGACACCGACCGCATCAACCGCATCGTCCTCATCAGCGACGGCGGCGCCAACGTCGGTGTCACCGAGGTCGAGCTCATCGCCGAGCAGGCCAACATCTCCGGGGCCGACGGCATCTACCTCGTCGGCGTGGGGGTCGGCGAGGCCGGCGTCTACAACGACACCTTGATGGACGAGGTCACCGATGCGGGCAAGGGCGCATCGGTGTTCATCAGCACCGCCGCCGAGGCGCAGAAGGTCTTCGGCGAGCGCTTCACCTCGACGTTCTCGGTCGCCGTGCGTGACGTGCAGGTGCAGCTCGAGCTGCCGCCCGGCTTCGAGATCGTGAAGTTCAGCGGCGAGGAGTACAGCACCGATCCCGCCGAGGTCGAGCCGCAACACCTCGCCCCCGACGACGCGATGGTCTTCCACCAGCGGATCTCCACGTGCGCGCCCGAGCTCGTGCTCGACGACACGCCCATCACCGTCACCGCGCGCTTCGAGGATCCGCTGAGCGGCGAGGCCCGCGAGGTCGCCGTCGAGGCGAGCTTCGCCGAGCTGCTCGCCGCCGAGCCGGCCCTGCTGCGCAAGGGCGCCGCGGTGTTCGGCTACGCCGAGGCGCTGAAGGCGTGGAAGAGCGCGACCGACGACGAGACCCGCGCGGCCATCATCGCCGACGCGCTCGCCGAGATCGCCCGAGCCGCCGAGCTTCTGCCGGCCGATCCCGATCTGCAGGAGATCCGGACCGTCCTCGAGGCGATGTGACCGAAGCCGGCGTCGCGCCCCGCGATCGGGGCGCGGCGTCCCCTCGAGCTCGGGCCCGCTCGCCCGGGCCGCGCGGCTCGGGCAGACTGGCGCGCATGCTGGTGCTCGCACCGAACCCGGACAAGGCGTGGGCCGAGCGCTACCTGCTGCTCACCTCGCCGCTGTGGATCGCCGCCGTCGCCACCGTCGTGCTGACCGGGGTGCTGCGCGGCTGGGATGACGGCGACTACCTGATGTTCTCGTGCGCGACCGCGGCCCCCGCCGCGCTCGGTCCCCTGCTCGTGCGCGACCGGCCCGATCGCCATCGCCCGTGGTGGTCGTGCCACTGGTTCAAGTTCAACCTCTGGGTCGCGATCCTCGTGGCGTTCGGGACCTACTTCGGCACCGCGTACTTCTTCGACCTGATGGGGATGCGCTACGCCTTCGGCGCGCAGTGGACGTTCCAGTCGAACGTCGTCGGTCGGACCGGATCGACGGTGCCCGTGTTCATGTACCCGCTGACGCACGCCTACTTCGCGACCTACTTCGCGGTGCTCGTGACGCTCGACCGGACCCTGCGCGCGCGCCTTCGACCGGGCCCCATCGGCGGCGCGCTCATCGTCTTCGCGCTGGCCTACGGCATCGCCTTCGCCGAGACGTTCTTCATGGCCACCGACCTGATGACCGATCTCTTCCACTACGAGCAGCACGAGAAGATGCTCGCGTGGGGATCGTTCGGCTACGCGGCGTACTTCGTCGTGGGCCTGCCGATGATGCGACGCCTCGACGAGCACGCGACCGATTGGTCCGTCGGTCGCGTCGTCATCGAGGCGCTCGCCTCGTGCATGGCCATCCTGTGCCTGCTCGAGGTGTGGGCCCAGCTCGTGGGCCCGCTGTAGCGGCAAGGCCTCGCGGCCCGACCGCGGGGGATCGTCACATGTGCGCGATGATGTCGTCGCCGAACTCGCTGCACTTGCGCAGCGTCGCGCCCTCCATCATGCGATGGAAGTCGTAGGTCACCGTCTTGGCGCCGATGGCCCCGTCGACGCCCTTGATGATGAGGTCCGCCGCCTCGTTCCAGCCCATGTAGCGCAGCATCATCTCGCCCGACAGGATGACCGACCCGGGGTTGACCTTGTCCTGGCCGGCGTACTTGGGCGCGGTGCCGTGGGTGGCCTCGAAGATCGCAGCGCCCGTGACGTAGTTGATGTTGCCGCCCGGGGCAATGCCGATGCCGCCGACCTCGGCCGCGAGCGCGTCCGAGATGTAGTCGCCGTTCAGGTTCATCGTCGCGATGACCGAGTACTCCGACGGGCGGGTGAGGATCTGCTGCAGGAACGCGTCGGCGATGACGTCCTTGATGATCACCTCGTGGCCGTCCTTGCGCGCCACGTGCCACGGGCCGCCGTCGAGCTCGGTGGCGCCGAACTCGGTCTTCGCGAGCTCGTAGCCCCAGTCGCGGAAGGCGCCCTCGGTGTACTTCATGATGTTGCCCTTGTGCACGATCGTCAGGCTGGGCAGCTTGTTGTCGAACGTGTACTTGAGCGCGGCGCGGACCAGGCGAGCGGTGCCCTCCTGCGAGATCGGCTTGATGCCGAAGCCCGTCGTCTCGGGGAAGCGGACCTTCGCGTAGCGGGTGCCGAAGTTCTCGGCGAGGAACTTGGCGAACTTCTTCGCGTCCTCGGTGCCGGCCTGGAACTCGATGCCGGCGTAGATGTCCTCGGTGTTCTCGCGGAAGATCACCATGTCGACCGCCTCGGGGTGCTTGACCGGGCTCGGCACGCCGCGGAAGTGCCGGACCGGGCGCAGACAGACGTAGAGATCCAGCGTCTGGCGCAGCGCGACGTTGAGCGAACGGATGCCGCCGCCGACCGGCGTCGTGAGCGGGCCCTTGATGCCGACGAGGTACTGGCGGAACGCCGCCATTGTCGCCTCCGGGAGCCACTCCCCGGTCTTGGTGTGGGCCTTCTCGCCAGCGAGGACCTCGAGCCACTCGATCTTGCGCTTGCCGCCGTAGGCCTTGGCCACCGCCGCATCGAAGACGCGGACCGAGGCGGCCCAGATGTCGGGGCCGATGCCGTCGCCTTCGACGAACGGGATGATCGGCTGATCGGGTACGACCAGCCCGTTGGAAGTCATCGTGATCGCGGAACCCATGGCGTGCTCTCTTTCGCGGTCGGCGCGCCCGAGCAACAGCCCGTGACCGACTCGCGGGCGGGTATACCAAAGCGCGGGGCGGCGCCAAAGGCCCCAAGAGGCAGCGGCAGCGCGGGCGCGAGCAGGGCGCTGGCGCACCGCGGGGTGGAGGGGCGAGGGCTTGGGTGAGCTGCGACACGGGCGGCCCGCGGTGGTCCATCATGCGGCCCGATGCTGCGCCCCGGCCTCGCCTGGCTCCTCGCGCGACCGGTCGCCCACCGCGGCCTGCACGACGCGCTGCGGCCCGAGAACTCCCTCGCGGCGTTCGACGCCGCGTGCGACGCGGGCTACCCGATCGAGCTCGACGTCCACCTCGGCGCGGACGGATCGCTGCCGGTCTTCCACGACGAGACGCTGGTGCGCATGACCGGCGCGCCCGGCGGGATCCACGACACGCCGCGGGCTCGCCTCGACGCGCTGCGCCTCGCCGGGACCGACGAGCCGATCCCGCAGCTGGCCGACGTCCTCGCGCGCGTTCGCGGCCGCGTGCCCCTCGTCATCGAACTGAAGGCTCGGCGCGGTGGGCCCGCGCTCGTGCCCGCGGTGCTCGACGCCCTGGCCGGCTACCGCGGCGAGCTCGCGCTGCAGTCGTTCGATCCGCGGACGCTCGCTGCGATCCGTCAGCGCGATCCCTCGCGCGTCCTCGGGCTGCTGTCGTCGGACTTCCGCGGCGGCGACGTCTCGCGACTCGAGCGCTTCGTGCTGCGGCGCCTGCTGCTCGCGCCGCTGTCGCGTCCCGACTACATCGGCTACGAGCTGCGGTGCCTGCCGTACTGGGCGACGAGCCTCGCGCGGCGGCTGGGGACGCCGGTGCTCGCGTGGACGATCCGCACGGCGCAGGATCTCTCGCGGTCGCGAAGGTTTGCGGACAACTGCATCTTCGAGGGCGTGCGACCGTAGCGACCGACGGGGACGGCGCGCGCAAGTCCATGGAGGGCCAGGCGGGATTCGAACCCGCGTGCTCCTGCTTAACAGGCAGGCGCTGAACCGACTCAGCTACTGACCCGAGGGGTGACGTTCATGTGCCAGGGGCGGGATTCGAACCCGCGTGTGCCGCTTCATGAGAGCGCTGCCTGAACCGCTCGGCCACCCTGGCAGGATGGGATGCGTTGCGGCCGGGCATGAGCTCGTCGTACGTGATGGCTCGGCTCGCCGCAGCACGTGCGCGACCCGAGTCGGTGATGTGTCGATCGTTCATCGGCGGATTCCTCGAGGAGGGTGATCCGCGTGTCGAGCACCCCCCGGTGCCCGCTGGAATGCAGCTTCGAGACCGGGGAATCGCTCAACACACGGCGAGATTGCGGCCGGAATTGGCCGCAACCAGGCGCATGCCCGAGGGCATGGCGCAGCTGGCGTTCTCGTGGGTGGTGCGATTCACGGCGGGACCTTCGAAACAGCGAAGCCTCAGATGTAGAGGAGCAGGCGCGCGTCGTCAAGTCGATTCGCGTGGACGATGCGAGGTGAGATAGGCTGGGCGCACCATCGTGACGCGACGAACGTCCGCACCCACGCGCCTCGGCGCTGCGCTCGCCCTGTCGCTCGTCGGTTCGTGCGGCGAGGGCCCGCCGGCGGGCATGGTCACGGCGACGTCGGACGCGTGGGGTCCGACCGGCGACGCGACGTTCGACACCGGCGACACGCCGCCCGGCACCACCGACGCCGACTCGACCGGCGAGGACGCGTGCGTCGGCCCGTTCATGTACGGACCCGCGACGTCGTGGACGCGCTACGGCCTGGATCCCGACAACTCGCGACACAACGCGGCAGAGCGGGCGATCACGCCGAGCACGGTGGGGTGCCTGCAGCCGCGGTGGTCCGTCGCCGATCTCCGGGGCGTGACCAGCACGCCCGCGGTGAGCGACGGCGTCGTGTACTTCGGCGACTGGTCGGGGTCGCTGCACGCCCGCGACCGCGCCACGGGCGAGCCGCGGTGGGTGACGCCGCTCGGCCCCGCGATCGATGGCTCGCCGCTCGTCCACGGCGAGCGGGTGTTCGTCGGCGACGCCGATGGGATCCTCCACGCCGTCACGCGGGCGACCGGCGAGCTCGACTGGTCGCTCGAGCTCGACGTCCACCCCGACGCGGCGCTCTATGGATCCCCGGTCGCGGTCGGGTCCCACGTCGTCGTCGGCGTGGCCTCGACCGAGCTCGCGACGCTGCACGACGACTACACCTTCCGCGGCAGCTTGATCTCGCTCGACGCGGCCACCGGCGCGATCCACTGGCGCCGATCGATGACCCCCGACGACGCGACCGCAGGCGCGGGCGTGTCGGTCTGGTCGACCCCCGCGGTCGACCGCGCGCGCAACCTGCTGTTCGTCGGCACGGGCAACACCTACGAGCCCCCGGCGGCGCCGCTGTCCGACGCGCTGCTGGCGATCGACGCCAGCACCGGCGAGCTGGTGTGGAGCCGCCAGTTCACCGCGGGCGACGTCTACACGATCTTCATGCCCGAGCCGCAGGGCGTCGACGCCGACATCGGCGCCGCGCCGAACCTCTTCACGATCGACGGCCGCGACGTCGTCGGCGTCGGCGACAAGGCCGGCGTCTACGCGGTCCTCGATCGCGACGACGGCGAGACGGTGTGGGCGACGCAGCTCGGACCCGGCAGCCACCTCGGCGGCGTGATGACCACCGCCGCGGTGGGCGACGGCACCATCTACGTCGCCAACAACACCTGGACGGGCACCCTCTTCGACTTCGGCAGCGACGAGAACTCGGCGATCGTCGTCGCCCTCGACGCGGCGAACGGCGACATCCGCTGGCAGCGGCCGATGCCGCGGCCGATCTTCGGCGCCCTCACCCTCGCCGGCGGCGTGGTGTGGCACGGCACCATCGACGGGGTCGTGCACGCGCTCGATGCCGCGACCGGCGTCGAGGTGTGGAACCACGCGCCGGGCGGCGACGATCCGGACACAGGCATCGGCGGCGGCGTCTCGGTGGTCGACGGCACGGTGTTCGTCGGCTACGGCTTCTGGTTCTTCACCGAGCCGGAGGGTGCGCACGGGGGCGTGATCGCGTACGGCCTGCCGGGGTGAGGCACGCGCGTCGCTCGAGGAGGTCGGCAGCCGCCGTCGCGCTCACGGATCCCGCTCCAACGGATCCTGCTCCAGGCACTCGGCGTCGACGCAGCACACGCCGGGATCTTCCAGCGTACCGTCGCGCCCCACCTCCTCGCCGACGCACTTGCCCGCGAAGCACCAGCCGTGCGCGCACGGATTCCCCGGGCAGCCGTACCACTCGTCATCGCCGTAGCCGCAGGGCTCGGGCTCGATCGGTCGCCGGCCCTGGGGCGCGCGGGGCGTCTGGATCCCCGGGTGTTGGGCGAGCTCGACGTCGCAGGCAGCGAGCCACGCGATCATCAGCGCGAGCGCGAATCTCCCACTCGACTTCCATGCATCCACCATACGAGCGGTGAATGTCCACCACCGCCCGGATCGTGTGCCGAAATCGGCGGGGCCCGGAGACGCCCACGTCTCCGGTCCGACTCAGGGCTCCGCGGCGACCGAGAGCCAGACGCCGTCCGAGCTCAGCACGACCCGGACGTCCGCGGGGTCCACGACGCCGAACGGGAACGAGACCTCGGTGTCGCCCAGGGCGATGGTGCCGCGCAACGGCCCGACCATCTCGATCTCGCCGGCAGCCCCGGACTCGATCGACACCACCGGGAAGTCCACGGTGCCATCGGCAGGAAGGCTCGTGACCCACGCGAGCTCGGCGTCGGCCGTGAACTTCGCGGCGAGTGGGATCGGAAAGCCGATGGACCCCCCGGGGACGAATACCCCGTCGAGCGTCAGATCCTCCGAGAGGTCGGCGATGATCACGACGCCACCGTCCGCGTGGGGCGCCACCAACACGCGGTCGCCATAGACGTCCGCGAAGTGCTTCGACCAACGGACCTCACCCGCCGGGGTCACACGCGCCACGAAGCGCGACGTCAGGTTGTCGTGGGGCAGCGGGACTCCACCGATGATCGCGGCGCCGGACCCCGCGATGAAGAGATCGCCGTCGACGGCCTCCGCGAGGCCCGACGCCAAGACCCCGGACCCGTCGGCGCCGAGCGGGAACAGCACAACGCCGTCTCGCAAGGCCGCGCTCGTCGACCAGTTCGTGTCGTCACCGAGCCAGAGGTACTCGGCGTCCTCCCCCCAGCTCCGCGCGGCGACGCCTTGAGTGCACAGGATCTCCGCGAATGCGCCGAGGCACATCGAGCTGTCGGGCCACGCGAGGCCCGGTGCGCCCCCGGTGTCCGACGCTCCGTTCGCGCCGCTCGAATCGGAGTCGATCGCCGCGCCGCTGCCACCACCGGTGCCGCGCTCGACCCCGAGCTCACCGAGTTCGCTCGCCGTCGGGGCGACGCATCCGGCGATGAAGATCGGGCCCGCCCAGGCGAGACCGCGCGACCGAGCCACGACCACCACGACGCGACGGTACCACGCGCCCGGCGTCATGGCGCCGCCGCGACCGAGGCCCACTCGCCCTCGGGCGTGAGCACGACGACCGCCATTCCCGGTTCGGTGAACGGGAACGTCAGCTCGGCGTCGCCGATCTGCAGCGTGCCGCGCAGCGGCCCGTGGATCTCGATCTCGCCGGCCGCGCCGGAGCGGATCGACAGGACCCGGAACTCCGGCGTCCCCTGTGCGGGCACCATGCTCGCCCACGCGAGGGCGCCGTCGTCGGCGAACTTGGCGGCGAACACCCGAGGGAACCCGATCGTGCCGCCGGTGAGCACGACGCCGTCGATGTCGAGCTCGTCGTACGCGTCACCGACGATCACCACGCCCCCGTCCGACTGCGGCGCGACCAGGACGCGATCGGCCGAGACCGCGGCGAAGCTCGACGACCACCGCACATCCCCGTCGGGGCCCACGCGCGCGACGAACCGCGCGTACCCGCCGTTCGACGGCACCGCGACCCCATCGATGAGCACGTCGCCGGCCCCCGACGCGAACACGTCGCCGTCGGGCGCCACGCCGAGCCCCCACGGCACGATCCCTCCGCCGTCGCCCACGGCCGAGAACAGCGGCATCGCGGCCCGCGTGACGACGAACGGCGCCTCGCCGCCCTCGCTGTGCCAGCGGTAGTCGTCGGCGCCCTGCCAGTCGCGCGCGCCGATGCCGTCGCCGCAGAACGAGTTGTCCTGCATGCCGAGACACAGCGAGCTGTCGGGCCACGGCTCGAAGGGCTCCGAGGGCGACGTCGCGGTGTCCGACGCGTCCTGCGTGCCGCTCGCCTCGCTGCCCTCCGCCTCGCCGCTCGAGGTCGCGTCGGAGGTCGGATCGCCGGGCGAGGGCACATCTGGCGGCGACGATTCGCCGGACGGCGCCGCGGGCCCCGAGGACTCCGATCCCACACCGCCCGTCGTCGTCGCCGGATCGTCCTGCGTGTTCCCACGCGACGCGCACGCGACGAGGACCACGACGAGGCCCACGAAGGGGAGCGCGCTCGCACTCGAGGTGCGGCGACCGGCGCGATGGCGGAGCGTTCCCATGTCTGTCACGTTGATGGCCGCCGCGTTCCCGGCGTATCACGAGAACGACATGCTCTCCGTCCTGGTCCTCGCCCTCGCGACGGCAGCCGCCGCGCCGGGGGTCGCGCCCGACGCCGCGGTGCGCCTGCGCTGGACGGCGCCGACCTCGTGCCCCGATGGCTCGACGGTGGCGTCCTGGATCGCGGCGCTGGGCCCCGCGGCGCCCGACGGGGCGCCCCACGCCGAGGCGAGCGTCACGGTCGAGGCCCACGACGGCATCCACACCGCCGACATCGAGGTGTGGGCGGGAGGCCAGCGGACCTCCCGGGCGCTGCACGACGCGGACTGCATGCTCGTCTCGCGCGCCGCGGCGGTCGTCATCGCGGTCGCGCTCGACCCGATCGGAGTCGCGGACGCAGCCGCGGTCCCGGACGAGCGCGCGCCCACGAGGGCCGAGTCGACGCCGAGCACCACGCGTCCGACGTCGCCCGCGAGGTCGACGCGCACGTCGAGCACGCCGACGCCGCGCGCCGACGTCGCTCCGCCCATCGACACCTCGCGACGGCGCGGCAGGCTCGAGTTCGGGATCGGTGCGGGCACGGGGATCGGCGGGCTGCAGCTGCCGGCCGCGGGCGTCGGCGTGCTCCTGGCCCCGTTCCTCGGCATGCGCCGGTGGCAGCTCGAGGCCGTGGTGCAGTACTGGCTGCCACGGCGCGTGCCCCTCGACGACCCGCACGATGTCCGCGTGACCCTGCAGATGGTGACCGGCGGCCTGCGCGTCTGCCCGCTGCTGTCGCGGGGACGCGTCCGCGTGACCGCGTGCGCGGGCGTGGACGCCGGCGTGATCCTCGGCCGGGCCGACGGGGACGATCTCGCCGCTCGACGCCCGGCCCGCGACCCCTGGGCCGGCCTCGTGATCGCACCGGGCGTGCGGTGGACCCTCGCGCCGCGGGTGACCGTCGGCGTCGCGGTCGAGGCGGTCGCGTCGCTCTTCCGGCCCCGCTTCGCGATCGGCGGCATCACCCAGGACGTCTGGGTGGTCGGCGCCGCGGACGTGCGCGGCCTGTTCACCGTACAATTCCACCGACGCCGGAGGTTTCGATGATGCGAAGCCCCGGCGGCGGCATCAACGATCCGGAGCCCTCCTTGCTCGACGGCAGCCGCCCCACGCCCGACGATGCCCACCGGCCGACCGCCCGACTCGGCGAGGTCTATCGCGCGCACGCCGGCTACGTCTGGCGGGTGCTCCGCTACCTCGGGCTCCCCGACGACGACCTCGACGACGCCGTGCAGGAGACGTTCTTGGTGGTGCACCGCCGCCTCGACGAGTTCGACGGCCGCGCGGCGCTGCGCTCCTGGCTGTACGCGATCGCCCTGCGGGTGGCGGCGACGCAGCGCCGGAGTCGGCGTCGCAGCGTCGCGCGCCAGATCGCCGCGGGCGCCCTCGTGCACGGCGAGTCCACCGTCGATCCCGAGCTCGAGTTCGGTCGAGCCCAGGCCGCGGATGTCGTCGATGCGCTGCTCGACGAGCTCGACCCGGCCAAGCGCGCGGTGTTCGTCCTCGCCGAGATCGAGGGCGTGCGCGTCCCCGAGATCTCCCAGATCCTCGGCGTCAACCCACACACCGTGCACTCGCGGCTGCGCCTCGCCCGCGAGGGGTTCACCGCGGCGCTTCGACGCCTTCAGGCCCGCGAGCGGGGCAACGTGCGCATCGCTTCCCTCCGGGCGCGCGCGTTGCTGCGACACGCCGGCGACGACACGACGACGACGGCGCGGCGGCAGGCGGCCTTCGCCGCGCTCGCGATCCGCATCGACGCCGGCGCGGCGCCGACGTTGCCGGGATGGGAGTCGCTGACGTTGACGGGGACGACGACGACCACGTGGTTGCCCGCGTTCGCCGTGGGTGCCCTCGTCACGGTCACCGCGGCCATGGCCTGGGGCGGCGCAGGTGCGACGTCGACGACGCGACACATCGTGGCACCGACGCCGGAGGTGCGGGAGCCCGGCGCCGCACCGACCACTGGGTTGGTCGCGGTCGACTTCCCCGTCGCCGCCGCGGTCGCCCCCGCGCCGCCCGTCGAAGGGCCGACGACGCCGCGCGGCCGCGTCGTCACGCCGCGCGTCGATGCGCCCATCGATGCCGAGGACCCCGCCCCGATGCCCAGCGCGCCGTCGAGCCTCGAGGTCGAGACCCAGCTGCTGGCCGAGGCGCGCGTGGCCCTGCGCAGGGGCGAGTTCGACGACGCGCTCGCGACCCTCGATCGCTACGACGCGGCGCACCCCAGCGGCGTGCTCGTCGACGAGGGCCGATCGACGCGGCTGCGGGCGCTGTGCGGCGCCGGGCGTGGGACCGAGGCGCGTGCGCTCGCCGACCGGCTCACGGGCGTGGAGGCCTCGCCCACGTGGCACGCGATCGTCGACGCGAGCTGTCGATGATCCGCGCGATGATCCGCGCGATCGAGGATCACGCCCCGCGCCACGTCAGCGAGATCAGCGTCCGCGCGTCGCCGTCCCAGCCGCGGGCCTCGAACTTCGCGACCACGTCGGTGCCGCCCGCCACCTCGATCATCCGCTCGACGAAGCCGAGCGTCTGGTGACACGCGGCGCGCTCGGCCTCCACGCCCATGCCGTACTGCGCCGACACCGTCGCGCTGTCGTCGAGCACCTCGTCGACGTCGATCGCGTCGTAGTCGAAGAAGCCGCGCTGCATGGATCGGAAGCGCATGAGGGTGCCGCGGGGATCGCCGGCCGCGATGAGCGTCGGATGGGCCGCGCGCACCGACTCGACCTGGAAGCGGCCCCACATCTGGACCGCCGGGAGCTGGCCGCCGGCGACCTCGCGGATGATGCCGACGCCGAAGCGCTCGAACGTCGCCATCGGATACCAGGCGTCGGGGTCGATCGGCTGGACCAGCAGCGCCGCGTCCTCGTCCTCGAGGTAGCGCGACCAGTCGATCGCCGTGTGCCCGCGGATCATCCGGACGTAGTCCACGAACAGCACTCCACGCACGCGTCGGATCGAGGATGTCGCGGGGGTCGAAGGGGGCATCGGAGCGCGGGAGGCTACCCTGCGTCGACGAACAAGAGCGCGCGCGGCGAGGCTCGGTGTGCACACGGTGGGCGCAGCCGCGGCACCGCGGCCGCGTCCCCCGCACCGCAGTGCGGCCGCGCCGCGACCGGTGCGAGAACGACCGCAGCTCCCACCGGCCCCCGGAACTGCGGGGTTTGGCCAAAGGATCAATTCCCGGCCGGCCATCTGCCATCCTTCTCCCTTCGTGCGTCCTGCCCACCTCTCGCGGCTGCGGATCCCCGGCGCCACGCTCGACGATCTCGTGCGACGCCACGCCGAGTGGGCGTTGGGCGCGGGGCCCTTCGCGGGGCTCCGCGAGGCGCGGCTGGCCGCGGGGGTGCCGGCCGATCTCGACGTCGACGCGGTGGTCGGCGATCGCGGCGGCGACTGGTCGTTCAAGTTCTCGCTCCCCGAGCCGGGCGGGGTGACCCGCAGCAGCGCGATCCGGATCCTCCACCGCGGGGCCGACGTCGTCGTCGAGCACCTCGTGGTGCGTGACGGTCCGCCCGAGCGCCTCGCGACGCCCCACGCCGACGCGCCCGAGATCGTGCGATGGATGCTCGCCAACCTCCCGACGATCGAGCCCGCACAGCTCCGCGCGTCGCAGTCGAGCGTCGTCGACGAGCTCGATGTCGCGGCGCTCGTGGCCTGGGCGCTCGACCCGGAGCGCACCGTGCCGCTGCTCATCGTCTCGGTCGAGAACGCCTCGCGCGCGCCGCTGGTCGACGCCGATCAGCTCACGCGTCGCGTCGCGGGGATGATGACCGTGCACCGGCTCGGGTCGGTGCGGGCGTCGTATCGGCTGCGCGACGAGCTCACGTCGGTCGGGCTCGACGAGAAGCTCGGTTGTTACAACGGCGGCGTGCGCATCCTCTGGCCCGGCGTCCGCCCGGGCGACAACCCCTATGATCATTTGCTGGTGCTGCCGGTGCGATTGACGGGCATGCCGCCCAGCACGCGCACCGAGCAGGTCGCGGGGGTGTTCTGCGAGCTCGTCGCCGAGAACGAGGATCTCCGGCGATGGATCCGCGACGTCGAGGGCCCGGCGCCGCCGCCTGCCGAGCGACGTCCAGCCCCGCGCCCCGCGACGCCGGTCACCCTCGGGCCCCGGCGCACCGACGAGGTCGCGCCGCCGCGACCGGATTCCGTCGGACCCGTACCGCCGCGGTTCACCTCGCCGCCGCGGCTCCTCCCGCCGCCACCGGTCGCCGCGGCGCCGCCGATCGAGCCGCGCTCCGCTCCGTGCGCCCCGATCGATCGCGGAGCCCCGCCGCCCGATGCCGCGACGGGCGACGCGCCCACCGTCGAGGCCGCCGCGCCTCCACCGGCCGCAGCCGCGCGCGAGCTCGAGCCCGCGCTCGAGCCCGCGCCCGCGTCGACGCGCACGACCTCCAAGTCGACGTGGCTCGCCCTCGCCGACGACCTCGCCGCCGGCCTCCAGCTGGCGGAGGAGCAGGAGAAGGAGCTCGAGACCGTGCGCAGCGAGCTGGCGCTGGCCCGCCGCGACCTCCGCCGCGCCGAGCAGGAGCGCGACGAGATCCGCGGCTCGCTCGGCCCACCGCGCACCGTGGCCGCGGCCCTCGCGATCGCCGAGGCGCTGTTCGCCGAGCAGCTCATCGTGCTCCGCAGCGCCCGCGCCTCCGCCGAGGACTCGCCCTATCGCGATCCCGCGCGCGTGCTGTTCGTCCTCGGCCTGCTCGCGAACTGCGACGTCGGTGGCATCGGCGACGTCATCCACCGCGCGCTCGGGACGATGGCGCGGTGGAAGCCCAAGGACAGCCCCGAGACGATCAAGGCCTTCGGTCGCGAGCGCACGTGGACCGACGCCAGCGGCGCCCTGAAGACCTTCGGCCGCCACATCACCCTGGGCCACGGCGTCAGCGCGCAGAAGTGCCTGCAGATCTACTACGACGTCCTCGCGGACGGACGGATCGAGATCGCGTGGTGTGGCGAGCACCGCCCGACGGTCGGCGAAGACACCTGACCCGAGGGCCGCGGCGCGTCGGTGTGTTCCAAGTCCGGCCGGTTTCCGGCAGACAGGGATCGATCAGGCAATGAACGGCGGCGCGCGGGCCCCCGCGACCGCATGAGGTCTGGGATGCAGCACGCCGCCCTCGCCTCGCTCGTGATCGCCCTCGGCCCGTTCACGTGCGCCCAGCAATCCGCCTCCACCTCCGATCCCGCACCGACGCCAGCGACGAGCGCGACGACCGTCACGCCGACGGTCGCCGCCCCAACCGACGGGGCGGCCCCGACGTCGACCCCACGCGCCGACGCCCCGAACGCGTGCGGAGACGCCCTGTTCACGGACGTGATCGCCCCGGGGCAGTGGGCCGAGGTGCGCATCGACGGCGGTGGGATGGACGCGATCCGCACCGCGATCGCCGAATCCGACCGCGGCCGCCCGACGCGGATCACCATCGCTGCCGGCACCTATCGCGGCCAGTGCCTCTACGTCGAGGACCACATGCGAACCGCCGCCGCGCCCCTGTGGATCCGCGGCGAGGGCACGGTCCAGATCGACTGCAACGACGGCAACGGCCAGGCGCTCGGCTTCGACCACGTCGCGTACGTGGCGATCGAGGGGCTGACGGTCGGCCCGGCCACCGGTCACTATGGCGACTCGGCGGTGCACATCGCCGGCAAACCCATCGATCCCAACACCCGCGCCAGCTACGGCAAGTGGGACCCGTCGCACCATGTCATCGTGCGCGGCATGGTCGCGCGCAACCTGCATCGCGGCGCCGACGGCGACGGGGATCCCGACGCCTACGAGAGCGGCTGTTGCGACGGGATCAAGGTCAACCAGGCCCACCACATCTGGCTGCTCGACAACCGGATCTCGCGCACGGCCCGGCACGGGATCGACAACGTCGGGGTCCACGATCTCTGGGTCTGCGGCAACGTGCTCGAGGACATGGTCGGCGCTGGCGTCGGCATCGAAGCCAAGGGCGGCTCCGAGGACGTGCTGCTCGAGGGCAACCTCATCCGACGCGCGCGACACCGCGGGATCATGCTCGGGGGCGAGGGCTCCGGGAACATCTACATGTGGCCGTGGGACGCCGACTACGAGGGCCGCAATCAGGTCGCGCGCAACAACGTGATCATCGACGCCGCCGAGGCCGGCCTCGGCTTCTACGGCTGCCACGATTGCCTCGCGCTGCACAACACGGTGTGGGTCACCGGCGACCACGCCGGGCGTGGCGACTACGACATGATCCGCGCCTACAACAGCGTGATGGAGGGCGGCGACGACTACTGGGGCGGTTCGAAGCGCGTGGGCGACGTGCTGGCCAATCGCGACCTCTCGGTGGTCGCCAACCTCTTCGGCGCCGCCGACGGCTCGAGCACGTGTCCGCTCAACGCCAACGCGGACGGCGTCGCCGGGCTCTCGTTGTCGGGCAACTGGTGGTGGAACGGCGGCGAGCCGCTGCGCGAGTGCGGCGAGGGACGCACGAGCATCACCGCGAGCCGCGATCGCGCCTCGCACTACGGTGGCGACCCGAAGGTCGTCGCCGGCCGCGGTCGACGGATCGACCTGCGCCCCGCGGCGGGCAGCGGGCTCGTCGGCGCCGCGATGGAACACGCCCAGGCCCCCGCCGTCGACCGCTCGGGGAGACGTCGGCCGTCGCCGCGGAGCATCGGCGCCCTCGAGCCGTGATCGAGGTCGAGCCGTTTCACCGGGGGAAACGGCGCCTTGCACGGCGTTTCAGTCCCGCGGGGCTCGGCGCGTAAGCCCGCGGCGCCGCACGGCGCGGGCGTGTGGCGCACCGCTTGCGATGTGGCCCGGAGATGGACGACGGACGAACGACCCCGGAGACGATCGCGAAGAGCCCACCGCCCGCGATCGCCGTGACGCTCGAACGCATCGACCGGCGGCTCGCCCACCTCGAGGACGAGGTCGACCGCGTGCACACGGCCATGCGCGGCGCACCGACGGCGATCGCCGCCGCCGTCGACACGTTCGACGACGTCATGGACGGCCTGGCGTCGCGCGGGGTCGACGTGGACGAGCGCCTCACCACGCTCCTGCAGGTGCTCGATCGGCTCACGCGCCCGGCCGCCCTCGACCTGGTCCGCACGATGCTCGACCGCGTGGACGAGCTGCGCTTCGTCGCCGACTCCGGTTTGCTCGAGCCCAACGCGGTCGGGGTGGTCGCTCGACTCGGCCGCGCCCTCGCGACCTCGAGCCAGGCCACGGGCGACGGCGTGGGCCTCTTCGGGGCGCTGCGCGCCATGTCGAACCCCGACGTGCAGCGCGCGGTCGGGTTCGTGCTCGCCCTGGCGCAGACCTTCGGCGCCGGCCTCCGCGAGCAGGGCGCCCTGCCGTCGGGAGGTGCGCGATGAGGACGCATCACGCCGTGGTCGTGGTCGGCGGTGGCACCGGCGGCATCTCGGTCGCAGCGCGTCTGCGCGCCGCGGACCCCACGCTCGACGTCGCGATCGTCGAGCCCTCGCCGTGGCACTACTACCAGCCGATCTGGACCCTGGTCGGCGCCGGCGTGTTCGACCGCGACATCTCGCGTCGACCCCAGGCCGACTACATCCCGGCGGGCGCGACATGGATCCGCCAGCGCGGCGCCGAGCTCCGCCCCGAGGCGAACCTCGTCGTGCTCGCGAACGGCGACGAGCTCGAGTACGAGCAGCTCGTGGTGGCGATGGGCATCGAGCTCGACTGGGCGGCGATCGACGGACTCGACGGCCACCTCGGCGAAGGCGGGATCTGCAGCAACTACGCGTGGGACTCCGTCGAGAGCACCTGGAAGTTCCTCCGCGATTTCCGCGGCGGCAACGCGGTGTTCACGTTCCCCTCGACGCCGATCAAGTGCGCCGGCGCGCCGCAGAAGATCATGTACCTGGCCGACGACTGGATGCGCAAGACCGGCGTCCGCGACCGCTCGCGGGTGATCTACGCGTCGGCGACCCCCGCGATCTTCGGCGTGAAGCACTACCGCGAGGCGCTCGAGCCGGTCGTGCAGCGCAAGGGCATCGAGACCCTCTTCCGCCACGACCTCGTCGCAGTGCGACCGGCGGCGAAGGAGGCCGTGTTCAAGCAGCTCGACGGCGGCGACGAGGTGGTGCTTCGCTACGATCTCCTGCACGTGGTGCCACCGCAGCGCGCCCCGGAGGTCGTGCGGCGCAGCGCCCTGGCCAACGCGGCCGGCTGGGTCGACGTCGACAAGCACACGACCCGGCACGTGCGCTACCCGAACGTGTTCTCCCTCGGCGACAACTCGAGCCTACCGACCTCGCGGACCGGCGCGGCGATCCGCAAACAGGCGCCGGTCCTCGTGGCGCAGCTCCTCGCGACCCGCGACGGCACCGCGTCGACCGCGAGCTACGACGGCTACGCCTCGTGCCCGCTGGTCACCGGCTACGGCAAGCTGATCCTCGCGGAGTTCGACTACGACGGGAACCCGGCCGAGAGCTTCGGGTTCGACCAACGCCGCGAGCGCTACAGCATGTACGCGATGAAGGCGTATGCGCTGCCCGAGATGTACTGGAACGGGATGCTGCGCGGGCGCGCGTAGCAGGGTGCGGAAGAACGCGAGGCGTTCTTCCGGACACCCTGCTCCGTGCCCGTGCCCGTGCCCGTGCCCGGGAGGCGGACTGCCGGCCGTGACGGATCGCGGCGTCGACCTCCACCCACCCGTCGACATGCACGCCCGCGTCGCCCCGCCCCTGTGTCGCCTCCTGCTCGGTGTCTGCGCTGCCTCCGCGTCCGCATGCGACGGCGATCCGCCGGCGGGCAGCGGGTCGGCGACGACCGACACCGACGGCCCGAGCGGCGGCGACACCGACGGAGGCGACCCGAACCCGACCGACCCGACCGACCCGACCGATCCGGATCCGAGCGGGGCCGATTCCACCGGCGACGCCCCGCCGTCTGGCCTCGCGCTGTCCGAGGACGTGCTCCTGTTCGTGCGCGCCACCGACAGCAGCTCGGACACGCTGTGGGCCTACGACGTGGCCTCGGACGCCGCCGAGCCGCTGCCGGTGTTCGATGACGGCACGGAGATCCGCGCGATCGCGATCCACCCGACGCGCACCTCGATCGCGGTCGCGTCCGATTTCGAGAGCATCGACTACCAGGCCAGCGAGACGATCCACTCGATCGCCATCGACGCCGACGGCAGCTTCACGGCGCCGGGGGTCCTGATGCCCCCGTTCCCGGCCCCGATCGGCGTGTCGACCGGCTATCGACAGCAGATCAGCGACATGCAGTGGCACCCCGACGGCAGCGCGCTCTGGTTCAACCACTCGTTCATGGTCGACATCTCGACGCCGGGCGGTGGCGGCCTCGGCTGGGTGGACGGCGACGGGGGTGAGGGCGAGCTGTTCGTCGACGCGCTCGGCGATTGCACCGTCAACACCGGCCCAGCGCCGCGACCCGACGGAGCGGTCGTCCTCGCCGTGCAGGCGGTGTGCATCGACGGGACGCACGAGGGCGTGGTCGCGTTCGACGTGCCACCCGCGGGCGCCCCCGACGTCGTCGTCCCGGCCCCGGACGCCGTGTTCGACAACCCGGAGTGGATCCCGGACGGCAGCGGCGTGGTCTTCGGGGCGACGATCGACTACGACGGCGACGGCGATGGCACCGCCGAGCAGCGCGGCGACGCCCTGCTGCTCCTCGACGTGGCCACCGGCGCGCAGCACGTGCTGCTCGCCCCGACGCCCGAGTCGTACCTCTGGAGCTTCGCGATGGCGCCGGACGCCCTGCGCTTCGCGGTGTGCATCAGCCAAGGCGGCGGCCAGAACCTGTTGCTCGTCGACTACAGCGGTGAGGAGCCGACCACGCGCTGGCTCACCGACGACGGCGTCAGCTGCGATCCCGAGTGGTGAATCGTGAGCTGACGCGCATCATCGCGCGCCGCTCGACGCGCGCGACCACGTCGACCGCGTCCGTTGCTTGAGTCGCCCGCGCGAGCGTGCGAGGCTCCTGCCGGGGAGCGGACGAGCGATGACGAACTTCAAACTAATCGGGTGCGTGGCAATCGGCCTGGGGGCCTTCGGCGGCTGTGGTGGCGGCTCCGATGCCGAGATGGTGAGCGCGAGTGGCACGGGCAACGCGGACACCGGGCCCGCGGGTTCGAGCGAGACGACGGCCGCGTCCGCGTCCGCGTCCGCCTCGGCGAGCGCCTCGGCCTCCGACACCTCGCCCGACTCGAGCGGCGGCTCGTCGG
>LNFM01014615.1_pt1 | contig 26722 bp, 26 predicted proteins | sample 596031 | NCBI WGS metagenome assembly LNFM01 (sample SAMN04254537, study PRJNA301005) | activated carbon metagenome | isolation source: dual media filters at the Ann Arbor, Michigan drinking water treatment plant | place: USA: Ann Arbor | reverse complement strand
CCTTCGGCGGCATCAACCTCGAGGACATCAAGGCGCCGGAATGCTTCATCATCGAGCAGCGCCTGCGCGAGCTGATGGACATCCCGATCTTCCACGACGACCAGCATGGCACCGCCATCGTCTCGGCCGCCGGCCTGATCAATGCGCTGCACCTCACCGGCCGCAACATCAAGGACATCAGGATGGTGGTGAACGGCGCCGGCGCGGCGTCGATCGCCTGCATCGAGCTGGTCAAGGCGATGGGCATGCCGCACGAGAACGCCATCCTGTGCGACACCAAGGGCGTGCTCTACCAGGGCCGCACCGAGGGCATGAACCAGTGGAAGAGTGCCCACGCCGTGCGCACCAAGGCGCGCACGCTCAAGGAGGCGATGAAGGGCGCCGACGTGTTCTTCGGCCTGTCGGTCAAGGGTGCGGTGACCAAGGAGATGGTTCTGTCGATGGCCGACAAGCCGATCATCTTCGCCATGGCCAACCCCGACCCGGAGATCACGCCGGAGGATGTCCGATCGGTGCGCGGCGACGCCATCATAGCCACCGGGCGCAGCGACTACGCCAACCAGATCAACAACGTGCTGGGCTTCCCCTACATCTTCCGCGGCGCGCTCGACGTGCGCGCCCGCACCATCAACGAGGAGATGAAGGTCGCCGCCGCCGAGGCGCTGGCCAAGCTCGCGCGCGAGGACGTGCCCGACGAGGTCGACCGTGCCTACTCCGGCCGCCGGCTGCGCTACGGGCCGGAGTATGTCGTGCCCGTGCCGTTCGATCCGCGTCTGATCTCGGCGGTGTCGTCGGCCGTGGCTCAGGCCGCCATGGATTCGGGCGTGGCGCGCCGGCCGATCCCCGACATGGCGGAATACAAGCGCGCCCTCTCCGGTCGTCTCGATCCGACCAGCCACTGGCTGCAGAGCCTGTTCGAGCAGGTCAAGGCCAACCCGCAGCGCATCGTGTTCGCCGAGGGCGAGGAGGAGCGCATCATCCGCGCCGCCGTGGTGTTCCGCGACAACGGCTACGGCACGCCGATCCTGATCGGCCGCGAGGAGCTGGTGCGCGACACCATGAAGTCGCTCGGCATCAACGATGCATCCGGTATGGAGATCCACAATGCGCGGCTCAGCACGCGCAACGCGCCCTATACCGACCTGGTCTACAAGCGCCTGCAGCGCGACGGCTACCTGCGCCGCGACGTGCAGCGCATGGTCAACCAGGGGCGCAACGTGTTCGGTGCCTGCATGGTGGCGATGGGCGACGCCGACGGCATGGTGACCGGCATCACCCGCCGCTTTCCCGAGTGCTACGGCGACGTCGAGCGGGTGATCGACGCCCGCCCCGACCGCGTGCCGATGGGCTATTCTATCGTCGTGGCGCGGCACGGCACTGTGTTCCTGGGCGACACCTCGATCAACGAGACGCCGACGCCCGAGCAGCTCGCCACCATCGCCAAGCAGATGGTCGCCAACGCCCGCACGATGGGTCACGAGCCGCGCGTCGCCTTCCTCTCCTTTTCCAATTTCGGCAGCCGCGAGATCGACCGCATCGAGCGCATCCGCAAGGCGATCCGCCTGCTCGACGCCGAGAAAGTCGATTTCGAGTATGACGGCGAGATGCAGGCCGACATGGCGCTCGACTACGAGCTCCTGCGCGAGACCTATCCGTTCTGCCGCCTGACCGGGCCGGCGAACGTGCTGGTGATGCCGGGCCTGCACTCGGCGCATATTTCCTCGCGCCTGCTGCAGCGGCTGGGCGGCGCCACTGTCATCGGCCCGGTGATCGACGGCCTGCAGAAGCCTGTCCAGATCGTGCAGATGGGCGCCACGGTGAGCGACCTCGTCAATCACGCCGCGCTGGCCGCCTATGGCGCGCTGGCACAACGGAGGAAGTCATGACCGATCTCGTCATCCGCGGCGCCACCCTCGTCGACGGCCTGGGCAGCGAGCCGCGGCGCGCCGACCTCGCGGTCGAGAACGGCCGCATCGTCGATATCGGCAGCATCCGAGGCGGGAGCACCGAGACAATCGATGCCGACGGGCTGGTGCTGGCGCCCGGCATCGTCGACGTGCACACGCATTACGACGCCCAGGTGACCTGGGATGCGACGCTCTCGCCCTCGCCGTCGCTCGGCGTTACCACGGCGGTGATCGGCAATTGCGGCTTCGGCATCGTGCCGGCGCCGCCCGCAGTGCGCGACCTGGTGATCCGCAACCTTTCGGTCGTCGAGGGCATGGATCTCGACGCGCTGCGCGCCGGCATCACCTGGGATTTCGAGAGCTTCGGCGATTACATGGGGATGCTGCGCCGGCGCGGCGCCTACGCCAACCTCGCCGTGCTGGCCGGCCATTCGACCATCCGCACCGCGGTGATGGGCGAGGACGCCTCGCAGCGCGTGGAGGCGACGCCCGAGGAGATCGCGCGCATGACGGTGCTGGTCGCCGACGCCATGGCCAACGGCGCAATCGGCCTCGGCGCGTCCTATTCGCTCAATCACTCCGGCTATGGCGGCGTCCCCATGCCATCGACCATCGCCCCGCTGTCGGAGCTCGACGCGCTGGTCGCCGCCATGGGCCCGCGCGGCAAGGGCGTGATCGCCATCGCCTCGGGGGCGCGGGAGCCGCAGGAGCTCGAGCCGATGGCCGCCAGGTACGGCCGGCCGTTTTTCCAGGGTACCGGCATGGCGATGCATAACGAGCAGGCACCGGAGCGCGCGCCGCGCCTGTTCGACCAGTGCGCCGCCGCCCTCCGTCGCGGCAACGGTCTTTATTTCCAGATCCCCTGCCAACCATTGTCGTTCGACTTCACGATGGCCAACGCCTATCCGTTCTACAGCCACGCCGCGTTCGACCCGATCAAGGCCTACTCGCCGGAGCAGCTGAAGGCGGTGTTCCGCGACCCGTCGTGGCGCGCGAGGTTCCGCGAGAATCTCGGGAACCCGCGCCCCGGCATGATCTTCCAGGGCAACTGGGACCGTGTCATGGTCGCGGTCGCGCACAAGCAGTCGAACGCGCGCTACGTCAACCGCTACGCCGCCGAGATCGCGACGACCGAGCATCGCGATCCGCTAGACGTCGTGCTCGATCTCAGCCTCGACGAGAATCTCGAGACGGCCTTCCTCGGTCGCTTCCTCAATGTCGGCGACGACGGTGTCGCCAAGTTGCTCAAGCACGAGGCCGGCGTGGTGGCCCTAAGCGATGCCGGGGCGCATCTCATCTACATGTGCGACGCGGGCTTCGGCCTGCATTTCCTGGCGCACTGGGTGCGCGAGCGCGGCGATTTCGACATCGCCGAGGGCATGCGCCGCCTGACCAGCCATCCCGCCGACCTCTACGGCATCAAGGACCGCGGCCGGCTCACGGTCGGCGCCCACGCCGACCTGCTGCTGTTCGATCCGGCGACGGTCGGCATCAGCCCGGCCGAGCGGATCGCCGACCTGCCCGGCGGCGGTCGCCGCACCATCCGCCGCCCGACCGGCGTGCATGGCGTGTTTTGCAACGGCGTGAAGACATTCGACGGCAAGGACTACGTGAAGCACGCCAGGGGACCGGGCCACGTGCTCGACAAGTTCAATCCGTCGCAGGGCCGGCACGTGACGGCGATCGCTGCGCAGTAGCCGCGCGATCCTTCCGGATCACGCGCCAGGAAAAGACCGTCGCTGCGCCAAGGACGAACGTACTATTCGCTGGGGGCGCGCCACTCCAGTGGCGCGCCCATAGGCGCTAACTTGCAAAGGGACCTCACCCTGAGGAGCGGCCCGGAGGGCCGCGTCTCGAAGGGTCGGCCAAAGAGGGTGTTGCGACACCGCTGTTTCGGCGGTTTCGCGTGCAGCACATCCTTCGAGACGGCCGCTACGCGGCCTCCTCAGGATGAGGATCTTGTCGGGTCTTCGACCGAAGTTAGCGCATATGAGTGGCGCGCTCCCAGCGATGAGTCACAGCGCCGGCTTGCCGATGCCGCCGCGGGCGCGGCGGGCCAGATAGACCTGCATATGGGCGTAGGCCAGGCGCAGGTTGGGCGTGGCGATACCGGCCTTCCTTGCGCGCGCGATCATGTCGCCGACGACATGGTCGGCTTCGACCATGGAACCCTTCTCGAGGTCGTGCAGCATCGAGGCGGCGAAGCGCGAGCCCTTGTGGCTGAAGAAGGCGCGCACGGTGGACATGCCCGCCTCGCCCGGGTCGCAACCTGCTGCGGCGGCAACCTTGCGGCATTCCTCGGCGGTCTCGAGCATGAGCGCCTGGCCCTCGGCCGCCTCCAGGATGTCCCCCGACGTGCCGCGCATCAGGCAGCACATCGAGGCCAGCGTGCACAGCATGATCCACTTGTCCCACAGATCCTGGATGATGTTGCCATGCAGGCCGCCATCGAGGCCGGACTTCTTCACGGCCGAATCGAGCTCGACCAGGGCCGGCCGCCCCGGCTTGTTGTCGCGCTCGCCGAACGAGACCGCGGCGAACGGGCTGGTGTGCAGGATCTCGCCCTTGGGCGACATCGCGACGCCGACCCGCGCCAATCCACCGGTCACGTTGGCGGCGCCGAACCTGGCGTCGAGGACATCGAGATGGCGCATGCCGTTCAGCAGCGGCACCACCGTCGCGCCCGGCCTGACCGCCGGCGCCGCCGCCTCGATCGCCGAGTCGAGATCGTAGGCCTTGCAGGTCAGCACGACCAGGTCATAGGGGCCGCCTTCGGCACCACCGAGCACCGTCTTCACCTGCTGGGTGGTGTCGCCCTTGGGGCTCTTGATCACCAGGCCGTCGCGCTGCAGTGCCTCGCGCCGCGCCGGACGGACGAGAAACGTCACGTCGGCGCCGCTCTGGTGCAGGCGGCCACCCATGTAGCCGCCGATCGCACCGGCGCCCAGGATCAGCGTCCTCACGATTTCAATCCTCCGCGCGCGCGGCGCGCTTCATAGGCCTGCAGATGGGCGTAGGCGAAGCGCAGGTTGGGCGCCGCCACGCCCGCCTTGCGCGCACGCATCAGCATGTCGCCCACGATCGAGCGGGCTTCGACCGCGCCGCCCTTCTCCATGTCGCCCAGGATAGAGGCCACGGCCTTGCCGCCCGGCTGCGTCAGGCCCGATTCCAGCCCGGCGCGCACCTTGGCGCTGGGCGCGTGACCCGCCGCGGCGGCGACCTTGCAGCATTCGTCCAGGGTCTCGCGCACCAGCGCGGCACCGTCCTCGGCGGCGACGATGTCGCCCACCGTGCCGCGCATCGCCGCGCACATCGAGGCGATGGTGCCCAGCATCACCCACTTGTCCCACAGGTCCTGGTTGATGTCGGGGTTCAGGCCGCCGTCGATGCCGGCCTTCCGGCAGGCCGCGTCGAGCTCGACCAGCGCCTTGCGCGCTGGCTTGCCGTCGCGTTCGCCGAACGACACGCCCGAGGCGCCGCTGTGCAGGATCTCGCCGTCGGGTCCCAGCATGCCGGAGATACGCGCCAGGCCACCCGCCACGCGCGCCGCGCCGAACCTGGCATCGAGCGTGGTGAAGTGGGCATGGCCGTTCAGCATCGGCACGATGGTGGTGTCGGGACCGACCGCCGGCGCAATCGAGGCGATGGCCGAGTCGAGGTCGTAGGCCTTGCAGGCCAGGATCACGACATCGTAGGGCCCACCCTCGCCGCCGCTGGTGACGACCTTCGGCGCCACGGTGAAGTCTCCCTTGGGGCTCTTCACCACCAGGCCGTTGGCCTTCACCAGCGCCGCCCGCTTCTCGCGCAACAGGAAGGTGACGTCGACGCCGGCCTGGGTCAGACGGGCCCCCCAGTAGCCGCCGACGGCGCCGGCGCCCAAAATCAGTATCTTCACTTCTGGACTTTCCTTTCGGCCACCCAGTCGGCGAGCCAGGTCGCGAGATCGTCGGTCTGGTGATGAATGTGATCGAGGTCCAATCCCTCGGCGCGCTTGACGCTTTCGTCGGTGCGGATCCACACCGTGCGCATGCCGAGGTCACAGGCCGGCTTGAGATTGACCACGATGTCGTCGCACATCGCCGCGCGCGCCGGGTCGACGCCGTGCCGGCTCACCAGCTGCTCGTAGATCTGCTTGTGCGGCTTGGGCCAGTAATCGCCCGCCTCGATGTCGAAGATCGCCTCGAAATGATGCGCCACGCCGAGCCGTTCCATGACCCGCTCGGCGTGCGGCACGTCGCCCGCGGTGAAGATCAGCTTGCGTCCCGGCAGGGCCGCCAGCGAGGCCTCGAGGGAGGGATCGGGCTGCACCGGCGAGTAGTCGATGTCGTGCACGTAGTCGAGATAATGGCGCGGATCGACGCCGTGCAGGCTCATCATGCCGCGCATCGAGGTGCCGTGGTCGCGCCAGTACTGCTTCTGCACCCGGCGCGCCTCCTCGGCGTCGACCTTGAGCCAGTCGGCAATGTAGCGGCCGATGCGGACATCGATCTGGGCGAACAGGTTGCAACGCGCCGGGTAGAGCGTGTTGTCGAGGTCGAACAGCCAGACATCGGGATCGTGTTGGGGAGGCATGAGGGCTTGGATTAGCGGCGTCGGGAGGATTTGTCGATCACCTCACCTCCCTGCGCGGGGTAGGGCTATCGTAGCCAGGGCGTAATCCCCAGGGTCCGCGGCTCCGTTGTGGCACAATGCCCAATATCATGGATTATCTGAACATTGGGCTTCTGGGCGCGGTGGCGCTGCTTCTCGTGGCGCTGCTGTTGGTCATCGTGCGCCGCGGCGACAGCGGAGCCGCCGAGGCGCTGCGCCAGCAGCTCGGCTTGGCCCTCGGCCAGCAGGCCGAGACGGTGCAGCGGGTCGAGCGCTCCCTTCGTGAGCAGGAGCAGGCCCTGTCGAAGGTCGTCGCCGAACGACTCGATCGCTCGGAGAAGGCGACCGGCCAGATCGTCACTGACCTGCGCGAGCGCCTGGTCCGCATCGACGAGGCCCAGAGGAAGATCGGCGAGCTGTCGACCCAGGTCGTGAGCCTGCAGGAAGTGCTGTCCAACAAGCAGGCGCGTGGCGCCTTCGGCGAGGTCCAGCTGGCCGACCTGGTGCAGAACGCCCTGCCGCCGCAGGCCTACGAGTTCCAGTGCACGCTATCGACCGGGGTGCGCGCCGACTGCGTGCTGAAGCTGCCCAACCCGCCGGGCGCGATCGCCATCGACGCCAAGTTCCCGCTCGAGAGCTACGCCGCGCTGCGCGCCGTCCCGGCCGGCGACAGCGCCGCCTTGCAGGCCGCTCAGCGCGGCTTCCAGCAGGCCATTCGCAAGCACATCGCCGACATCCGAGACAAGTACATCGTGGCCGGCGAGACGGCCGAATCGGCGCTGATGTTCCTGCCCTCCGAGGCGGTCTATGCCGAGCTGCACGCGAGCTTCACCGGCCTCGTGGAGGAATCCTACCGCGCCCGTGTCTGGATCGTCTCGCCGACCACCCTGATGGCCACCCTCAACACGGTGCGCGCCGTGCTGAAGGACGTGCGCATGCGCGAGCAGGCCGGCGAGATCCAGAAGACGGTCGGGCTGTTGCTCGAGGACGTGCGGCGGCTCGCCGACCGTGTCGACAAGCTCAAGGTCCACTTCGCGCAGACCGAGAAGGATCTGCGCGATGTCGACATCTCGGCCGACCGCATCGCCAAGCGCGGCCAGCGCATTCTCGACGTCGAGCTGAACGAGGAGCCGGCGGTGCTGCCGCCGCCGGAAGGAGGACGAAAATGAGCGGAACCGCCAGCGTCGCGACCCTGAAGTCCCTGGTCGAGGCCTTCAACGCCCACGACCTCGATCGCATCATGAGCTTTTTCGCCGAGGATGCCGTGCTCGAGATGCCGCGCGGCCCCGCCCCGTGGGGCCGCCGCCATGTCGGAGCAGCCGCGGTGCGCGAAGGGCATCGCAGCCGCTTCGAGGGCCTGCCCGATGTCCACTACGGCGACGACAGCCACTGGGTCGACGGCGACATGGGAATCTCGCAATGGACCGTCACGGGCACCACCCGGACCGGCGAGCGCATTGCCGCCCGTGGATGCGACTTCTACAGCTTCCGCGACGGCAAGGTGGTCAAGAAGGACTCGTTCTGGAAGATCGTCGAGAAGGCGTAGGGCTCATCGTCTCGCGCGCTCGAGATTCATGAGCGAGCGGGACGCTCGCGGCCCGGAAGCGCATGATGTGTCAGCCCCACGGGCCGCGGCGGCTCGGCCGGGGCGCCGAGGCCCACGGGCCGTGCGGCGACATGGCCGGCGCCATCCCGTAGCCGTGGCCGGCCATCGCTTCCAGCCGGGCGATGCGCTCCTCCATCGGCGGATGGGTCGAGAACAGGCTGGCGAGCCCGCCGGAGGTCAGCGGGTTGGCGATGTAGAGGTGCGCCGTTGCCGGATTGGCCTCGGCCACCTGGTTGGGAATCTGCTGCGTGCCGGCATGCAGCTTGGCGAGCGCCGAGGCGAGCCAGCGCGGCTGGCCGCAGATCTCCGCGCCCATGCGATCGGCTTCGTACTCGCGGCTGCGACTGATCGCCATCTGCACCAGCGAGGCGGCCAGCGGCGCCAGGATCATGGCGGCGATGGCCACGATCGGATTGACCAGCGGCCGGCCCTCCGAGTCCCGGCCGCCGCCCATCAGGCCGCCGAAGCTCGCCAGCATGCCGATGGCGCCCGACAGGGTGGCGGCGATGGTCATGATCAGGGTGTCGCGATGGCGGACGTGGCTCAGCTCATGCGCCATCACGCCGGTGATCTCCTCGCGGCTGAGATAGCGGAGCAGGCCGGTCGTCGCCGCCACGGCGGCATGCTCGGGGTCGCGGCCGGTGGCGAAGGCGTTGGGCTGATCTTCGTCGATGACGTAGACGCGCGGCATCGGCAGGCCGGCGCGCTGGGCCAGCGTCTGAACGATGCCGTAGAGCTCGGGCGCCTCGTTGGGCCCGACTTCTTGCGCGTTGCTCATGCGCAGCACCATCTTGTCGCTGTTCCAGTAGGCGAACAGGTTCATGCCCAGCGCCACCACGAGGGCGATGACCAGGCCGGATTGGCCGCCCAGCAGGTAACCGACGACCAGGAAGAAGCCGGTCAGCGCGGCCAGAAGGAGGGCAGTGCGAAAGTAGTTCATGACCGCAAAGATGGTTTCCGACTGTGGCGAATCAAGGCAGGGACCGGCATCATGGCGCCATGACCGACGCATCGAAACCGGCCGTCCCCGAGGACGCGCCGCCGCCCGAGACTGCCCCGGCCGGGGCGCCGCCGACCGCCAGCGACCCCAACGCGGCGGCGATGGCCTTGATCAGGAAGGTCGAGGAGATCGGCGGGCCGCCCGGCCCCGAGCCGACCCGCTACGGCGACTGGCAGTTCAACGGCAGGGTCACGGATTTCTGAAGGTGCGTAACGACATCTTCCATCCCGACTTCAAGGCCGCGCCGTGGTGGTGGGAGGCATGGAAGCCCAGCAACGCGCTGTCGCAGGATCCGCCGCCGCGGACCGACGTGGTGATCGTGGGCGCGGGCTATGGCGGCCTGTCGACGGCGCTCGAGCTTTGCCGCAGCGGGGCACGCGCCGTGGTGCTGGAGCGCGGCGATTTCGGCTCTCGGGCGGCACCAACCTCGGCAAGGGGCTGGGCGGCAAGAGCCCGATCGCCGACGAGTTCGAGCGCAACAAGGCGGCGCTCATGGGCGCCGGCGCCGATTCGCTTTCCGTGCTCACTGACATTATCGCCCGCGAGAAGATCGAGTGCGGCCTGATGATGAACGGCCGTTTCGTCGGCGCCTGGACACCGCGCCACTACGCCGACATGGCGACCAAGGTCGAGACCTACAACACCTACGCCAATGCCGGCAGCCACATGGTGCCGCGCGAGCGCCAGCGCGAGATGATCGCCTCGGACTATTATTTCGGCGGCATGTACTCGGACCGCGCCGGCCATCTCCACCCGGCGCTCTACTACAAGGGCCTGATCGAGGCGGCGCACCGCGCCGGCGCCATCCTGTGCGCCAACGTCGAGGCGGAACGCCTCGAGAAGACGGCGACCGGCTGGCGCGTGCTGACGGCCAAGGGGCCGGTCGAAGCGCGCGAGGTCGTGGTCGCGACCAACGGCTACACCGGCGACCTGACGCCGCGGCTGAAACGGCGGGTGGTGCCGGTGGCGAGCCACATCATCGCCACCGAGGCGCTGCCGGAGAATGCGCGGACGCTGCTGATCCCCGAGCTGCGCGCCATCGGCGACACCAAGCGCGTGCTGACCTATTACCGGCCGTCGCCGGACGGGAAGTACCTGATCTTCGGCGGCCGCGCCCGCTTCACCGCGGCGCCGCCCGAGGTGAGCGCGCCGGCGCTCTACCGCTACATGGTCGACCGCTTCCCGCAGCTCGACGGCATCCGCATCACCCACGCCTGGACCGGCAACGTCGCCTTCGCGCTCGACTACATGCCGCACATGGGCACCGACCAGGGCATCCATTACCTGCTGGCGTGCAACGGCAACGGCGTCGCCATGATGACCTATCTCGGCACCCAGACAGCCAGGAAGATCGTCGGCGGGCGCAACGAGCCGGTCAACCCACTCGACGGCCGCGATTTCCCCGAGCACGCGCTCTACAACGGCGAGCCGTGGTTCCTGCCGATGATCGGCGCATGGTATCGCACGCGCGATTGGCTCGACCGCCGAATGGCAGCCTGAACGATGAACGAGCTTCCCGTCAGCCTGGCCGATGTCCAGGAAGCCGCCAGGCGAATAGCCGGCGCCGTGGTGCGCACGCCCTGCCTGAGGAGCGATACGCTGTCGCGCATCGTCGGCGCCGACATCTGGGTCAAGTTCGAGAACCTGCAGTACACCGCCTCGTTCAAGGAGCGCGGCGCGCTCAACACCTTGCTGCAGATCACGCCCGAGGAACGCAAGCGCGGCGTCATCGCCATGTCGGCCGGCAACCATGCCCAGGGCGTCGCCTACCATGCCGGCCGCCTCGGCATCCCGGCCACCATCGTCATGCCCTCGTTCACGCCCAACGTGAAGGTGAAGCACACGCGCGACTACGGCGCCCGCATCGTCCTGCATGGCGACACGCTTGCCGAGGCAGGCGCCGAGGCGCACCGCGTGGCCGCGGCCGAGCATCTGGTGTTCGTGCATCCCTACGACGACCCACGCATCATCGCCGGCCAGGGCACCACCGCGCTGGAGATGCTGCAGGATGCGCCCGAGATCGACACGCTGGTGGTACCGGTCGGCGGCGGCGGCCTGATCTCCGGGTGTGCGGTGGCCGCTCGCGGCCTCAGGCCCGACATCCGGGTGATCGGCGTCGAGGCGGCCGGCTACGCCGCCATGCGCCAGCTGCTCGCCGGCGAGCCGGTGACGGTGGGCGGCGACACGATTGCCGAAGGCATCGCCGTACGCGACATCGGCCAGGCGCCGCTTGCCATCGCCCGCGCCCTGCTCGAGCGCGTGCTGGCGGTCGACGAGGTGACGATCGAGCGCGCCATCGCGCTCCTGCTCGAGATCGAGAAGACGGTGGCCGAAGGGGCAGGTGCCGCCGGCCTGGCGGCCCTGCTCGCCCATCCCCAGGTGTTCGCCGGCCGCAAGATCGGCCTGCTGGTGAGCGGCGGCAACATCGATACCCGCCTGCTCGCCTCGATCCTGCTGCGCGGCCTGGTGCGCGACGGCCGCATCGTCCGCCTGCGCCTCACCATCAGCGACCTGCCGGGACAACTCGCCCGCGTCGCCGGCCTGATCGGCAAGGCGGGCGGCAACATCGTCGACGTCCAGCACCAGCGCCTGTTCGGCGGCGTCGCCGCAAAGTCGACCGAGCTCGACGTCACCGTCGAGACCCGGGACCGTCCCCATGTGCGCGAGCTGGTGGCGGCGCTGGAGAGCGAGGGCTTCAAGGTCCGCGTGCTGCAGGATGCGGACGCCTGACGGTCAGCGCACCCGCTTGATATCGGTCAGCGAGAAATCGTCGCCCTTGAACAACAATGGCATGTCGAGCGTCTTGGCGAGCGCGTAGGCGAGGCAATCACCGAAGTTCAACGCCGCGCGATGTCGGCCTTTGCCATAGATCCGAAAGGCTCGGCGTGCCTCTGCCACATAGCGAGCGTCGAACGCCACGATATCGATCCCCAGCGACTCGACGAGACTATCCAGCTCCCGACAGCCCGCCTCTCCACGGCGAGTTTCGACGACCATCGACGCTTCCAAGAGATTTGGCGCACCCATCCGCGGGCGAAAGGACCCGATGATGTCGAATGCAAATGCGACCTTTTCCGGTTCGTCGAGGGCGACGGCCAGGAGCGCCGAGCTGTCGACGACGATCAATCGAACGTCCCATGCTCGTTGTAGCCGAGAATTTCGTCTTCGCTGGCAGTAGACAACACAGGCAACTTCTTTATTCGTTGCACGATCTCGTCGACCTTTCGCAATCGACGCTCACGGTCCTTTTGCGCATCGATTTCCCTCAGCTTGGCGTCGGCGAGCTCCAGCACCGTTGCCGTCATGCTCTTGCCGAGCAGTCGAGACACCCTCCTCAGCTTCCGCTCAGCTTCCGCACTTTTGATGCTGATTCCCATGGCCAACATCCATTCTAGAATAGTTATAGATAGTCGAGAAATCTGACGCTTACAACGTGCCACCGCGCGGAGTATAGACCGCGCCATGTCCGCCGCCCCGCACTACGTCCCCTCGCTGACGCCCGACCTTGCCCGTGTCGAACGGGCGCTGGTTTCCGTCTCCGACAAGGAGGGTCTGATCGAGCTCGGCAGAGCGCTCGTTCGGCATGGAGTCGAGATCCTGTCGACCGGTGGCTCGGCCAAGGCGCTGCGCGATGCCGGGATCGCCGTGGTCGAGGTGAGTGACCACACCGGCTTTCCCGAGATCATGGATGGCCGGGTCAAGACCCTGCAGCCGTCGATCCATGGCGGCATCCTGGCGCGCCGCACCGACGAAGGCCATCGCAAGGCGATGAGCGATCACAAGATCGCCGGCATCGACCTCGTGGTGAGCAACCTCTATCCGTTCGAGGCTACGGTGGCGCGCGGCGCCGACTTCCCGACCTGCGTCGAGAACATCGACATCGGCGGGCCGGCCCTGATCCGCGCCTCGGCGAAGAACCACGACTTCGTGACAATCGTGGTCGATCCGGCCGACTACGGCGCAGTGATCGCCGAGCTCGAGGCCAACAAGGGCGCCACCACCCTGGCGCTGCGTCGCCGGCTCGCCGCCAAGGCCTATGCGCGCACCGCGTCCTACGACGCGGCGATCGCCGCCTGGTTCGCGGGTCAACAGGGCGACACCTTCCCCGAGCGGCTGACCATCACGGCCGAGCGCGTGCAGACGCTGCGCTATGGCGAGAACCCACACCAGCAGGCGGCATTCTATTCCGATGGCAGCAAGCGGCCAGGCATCGCCACGGCGCGCATGGTCCAGGGCACGGCCTACGAATGCGTCGCCGAGTTCAGGGAACCGGCGGTCGTCGTGATCAAGCATGCCAACCCGTGCGGCGTGGCGATCGGCGCCGATCAGTATGCCGCCTACCTGAAGGCCTATGCCTGCGACCCAGTGTCGATCTATGGCGGCATCGTCGCCCTCAACACGACGCTCGAGGTGCGCACGGCCGAGGATCTGGCGAAGCGCTTCCTGGAAGTCATCATCGCGCCGGATGCCACCGAGGAGGCACTGGCGGTGCTGGCCCGCCGCAAGGCCTTGCGCGTCCTGCTGGCCGGCAGCCTGCCCGACCCGGCGAGCGCCGGCATGACCCTGAGGAGCGTCGCCGGCGGCTACCTGCTGCAGAGCCGCGACAACGGCCATGTACCGAGGAGCGCGCTCAAGGTCGTGACCAGACGGGCGCCGACGCCGAAGGAGATCGACGACCTGCTGTTCGCCTTCACGGTGTGCAAGCACGTGAAGTCGAACGCCATCGTCTACGCCAGGGACGGCGCCACCGTGGGCGTCGGCGCCGGCGCCGCCATCCGCGCCGCCGAAGCGGGCGAGCTCGCCGGCCTGAAGGAAAGCCCGGCGATCGGCAGCGTGGTGGCGTCCGATGCGTTCTTCCCGTTCGCCGACGGCCTGCTCGCCGCCGCCGAAGCGGGCGCCACGGCAATCATCCAGCCCGGTGGCTCGATGCGCGACCAGGAAGTCATCGACGCCGCCGACGAGAAGGGCCTTGCAATGGTGTTCACCGGGATGCGGCACTTCCGGCACTAGGCCGGCTTCCGGTCGATTCGCTGGTGGCGAGCCAGATGCCGGCGAAGACGGCGATCAGGCCGAGCACCAGGTTGACCGTCACGGGCTCACCCACCAGCACGTTCGCGAGCAGCGCCGCGGCAATCGGATTGACCGTCATGGTGTTGGCCACCCGCGTCGGCGAAGCGCGCTCGAGCGCCATCACCCAGAGGATGAAGGCCAGCGCCCCGCCGGTGACGCCGAGATAGATGCCGGCGATCCACTGGCCCGGGCCGAAAGTGGCCAGAACCGCGAGCCGGCCGGTGACGAGCGTGACGACAAGCAACGCGACGGCGCCAGCCCCCATGCCGACCGCCAGGAATCCCAGTGCGCTCGAACGCCGGATCAGCGGCCGCGAAAGGACATTGTAAAGCGCCATGCAGACCACGGCGCCGGCCATGATCAGCTCGCCCCTCCATGCGCCGGCCGGCGCGATGCCGAGATCCAGCGCCAGGGCGGCGACGACGCCCAGCACGGCGATGCACACCCCGACGGTCTTGCGCAGGGTCAGTGCCTCGACGCCGAGCAGGGCGCCCACCACCATGGTCTGCAGCGGCAGGGTCGAGAGCGCGAGACTGGCACGCGCCGCCGTCGTGTAGCCGATCGCGAGGTTGTAGAGGATGGTGAACAGGCCATAGAACAGGAAGCCGAGGCCGATGACGCTCGGCAGATCCTGCCGCCCCGGCCAGCGGGCGCGCATCAGGAGCGCGACCGGCAGCACGCAGAGGACGCCGATGCCCCAGCGCAGCAGGGCGAGCGTCAGCGGATCAGAGCTGCCCACGAGATAGCGCGTCACCGCCGCCGCCGTGCCGCCGAGGGAACTCGACACGATCGCGATCGCCACGCCCAGCCACTCGCCCACCAAACCCTCCACCAGCCGCTTCGCCGCGGCTTCTCGCCAATCCCGACCTGTCGCGTCGCGAACTGTCGTGTCGCCGCTCGATGTGCGATGGTGGCAAATATAGAAGTGAATTCAACTACTTGGCAGGTAGTCATGGAGAAGAGGCAAGGCTTCGCGGCGGAGTTGCGGGCGTGGCGCCAGCGCCGCGGGCGCTCGCAGCTCGATCTCGCCGGGCGCGCCAACATCTCGCAGCGTCATCTGAGCTTCCTCGAGCTGGGCCGCGCCGCACCGAGCCGCGACATGGTGGTGCGGTTGGCGACCGCGCTCGACGTGCCGCTGCGCCAGCACAATGCGCTGCTGCTGGCGGCAGGCTTCGCGCCGGTGTGGCACGAGACCGATCTTGGCGCGCCCGAGCTCGCCCAGGTGAACGACGCGGTGGGGCACATGCTCGCCCAGCAGGAGCCGTTTCCCGGCGTCGCCGTCGATCGCCAATGGACTCTCCTCAAGGCAAACAAAGGGGCCGTCCGCCTGGTCGAGTTCCTCGTCGGACCCTTGGCCCCCGACGCCAAAGTCAATCTTGCCGATGCGCTCGTGGCGCCCGACGTATTGCGGCCCTTCCTGGTCAACTGGGCCGATGTCGTGCGCTATTTCATACGCAGCGTCGAAGCGGATGCCGCGACCGACGGACGGCCCGAGACGGCCGCGCTGCTGGCCCGCCTGCTGTCCTACGACGGCGTACGGACAGCGGTGCAGGAGCCGACCTCCTATGGCGCCGCGAGCCCGGTGCTGCCGATGCACTTTCGCAAGGGCGACGTCTCGCTGCAGCTGTTCACCACCATCGCCACGCTCGGCATCCCGCGCGACATCACCCTGGAAGAGCTGCGCATCGAATGCTTCTTCCCGATGGATGCAGCGACAGTCGAGGTTCTACGCGGGTGGGCTGCCGAGAAGTGATGATCTTCGATTGAAGCACCAAAGAAGACCTCACCCTGAGGAGCGGCCGCTGGCCGCGTCTCGAAGGGTCGGCCAACGCACGCCTGTGGCGCACCAAAGGGCGCAGGTTACTTCGCCCGAATCGAGACGCCACACTCCGCGTCGCTCCTGAGGGAAAGATTCTACTTAAAGCAATCACGCACTAGCGATCCGGAACGGCGACCCGGAACGCCGCCGGGAGCACGCTGACCTCGAGCGGCAGGCGGCCCACCGTCTCGCCATCGAGGTCGACCAGGGTCTCGACGGCCGCCTCGAAGCGGAACGACGTGCCGTGGCTGGTGCGCACTTTCGGATGGCCAAGATGGGCGCCGCTGTAGAGCTTGGGCATGACGCCCAGCAGCACGCCGAGCCGCGAGACATCGCCCACCTCGATCAGGTCGAGCACGCCGTCGTCGAAGCGCGCGCCCGGCATCAGCTTCAGGCCGCCGCCGCCGTTCTCGGTGTTGGCGACCATCGCCGTGAACAGGCGGCGGGAGCCCTGCGCGACGCCATCGATCTCGATCGTCACGTCGCGATGGCGGTAGCCCAGCGTCACCGGCGGCGTCATCAGGAGATAGGAGATCTCGCCCAGCTTCTTGACCCAGCGCGACTGCGAGGTCCGATGGCTGATCGTCGCCGCCGCGCCGAGCGAGACGATGAGATAGCCGAAGCGTTCGACCGGCCGGCCGTCGAGGCCCGCACAGCGCACGCGCATCAGGTCGATGGCGCGTGTGCCGCGGCCGGCCACGGCGTCGAAGGCGCGATCGGGATGCTGCAGGTAGCCCAGCGCACGGCACAACTCGTTGGCGGTGCCGGCCGGGACCGGGCAGAGCACGGCATCGGGCGCCGCCAGGCGGCCCGAGCGTTCCAGCAGGCCGTTCAAGGTCTCGTTCACGGTCCCGTCGCCACCCACCGCCGCGAAGCGGCGCACGCCGCGCTCGAGCGCCGCACGCGCCAGTTCCGTCGCGTGGCCCGGCGCCGTGGTAAACATCGGCTCGAATGCGCCCAGGCGCCTGGTCAGGGCCGCCTCGATCGACGGCCAGCGCCGCGCCGCTCCGCCCTTGTGGGCGGCGCGATTGACGATCACGGCGACCGACGGCGTGGCGATCGATAGCGGCGTTCCCATGCCTCTCTACTGCTGACAGATTCTGACAGCGTTCAATTCTAGGGTAGCATGGAAGTCCTGTGCCGCATGAAGGAGCGCCGGTGTCGCGCGCACAACGCCTGCTCGACCTCATCCAGGTGCTGCGGCGCCACCGCCATCCAGTGAGCGGCGCGACGCTCGCCGAGGCGACGGGCGTGTCGTTGCGCACGCTCTATCGCGACATCGAGACGCTGAAATCGGAGGGCGCGTCGATCGATGGCGAGGCCGGCGTCGGCTACGTGCTTCGCCCGGGCTTCATGCTGCCGCCGCTGATGTTCAGCGAGGAGGAGATCGAGGCGCTGGTGCTCGGCTCGCGCTGGGTGCATCAGCGATCCGACCGCGCCCTGGCCGACGCCGCCGCCAATGTGCTGGCCAAGATCGGCGCCGTGCTGCCCAAGGATCTGCGCGATGCCCTGGACGATTCCGGTCTGCTGATCGCGCCCGGCGAGCCGATCGCGGCCGGCGATGCCGAGCTGCCCAAGATCCGCCAGGCCATCCGCAACGAGCGCAAGCTCGGCCTCTCCTATCGCGACAAGGACGGCGTCGCCAGCAAGCGCACCGTCTGGCCGTTCGCCGTCGGCTTCTTCGAGAAGGTGCGCGTCGTCGTGGCGTGGTGCGAGCTGCGCCAGGATTTTCGCCATTTCCGCACCGACCGCATCGTCACCCTGACGGTCACCGACAGGCGCTATCCGCGCCGGCGCCAGGCGATGCTCAAGGAATGGCGCGAACGCGAGTCGCCGCGGGAGGCGTAGACCACTCTCCGCACTTCGTTCGACGCTCTTCTGCGCGCAATGGCGAATACCAATGACCTCATCCTGAGGAGCGCCTGCGGGGCGCGTCTCGAAGGATGGGCTCCAAGGATTGTCGGCGTTGCCCATGCTTCGAGACGCCGCGCTCCGCACGGCTCCTCAGCATGAGGACTGGCGATTGCACGCATTGCAGTTTCTCTGCTGTCAGATTCTGACAGCTGCCAGCTCTAGATTGGCGTCACCGAGAAAAGGAGACTCAGATGGGCAAGTTCAGCCTCGTGCTGCTCGATGTCGACGATCCACTGACCGTCCCCGCCTTCCATGCCGATCTGCCAGGAGGGCAGTCATGACCAGGAACTGGCTGGCAGTCGCATCCGCCGAGCATGTCGAGATCGGCCTCGTCGGCGGATTCATGCAGGTCTCGCACGGCAAGGCCTCGCCGCTGCGTCGGATCCAGCCGGGCGATCGCATCGTCTACTACTCGCCGAACCGCCACTACACGCCGAGCCACGCGCTGCGCGGCAAGGACCAGTTGCAGGCCTTCACCGCCATCGGCACCGTCAAGCCCGGCACGCCCTACCAGGCCGACATGGGCTTTGGCTTCCGGCCCTATCGCCGCGACGTCGCCTGGCACGAGGCGGAGCCGATGCCGCTGGCGGCGCTGAAGGATGCGCTGGCCTTCACCCGGGACAAGAACTGGGGATACCGGCTTCGCCAGGGCGTGGTCGAGATCAGCGATGCCGACATGGCGATCATCGCCGAGGCGATGTTCACAGCCGCGGCACGACCTCATCGGCAAGCAGCCTGAACGTCGCGCGGCTGAGCGGCGCGCACATCAGGTAGTTGAGCCCGATCTCCTCGCGCAATCGATGAATATGCTCGACCACCGACTGCGGCGTGCCGTGCAGGATGACACTGTCGAGATAGTGCTGCACCGGCTCCTTGCCGTCATAGGTCCGCGGCGGCATCGCCTTGCGGTGCGCATGTTGCGGACCCGAATAGGAATCGACGATCCATTGCGCGCCGCGCCGGGCGATCTCCTCGGCTTCGCCCAGGGTCGGCCCCAGAGCGAGCAGGCGCGCCATCGGGATGTCGCGTCCGTCGTCGGCGAAGCCTGCTTCCTCGAGCTTGGTCGCATAGTACCGGCGCTTACGCCCGATATCGGCCATCGAGGCATGCGGGTCCATCAGGATGGAGAAGCCGCGGCTGGCCGCCCAGTCGATCGCCGTTTCCGAGGTCGCCGCCATCCACACCGGCGGATGCGGCTGCTGCAGCGGCTTGGGCAGGACCTCGACATCGTCGAAATCGAAGTGCGCACCCTTGAAGTTGAGGCGCTCCTGCGTCCACGACTGCAGCACGATCTCGACGGCTTCGCGAAAGCGCTCGGCGCTCTGCTCGGGCGGCACCCCGAAGGCCTGGAACTCGGAATGGGCGAAGCCGCGACCGGCGCCCCAGTTGACGCGTCCGCCCGACAGCATATCGAGCAGCGCCACCTCCTCGGCAAGCCGCAGCGGATGATAGAGCGCGGCGAGCGACACCGCCGTGCCGATGCGCAGGCGCCTGGTGCGCGCCGCCGCCATGACGCCCAGCATGTGCACCGACGGGCAGACACTGAAGGTGGTGAAATGATGCTCGGCCAGCCACACCGCGTCGAAGCCGCCGCTTTCCATGATGTCGATGCGCTCGAGGGCACGGGCGTAGACCTCTTCCAAGGGTCCGTGACGGCCAGGCCAGGAGAAGAACTGCAGAACGCCAATCTTCATGATCACTCCGCCTCGATGCCAGCCCTGCCGGCCAGCCGCCCTTTGTCGAGATTTAACCCTGCCCGATCAAGTGCTTAACAAAGGGCGCACGTCATTCCTGAACGATCCGCTTGGATCATGTCACTTACCAATTGAAACCGGCTCGCAGCGCAACCACATATCCCGCGCTGCAGAAGTGTCCACGGGGGAGTGTGTTTTGCCCGTACGTCGTCGTTTGCTGGCCCTTGCGGGCTCCGTCTTCCTCGCCCTCACCTCCGCAGCCCTCGCCCAAGGCGGCCCGCCGGCGATGCCCGTCAGCGTCGCCCCGCCGATCGCCAAGCGGGTGATCCAGTGGGACGAGTATTCCGGCCGCTTCGAGCCGGTGGCCTCGGTCGAGGTTCGCGCCCGGGTCTCTGGCTTCATCGACAAGCTGCATTTTCGCGACGGCCAGATCATCAATGTCGGCGACCCGCTGTTCACCATCGATCAGCGGCCGTTCGAGATTGCCGTGGAAAGCGCCAAGGCCGAGGTCGCGCGCAACAAGGCACAGGTCGACCTCGCCGATCTCCAGGTCCAGCGCGGAGCCTCGCTGATCGGCTCACGCACCATCACCGATGCCGATTACGACCAGCGCAAGGCCACCCTCCAGATAGCGCGCGCCCAGCTCAAGACCGCCGAAGCCGCCGTGCGCCAGGCCGAGCTCAATCTCGAATGGACGGAGGTGCGCGCGCCGATCGCCGGCCGCATCTCGGACCGCAAGGTCGACGCCGGCAACCTGATCGCCGGCGGCCAGCAGGGCGCCACGTTGCTGGCTACCATCATGACGCTCGATCCGATCCGCTTCGTCTTCGACGTCTCGGAGGCCGACTACCTGCGCTACACCCGCCTCTATCTGTCGGGCGCCCTGGCCTCGTCGCGCGACGAGATCGCGGTGCGCATCAGGCTGATCGACGAGACCGACTGGACGCGCACCGGCAAGGTCGACTTCGTCGACAACGCGCTGAGCCCCCGTTCCGGCACGATCCGCACCCGCGCCATCCTCGACAACAAGAACCAGCTGCTGACCCCTGGCATCTTCGGCCGCGTGCAGCTTTACGGCGGCGAGTACGACGCGGTGCTGATTCCCGATTCGGCGGTGATCTCCGACCAGTCGCGCAAGATCGTGTTCACGGTCGGGCCCGACAACGTCGTGCAGGCCAAGCCGGTGACCTTGGGGCCGATCGTCGACGGCCTGCGCGTGGTCCGCGAAGGCCTCACGCCCCAGGACCAGGTCGTGCTCGACGGGCTCGCCAACCCGATGGTGCGGCCGGGCGCCAAGATCGTGCCCCAGAAGGGCGAGATCAAGTCCGCCTCCGCCAAGCCCTGATCGCGGCCCGTTGCCCTCATGCGTTTCTCTCATTTTTTCATCGACCGGCCGATCTTCGCCACGGTCCTGTCGATCATCATCTTGATCGTCGGCGGCATTGCCCAGCGCGCCCTGCCGGTCGCCGAGTATCCCGAGATCGCGCCGCCCACGGTCAACATCACCGCGACATACCCCGGCGCTTCGGCCGAGGTCATCTCGCAGACCGTCGCCACGCCGATCGAGCTCGAGGTGAACGGCGTCGACGACATGCTCTACATCGAATCGCAGGCGACCGGCGACGGCCGCCTGTCGATCAATGTCGTCTTCAAGCCCGGCGTCGACATCGACCCGTCGCCCAGCCGCGCCTGCCCGAGGACGTGCAGCGGCTCGGCATCGTGGTGCGCAAGGCCTCGCCCGACCTGATGATGGTCGTGCACATGACGTCGCCCGATGGCAGCCGCGACCAGCAGTACATCTCCAACTACGCCACGCTGTTCGTGAAGGACGTGCTGGGCCGCGTCGAGGGCGTCGGCAACGTGCTGGTGTTCGGCGCGCGCGACTACTCGATGCGCGTCTGGCTCGACCCGGCCCTGGTCGCATCGCGCAATCTCACCGCCGGCGAGGTCATGCTGGCGATGCGCGCCGCCAACCTGCAGGTCGCGGCGGGGGCCATCAACCAGGCACCGGCGGTGTCGCCCGGCGGCTTCACTCTGTCGGTGCAGACCCTGGGGCGCCTCACCACGCCCGAGCAGTTCGGCAACATCGTGCTGAGGGCCGAGCCCGACGGCTCGGTGACGCGCCTGCGCGACGTCGCCCGCATCGAGCTGGGCGCGCAGGACTACACGCTGAACGCCTACCTCGACAACAAGAACGCCACGGCGCTCGGCATCTTCCAGCGGCCGGGCTCGAACGCGCTCGCCACCGCCAACGAGATCAAGGCGCAGATGGAGCGCCTGAAGAAGGCCTTCCCGCCCGGGCTCGACTACTCGGTGGTGTACAACCCGACGGAGTTCATCCAGGCCTCGGTCGACGCGGTGATCGAGACGCTGTTCGAGGCGCTGATCCTGGTCGTGCTGGTGGTGCTGCTGTTCCTGCAGACCTGGCGCGCGGCGATCATCCCCATCCTGGCGATCCCGGTGTCGCTGATCGGCTCGTTCGCGGTGATGGCGGCGGTCGGCATCTCGTTCAACACGCTGTCGCTGTTCGGCCTGGTGCTGGCCATCGGCATCGTCGTCGACGACGCCATCGTCGTGGTCGAGAACGTCGAGCGCTATCTCGCCCAGGGCCTGTCGCCCAAGGAGGCGGCGCACAAGACCATGGACGAGGTCGGCGGCGCACTGATCGCCATCTCCCTGGTGCTGATCGCGGTGTTCCTGCCGACCGCCTTCATCACCGGCCTGCAAGGCACCTTCTACAAGCAGTTCGCCATCACGATCGCCGCCTCGACGGCGATCTCCGCCTTCGTGTCGCTCACCCTGTCGCCCGCCCTGGCGGCTGTGCTGCTGAAGACCCACGCCCTGACCCCCATCGAGCATGCCAAGCCGACGCTCGGCGAGCGCCTGATGTGGCCGATCAACTGGTTTTTCCACCAGTTCAATCGTGGCTTCGAGGCGCTGTCGAACTTCTACGGCCGGGCCACCGCGCGGTTGATCCGCATGTCCGTGGTGGTGCTGGTGATCTACGCCGGCCTCGTCGCGCTCACCGGCAATCGCCTGGCGGAGACGCCGACCGGCCTGGTCCCGCAGCTCGACCGCTCGTATTTCATCGCCGCCATGCAGCTGCCCGCCGGCTCGACCCTCGAGCGCGCCGACAAGCTGGTGCGCGAGGCTTCCGAGCTGATCATGCAGACGCCGGGCGTGGCGCATGCGGTGTCGTTCGTCGGCTTCGACGGCGCCACCTTCACCAACGCGCCGAACACCGGCGTGATCTTCGTGCCGCTGAAGCCGTTCGCCGAGCGCCGCGACCTGCCCAAGGAGAAGATCCTGGCCGACCTGCGGGCCAAGATGTTCTCCCTGCGCGAGGCCTTCGTCTTCGTACTGGAGCCGCCCTCGGTGCCCGGCATCGGCACCGGCGGCGGGCTCAAGGGCTACGTCCAGGATCGCGCCGCGCGCGGCCTGCATGCGCTCGAGGGTGCCACCTGGGCGCTGGCCGGCTCCGCCGGGCAGACGCCCGGCCTCACCCAGGCCTTCACCCTGTTCAGCACGCGCACGCCGCAGATCTGGGCCGAGATCGACCGCACCAAGGCCGAGCAGCTCGGCGTGCCGATCGCCCGCGTGTTCGAGACCCTGTCGGTCTACATGGGCTCGGGCTACGTCAACGACTTCAACATCCTCGGCCGCACCTATCGCGTGACGGCCCAGGCCGACAACCCCTACCGCCTCACCTTGCGCGACGTCGCCAACCTCAAGACCCGCAGCGCCAGCGGCGAGATGGTGCCGATCGGCTCGGTCGCCACCTTCTCCGACACCACCGGGCCCTATCGCGTGGCGCGCTTCAACCTCTATCCGGCGGCCGAGGTCCAGGTGGCGCTGCAGCGCGGTTTCTCCTCGGGCCAGGGCATTGCCGCCATGGAGGGCTTGGCGGAGAAGGTGCTGCCGTCCGGTTTCGACTTCGAATGGACCGAGATCGGCCTGCAGGAAAAGCTCGCCGGCAACACCGCCGTGCTGGCCTTCGGGCTTGCCGTGGTGTTCGTCTTCCTGCTGCTGGCGGCGCTCTACGAGAGCTGGCTGCTGCCGCTCGCGGTGATCCTGATCGTGCCGATGTGCGTGCTGGCGGCGATGATCGGCGTCAACCTGCGCGGCCTCGACCGCAACATCCTGGTCGAGATCGGTCTCGTGGTGCTAATCGGCCTCGCCGCCAAGAACGCCATCCTGATCGTCGAGTTCGCCAAGCAGGCGCACGAGGCCGGCATGACCCGCTACGACGCCGCGGTCAGCGCCGCGCGCACCCGGCTGCGCCCGATCCTGATGACCTCGCTCGCCTTCATCCTGGGCGTGGTGCCGCTGGTGGCGAGCTTCGGCGCCGGCGCCGAGATGCGCCAGTCGCTCGGCACCGCGGTGTTCGCCGGCATGCTGGGCGTCACCATCTTCGGCCTGATCTTCACGCCGGTGTTCTACACCGTCGCCACCGGCCTCTCCGAGCTGCGCTTCAGGTGGCGCAAGCCCGAGGTCCGGCCCGAGTTCAACCCGGACAAGGCGTAGGCGTCAGGCGAGACAGGCGGCCTTCACGGCCGCATCGAGCCGCGCCATCAGATCGGCCGGCAGAGGCCCGGCCTCTGCCGTGGTGTCGCACTCGACGAGCCCGGCGCGATTCCTCACGCCGGGCACCAACGTGTCGATGTCGAGCGCCGGCGCGTCGCGGTGGGCGACGACCGCCGGGCTCTCGCCCATGATCACCGATCGGCGTCGACGGCGCGCCATTCCGCCGTCAGCTCGTCGAGCTTCGCCTTCAGGTCGGCCGGCAGCCTGCCCTTTTCCGCCGCAGCGAGACTGTCGGCGAGGTGCTCGGGCCGGCTGGCGCCGACGATCGGCGCGGTGATGGCGGGATGCGACAGCACCCATGCGACGGCCAGGGTCGCCAGGCTCATGCCGGCCTCGCCCGCGACCGCGCGCAGGCGCTCGATGGTGACGAACTCGCGGTCGTGCCAATAGCGCGCCTGGTAGCGCGCGCCGGCAGTGCCGAGCGTGAAGCGCGAGTCGGCCGCCGGCGGCGCCGACTTGTCGTGTTTGCCGGTGAGCAGGCCGCCTGCCAGCGGGTTGTAGGGGATGACGGCGATCCCTTCCTCCTGGCACAGCGCCAGCAGCTCGCGCTCGAAGGGACGGAACAGCAGGTTGTAGCGCGGCTGCACCGCGTCGACGCGCACCGTGCCCTTGACCTCGCTGCGGCCGAGCGCGCGCGCCACCTTGTAGGCCGGCCAGTTGGAGACGCCGACATAGCGCGCCTTGCCATGACGGACGACGGTATCGAGCGCATCGAGGGCCTCGTCGATCGGCGTCTGCGGATCGAAGCTGTGGAGCTGGTAGAGGTCGATGTAGTCGGTGCGCAGGCGGCTGAGCGAGCTTTCGATGGCGTCGAGGATGTGCTTGCGCGACATCCCGCGGTCCCACGGCTTGGGACCCATCTGGCCGACGCACTTGGTGGCGACGATGAACTGGTGACGCTTGCCCTCGAGCCATGCGCCGACGATCTCCTCGGTGCGGCCCGTGGTCGTTCGCCCACCGCCCAGCGGATAGACGTCCGCCGTATCGAAGAAATCGATGCCGCCTTCGGCCGCCTTGTCCATGATGGCGTTGCTGCGCGGCTGGTCGCACTGCAGGCCGAAGGTCATGGTGCCGAGACAAAGCCGGGAAACGCTGAGCCCGGTCCTGCCGAATCTCGTATACTGCATCGCTTGCCCCGCAACCCGTCGTTGGCTTCAAGGGACCACAGCGCACCGGCGGGTCCATCGACGGCGCGACCCTAGCAGAGGAAAAGGCCGATGAGTGTTCATCCTGCTCTTGCCGCCGGGCGCGTCGCCGTCGTGACCGGCGCGGCCAGTGGAATTGGCCTGGCGGCCGCGCGCCGCTTCGCGGCACTGGGCATGAAAGTGTGCCTGGCCGATCTCTCGGCCGAGGCGCTGATCGAGGCCGCGGCGACGGTGGCGGCGGTTGCACCGGCGGACCCCGCGTCGGTTCTCACCGTGCCGACCGACGTCAGCCGGCTCGACAGCGTGCAGGCGCTCAAGGACGCGGTCTACGACACGTTCGGCGAGGTGGCGGTGCTGCTGAACAATGCGGGCACGGCGCCGGGCGGCGGACCATGGGACCACATCGAGCGCTGGCGGCGCGTGCTCGAGGTCAACCTGTGGGGCGTCATCCACGGCGTGCAGACTTTCGCCCCGGCGATGCTGGCCCAGGGCACGGCCGGCGCCATCGTCAATACAGGCTCCAAGCAGGGCATCACCTGTCCGCCCGGCGACACCGCCTACAATGTCAGCAAGGCGGGCGTGAAGGTGCTGACCGAGGCGTTGGCCCACGGCCTGCGCAACGAGGTGGGCGCGCACATCACCGCTCATCTGCTGATCCCGGGCTCGACCTTCACCAGCATGACGAGCCGCGGCCGCACCGAGAAGCCGCCGGGCGCGTGGACGCCCGACCAGGTGATCGACATGCTGATCGAGGCGATGAATGCCGGCGATTTCTACGTCCTCTGCCCCGACAACGAGGTGACGCGCGAGATCGACGTGCGGCGCATCCAGTGGGCGGCCGGCGACATTGCCGAGAACCGGCCCGCCCTGTCGCGCTGGCATCCCGACTACAAGTCGGCGTTCGAGCAGTTCCTGCACGGGGAGAAATGATCATGCCTCGCCTGCCCTTCGTGATCGCCGGTGCCCTGGTGCTGGCCGCCGCCGCCCTGCATCTCGGGTTGGCACCGTCCGTGGCCGAGACCGCGCACGTGATCCCGCCGCCGGCCGAGGACGAGGCCGCCGGCGAGGCGACGACGGCCGTCATCGTGCTGGCGGGCGGCTGCTTCTGGGGCGTGCAGGGCGTCTACCAGCACGTCCAGGGCGTCACCAGCGCGGTGTCGGGCTACGCCGGGGGCACCCACGAAACCGCGCGCTACGACAAGGTCACCAGTGGCCGCACCGGCCACGCCGAGGCCGTGCGCATCACCTACGACCCGCGCCAGGTGACCCTGGGCCAGCTGCTGCACATCTACTTCTCGGTGGTGCACGATCCGACCCAGCTCGATCGCCAGGGTCCCGATGTCGGCACGCACTACCGCTCGACCATCTTCCCGGCGACCGACCGGCAGGCAAG
>LNFM01004247.1_pt1 | contig 26722 bp, 24 predicted proteins | sample 596031 | NCBI WGS metagenome assembly LNFM01 (sample SAMN04254537, study PRJNA301005) | activated carbon metagenome | isolation source: dual media filters at the Ann Arbor, Michigan drinking water treatment plant | place: USA: Ann Arbor | reverse complement strand
ACAGGCCCCGAGGATCAGGAAAGCGATGAACAGAGAAGGGCGCACTGATGCCTCATGCCATACCTCGCGCCCGCCCATGTGCGGTGTTTTTGCGCGGTCCCCGACAATTGGTTCCGTTCGCTCGGATGACCGGTGACCATGTCACCCATGCGAATCGGTCTTTCGACGTGCACCCTCGTGAGCGCCCTGGCCCTGGTGGGCTGTGGCGACGACGCCGGCAGCGGTGACGAAACCGACGACCACATGCATGACGACGACATGGTCGAGGTGGATGCGCCGGTCGCGGTGGATGCCGACACGTCCGCTCGCCCGGTGACGATTCAGTTCCGGCCGACGGTGGGCTCGGCGCCCTTCGCGTGTGGCCTGCAATACGTCGGTCAGGGCTCGGATGGCACGACGATCACGCCGCGCGACTTCCGATTCTACTTCCACAGCGCCGAGCTGATCACCGACGCCGGGGCGCGCGTGCCCATCACGCTCGACCAGGACGGCGAGTGGCAGGTCGACAATGTCGGCATGATCGACTTCGAGGACTTCACCGGGGGCTGCAAGGACGGCACCCCGGGCACCAACACGACGATTCGCGGCACGGTCCCGCCGGGCAACTACACCGGGATCGCATTCACCGTGGGCGTCCCCTCGGCGATGAACCACACCGACCTCACCGCGAAGCCGGCGCCGCTCAACACATCCAGCCTCTTCTGGGGCTGGAACTTCGGCCACATCTTCTTCGCGGCCGTGTCCACCACGAACGTCAGCGAACCCGTCCCCGGCACCGTCGACCACTACACCCACGTCGGCTCGACGGGGTGCGTGGGCGACGCGACGATGGGCGACACGGTCACGTGTGCGAACCCGAACCAGGCCCCGATCGTCCTGGCCGATTTCGACGTGACGGACGGCGCGATCATCGTAGACTACGGAGCGTTCCTCGCTGGCTCGGCGCTGTCGAGCGAGGAGGGATGCCACTCCTTCACGCCGGACACATGCACGGACGCATTCGCACGGCTCGGCATCAACTTCGCCAATGGTCAGCCCATGGCGGGCCAGACGGTCTTCCGCATCGGACAGTAGGCATGCGCGGCGCGGGTGCTCTGGCCTTGGCTCTCCTCGCCTGCGGCGGGGGGCCAGCGTCCGACGATGACACCAGCGACCCGCCGGATGCGGACGTGCCGGTGGACGCCGCGCCAGACGCGTTCAACCCCTTCAACTGGGAATGGGATCTCCCCGCCGGGTTCCCGACGCCGCTCGTTCCGGACACGAATCCGATGAACGAGGCGAAGGTCGAGGCGGGGCGCCGCCTCTTCTACGACACCCGCCTGAGCGGGAACGAGACGTTCTCGTGCGCGTCGTGTCACGAGCAGGCGCGCGCCTTCACCGAGAACCGGCTCACCTCGATCGGATCGACGGGGCAGATCCACCCCCGCAACTCGATGAGCCTGGCCAACGTCGCCTACCTCGGGCGCTACACGTGGGCCAGCTCGTTCCTGGCGACGCTCGAGCAGCAGGCCGCCATCCCGATCTTCGGCTTCGAGCCCGTCGAGCTGGGCATGCGGGGGATGGAGGCCATTCTCCTCGAGCGCCTCGCCGCCGAGCCCATCTACGTCGCCCTGTTCGCCGAGGCCTTCCCCGACGACGCGGAGCCGATCAGCGTGAACAACGTGGTGAAGGCGCTCGCCGCCTTCCAGCGCACGATGATCTCCGGACGGTCTCCGTTCGATCGGTGGCAGCGCGAGGGCGATCAGGCGGCAGTGAGCGAGTCGGCCAAGCGTGGCTTCACGCTGTTCAACTCCGAGAAGGCGGAGTGCTTCCACTGTCACAATGGCTTCAACTTCCAGGACGTCGTGCGATGGGAGGGCAAGCCGCAACCCGAGCTCCGCTTCCACAACACCGGCCTCTACAACATCGACGGTCTTGGCGGGTACCCGATTCCGAACCGCGGCATCTACGAAGCGACGCTGAACCCGAGCGACATGGGCCGGTTCCGCGCGCCCACGCTGCGCAACATTGCCGTCACCGCCCCGTACTTCCATGACGGCAGCGCGGCCACGCTCGACGACGTGATCGACCACTACGCGGCCGCCGGTCGCACCGTCACGACGCCGGCGGAGTATGCGGGCGACGGCTCGATGAACCCGTACAAGAGCGCGTTCATCATCGGCTTCACCCTGTCGGCGCAGGAGCGCGCCGACCTCAAGGCGTTCCTCGAGGCCCTCACCGACGACGAGTTCCTCACCGATCCGAAGTTCTCGAATCCCTGGCCATGACCGAGCCGTCCGTCTCGCTACCGTGGTTGGTCCGGCTGCGCTGGCTCTTCATCGCCGGCCAGCTGGTCGCGCTGCCGCTCGCGCAGCTGCTCGTCGGCGTGCGCATCCGCTGGTGGGTGTTTGCCCCGGTGCTCGTGGTCGGCGCCATCTCGAACGCGCTGCTCGCGAGGCGCCCGATCAGCCGCCACGACCGTGTGATCGGAGCCGTGCTCGTGCTCGACATCGCGCTGCTCACTGTCGAGCTCGCCGCGCTCGGCGGGGCGACGAATCCCTTCGCGATCTTCTATCTCGTTTACATCACCCTCTCGGCGCTGGTCCTCGGCGCGCGCTGGACGACGGCGATCACGGCGCTGGCGATCGCCTCGTACGCGCTCCTGTTCCTCGTGCCGGCCGAGATCCACGTGCATCACGTGGGCTCGCCGTTCTCGAATCCGCACCTCCAGGGCATGTGGACGGCCTTCGTGGTCGCGGCGCTGCTCGTGGGCTTCTTCGCCCGTCGCATCACCCAGGCCATCGCCGCCCAGCGCGAGCAGATCGCGACCCTGCGCGAGAACGCCGCGCGCAATGCCCGGCTCGCATCCCTGGCGACGCTGGCGGCGGGCGCGGCCCACGAGCTCAACAGCCCGCTCTCGACGATCGCCGTCGCGGCTCACGAGGCGGCGTTGCGGGCGCGGTCGAGCAACGATGCGAAAGCCCTCGCCGACCTCGATCTCATCCTCGAGGAGGTCGATCGCTGCCAGACGATCCTGCACCGCATGTCCGCGCGAGCCACGGGGACGGACAGCGTCAGCACCATCGATCTCGCCGCCATCGCCGCCACCGTTCGCTCCGAGCTCGGTCCGCGCGTCGACGTCACCGTGCAGGGCGACAGCTCGCTGGCGGTGCCGTCGGAGCCGCTGGTCCAGTCGCTGCTCGCGCTCGTGAAGAACGCCCTCGATGCGAGCAGCGAGCGAGTCGAGGTGCAGCTGAAGCACGCCGAGGGCCGCATCGAGATCATCATCGCGGACCGCGGCGCCGGCATGGCGCCCGACGTGCTGGCGAAGGTCGGCGAGCCCTTCTTCACGACGAAGGCGCCGGGCGCGGGGATGGGCCTGGGCGTGTTCCTCGCGCGCCACTTCGTCGAGAGTCGCGGGGGGGCGCTCGCGATCACCTCGACCCCGGGAACGGGTACGACGGCCACCGTGACGTTGCCGGTATGACCACGATCTTGCTCGTCGACGATGACGGTCCGCTGCGGCAGCGCCTCGCGACGGCCTTTGCCGAGCGCGGCTTCGAGGTTCGCTCGGCGGCGAACCACAGCGAAGCGATCGACCTCGCCCGCTACATGAAGTTCGATCGCGCCGTCGTCGATCTCCGCATGCCGGGGCCAAACGGGCTCGTGGTCGTGCAGGAGCTACGCGCGCTCCAACCAGCGCTCGAGGTCGTCGTGGTCACGGGCTACGGCAGCATCGCTACCGCCGTCGAAGCGATGCGCCTCGGCGCGCGCGACTACCTCACGAAGCCCGCGAACGCGGACCAGATCCTCGCCGCCTTCGAAACGGAAGCCGATGCACCGACCGAGGACCTCGACTACGAGGTGCCGTCGCTGGCCAAGGTCGAGCGCGAGCATATCGAACGCGTGCTCCAGGAGTGCAACGGCAACATCTCCAAGGCGGCGCGCGTGCTCGGCATGCATCGTCGGACCCTGCAGTACAAGCTCGCCAAGTTTCCCGTGAAGCGCTGACTCGGGGTGTGGCTGCCCATCACCGCCTACTTCGGTGCGAGGAAGTAGCCGTTCCCGCACTGCGGCGAGGCGACGATCAGCCCTGTCGCCGTCTCGGCGACCATGACCGAGCCTCCGACGTCCACGAGGCAGCCCAGGACGGCGAGCTTCTGCTGGTTTGCGTCGTACACGACGTAGTTCTTGCCTTCGGCGTGGAGGTACGAACCGTTGCTCGCGATGAAGTACGTCTGCGACGGTGGCACTGCGAACGTCTGGTCGGACGCGGGCGTCGTGCTGCCGGGCAGGTACGTTCGGAACCGGTTGGTGGTTCCCTGCCGCGAGATGACGTGCATGCCCGTCGGGGTGACTCGCACCTCCGGTGTGCGCACGATCTCGCCGTCCATGTACGTGGATGGCATCAGAGGTGTCACGACCAGCTGGTCCTCCGCGTCGAGTGCGAGCTGCTCGATGGTGCCAGCAGCGCTGTTCACTCCGATGACCGCACCGTCGGCCGACACTGACAAGACGGAGGTCGGCCGCTCGATGATGACCTCGCGGGTCGTGGCGTCGAGGAAGCGCATCATCGAGGTACCCTGCGAGACCACGAGCAAATCTTCGCTCTGCCAGTTCAGGTTCCACCCGCTGACACCGGGGTAGGTGCGGCGAGCACCGGTCGCCAGGTCGAAGACCTCGACCGATCGGTCCGATGCCTGGCGATACAAGTCGTAGCCGTTGTCCGTTGCCCACAGGCCCAACCCCGAGCAGCCCGGCTCCAGCCGCAGCAGGGTGCTGCCCACTGCATCAATGACCTCCATGGGGCAGTAGAAGCCGGCGTTCGGCGACGTCGATACGAGGCCCGTGTCGCCGCGTCCTGGCATCACGCCCCAGACGGGATCGGTCGTTGCGATGAAGCGCGCGACGTCCTTCACCTTGCAGTCATTGCTGCACTCCGGGCCGCCGTCGCAGGTCTCGCCGGCGATCTCTTGCACCGTCGCATCTCCGCAGCGCCCGACGAGCCCGTTCACCGTCACGTGCCCCGCGAGCGTGCGGAAGAATGCTTCGCCGGTGTATGGGACAGCGTCGAGTGCGTCGATGCTATCGAACGGACGCGCTGCGGCGGTCACCGCGCGCACGGCGCGGGCGTGGACGCCAGCCGCGGTCAGGTCTGCCGCGGTAGCGGTGCTCGCGTAGCGCACCAAGGCGTCGGCCACGTAGCTGTTCGACGGGATGCCCCAGGCATCACCTTTTCCGTCGGGGAGGCTGTCGAATTCGCCATCCAAAGGGGCTTCGTTCTCGACACATGCGGTGGCGAGAGGCAAGAGCGAAGCAAGACAGAGAGCGACGCGAACGTACATGTTCAGACCCTCAGGTTCAGGTTGCGGGGAGCAAAGACAGCGAGCATCTATCAGAATCCGGATGTATCCACAGGCAGCGGCCCTGATTGCCGGCGGCGCCGTCCGCTAGATCTGCGCGGCCGCGCTCACCCAGTAGAGGCGATCGCCGACCACGGTGACGCCCCCGATGGTGCGGATGCGCATGTCGGCGTCGATGCCTTCGCGAGCTCGGTCCCTCGGGCAGCCTGCGATGGGCGAAGACGAAGACGTCCTGAACCGCATCCTGCCCGGGCGGCACCCCGAACGCATGGACGATCCGCCACGACAGCTCGTCCTCCGCCGCGCGCGCGAGCCCGGCGACCAGGTCGGCCGCATCGAGGAGCTGGGCAGTCGCGGGCATCCGGGGGGTGGATGCCACCATCAGGGCAGATCCGTCACGAAAATCGTCACCACCAGCCGAATCCGTGCGGCTGGCGGAGGCCGGAGGTCGCGGTCCCGCCCGTCACGGGCATGGAGAGGATCCGATCGTCTTTGGGGCCGGCGTAGGCCGACTCCCGTCGGCCAGGGCCACCGACCGCGTGCCGTCCCGCTCCCGAGGACCTCGCTAGGGGGCGATGGACTAGCACCGAGCCCGAGGCGATACACGGCCGGGGTCGCGTTGCGGATGATCGCGTAGAGCGCGTCGCCGTCGATAACGAAGCGTCACGAGTCTCGCGGTTGCACGCGATTCACCGAGGCGCGCGCTGTGACCTGCATCTCGGCGATGAGCGGGGCGTACATGGACCGGAGCATGCGGCTCGCGGCGGGGCCCGCGGTGGCCGGTGTCCCGGCCGAGATCGGCGGCGCGGGTGCGTACTCGGCGTTGAGGGCCACCGCGCGAGCGAACGGCTCGCCCCGCAGCGCGATCGCGAGAGATAGCCCGACATCGAGCCCGGCGCTCACCCCCGCGCCCGTGATGCGGTTGCGATCCGTCACGACGCGCTCGTTCACGGCGATCGCGCCCAGGGTCGCGAGCACCTCGTGAGCGACCCAGTGCGTGGTGGCCCGGTATCCGCGCAGCAGCCCGGCCGCACCTAGCACCAGCGCACCCGTGCACGTGCTCGAGACCCACCGAGCCTTCGCTCCTCGGGACGCCACGAACTCGAGCATGGCCGGATCGCGCATCGCATCGAGGGTCCCTGTGGCGCCGCCCGGGACGAACAAGACGTCCACCCTCTCGGGGACGGCGGCGAGGGTGGTCGTCGGAAGGATCGCGAAGCCGGTGTCCGTCATCACCGGGTCCAGGGACGACGCGCAGATCGAGACCTCGACGCCGAGCAAGCTCGCCAGGAACAGCTGAGGCCCGACGAGGTCCAGCGCGGTCATCTGGGGGTAGGCCACCATCGCGATCGCGAGCGGCGGCCCTTCGGGCGGCATCATCAGGGCCGATGCGTCATCGTCGGTCTCCGCGCGCGGAGGCGCCGTGCCGCCACCGTGTCGGCATCCGAACGCCGGCAGGGCTGCCATCGCCCCTGCAAGCTGCAACCAGGTTCGACGTTCCATCGCCCGCACGATACCCACGCTATTCCGGCTCGAACGTGCGGTGGATCTGCGCACCTCGAGCGCTGAACCGCAGAAGATCAGAGGTCCTGCGCGCGACAGGTCCAGCGGACGGCGCCGCCGGCGACCGCCGTGGCGGTGCTCGCCCAGTAGAGTCGGTCGCCTACTACGGCGACGCCCCCCGCCGTCCGGATCCCCATGTCGGCTTCGATGGTCGCGGTGCCGCCCGTCACGGGTACCGAGAGGATTCGATCGTCCTGGGTTCCAGCGTAGAGCCGCCCGTCGGCCACTGCCACCGACCAGCGTGCCGTCGCGCTCCCGAGGACCTCGCTCGGCGTCGAGGGGCTGGCGCCGAGTCCGACGCGATACACGGCCGGCGTCGAGTTGCGGATGATCGCGTAGAGCGCATCACCGCCGATGGTGAACGAGCCGATGCCGTCAGCGTCATCGATGACCGTGACCGCCGTCCCTCCGGCTCGGGGGAGGCGCGACAACAGCCCGGCGCCGTTGCTCCAGTAGACGAAGTCGCCATCAGCGGCCATCGCGCCGATCGACTGGTCGGAACCCGTCAGCGAGAGCGTGCCCACCATACTCGCGGTCCCGCCGGCCTTCGGGCCTCGCCACACGGTCTGGCTGAAGCCGCCACTGCGAGCGTGAACGAGCCAGTAGACGTTCTCGTCGTCGATGGCGACGCCGAAAGGGTCGAGGCCACTCGGCACGGAGTAGAGCGGCTGCACCGTGCCTCCGGGGCGCACGACCATCACCACGCCGCTCCCCGTACTCGCCGTCGCCTCGGTCCAGTAGACCGCTCCATCGCTGTCGACGGCCAGCGAGCCGAGCTCCCGCGGCGTCTCGGTGATGGTCACCACCGTCCCGGTGGCCACCTCCGCCCGTCGGATTCGCTTCGGACCATCGAGGACGGCTGTCGTCCAGTACACGTAGTCGCCGGCCGCGACGAGCCGGTAGGGCGCGTCCTCCGGGACCGCCACGTCGTACACTCCGGGGATGCATCGGTCATCGGCGTCGATGGCGGCGTCGACCCCGGGTATGTCATCGGTGGCCTCCGAGGCATCGTCGTCGCTCTCCGACGAGCCTCCACACGCGACGAGCGCGAGGACGATGCAGACAGCGCTCGGGCGCATCAACGGATCCAATCCGTGAGCACCATCACGAAGAGCGCCGTGACGAAGATCCACGCAAGAGCGCGTTCGATGGACACCGCGGGAGGAAACACCTCGTCACGATACGCGGCGCGGGGCAGCCGCCGAGCGCGATGACGTGCGCTGAAATTTCGCAGGGCCGCGAAAACCACCGCACTCCGCCGCACGGCGAGTCGCGCGTTCGCCGATCAAGTCAGTCTAGATGCACGGACGTTCCCAGGAGACCACGGAGCTCGAATGGATCTCCGACGCTCCCGTGCTGGAGCTCGAACGTCGTCGCGACGCGCCGGTGGTGCCAGAGCACCTTGCCGGCCGTGATGAGCCGGGTCGTGCCGTCCCCTATCGGAGTCGCGCCGAACGCGCGCAGTGCCACCCCGAGGGACGGCGTGACTGCAAGAGCGGCCTCGAGGCCGTACGAGACCTCGGCGATGTTCATCGGTGACACGAGCGGCCAGGTGGTCATGCCGTGCTCGGCGTGAGCATTGGCGCTCGCGAGACCCCGACAGTATCCGGCGGTGGCGGTCACGGCGAGGCGCGTCTGTGTCCAGCGGAGCTGGGCTTCCGGCATGAGCATGACGTGTCCCATGCCGAGGCCCGCGCGGTCGTCACCCGTCGGCGCTGACCCCATGAACATGCCCATCGCCGACCACGGGCCCCGGTGAAGCAGCATGGCATGGGCGTGCAGCATCACGTCACCCGCTCCGGTCGTGGCGCGGCCGTTGCGATCGATCCGATACATCGGCACCGAGGCGCCGACGCCGAACCGGCCGCGCGACCAGCGACCACCCGTGACGAGCCCCTGGTAGTCACCGCTGTAGAGGGACGCGGCGTAGCGGGCGGCGAGGGCATCGAGCGAGACCACCCACCCGGGCGTGGCGTGCTCGTCGCCCAGCGCGCGGGCGTAGGGGCCAACCCCATGGTGCTCGTGCCCGGCATGCGCCAGGTGGTCGGCAGGCGCGTGAGCGGCATGATTCGCGTGGTCGGCGTGTCCCGGCTGCGCCCCGTCGCCGCGCGCGATCCCGCTCGATGCGAGGAGCAGCGTCGACATCACGGCCGTCCGGTACGACATCCCGGCAGCATGGGGGCTGGGCCGCGCCTCGCCGACCGTGAGGGCTGGCGTATTTTTTCGCACGTGGCGATCGATCACGGGGCGGGACGCCCGCGCACGACCCACCGAAGCCAGCAGAATGCCGAGACCGATCGGCGTGAGTGTGGCATCACAGGAGGAGCAATGAAGTACGTGCTCGCGCTGTACGGGGTCCTCGCGGCCTCTGCCTGCAACGACGCTCCGAGCTGCGAGGCCGTCGCGGATCACGTGCGGGAGCTCCAGTCCAAGGGCGGCTCGACGCTGAAGGTCGCCGATCGCGACGAGCTCGTGAAGAACTGCGAGGCGGAGTCGCCGGGCAACGAACAGATGCGCGTGTGCGTCATGAAGGCAAAGACCCTCGAGGACGCCAAGGGCTGCGAGCTCCGGGCCGCGCTCGGCAAGTAGCGCGCATCATGTAACTCGGTGTGTTACATGATGCCTCATGGCCCGCTCGCCCGCACTCTGGGACAGCATTGCGGTTCGCTATGATGGTCTTCGTCCCGACCAAGGCCTGACCGACCCTGGGGTTCGCGCGGCATGGCTCGCGGTGATGAGCCGATGCCTCCCCGGCCCCGCGTGCCGCATCCTCGACGTGGGCTGCGGCACCGGCTCGCTGAGCCTCCTGTTGGCTTCGGCCGGCCATGCCGTGACCGGCATCGACTTCGCGCCCGCCATGATCGATGTCGCCCGGAGCAAAGGCGCCAACCACGGCGTCACGTTCCTGGTGCAGGACGCCACCGGCCCGCAGTTCGCGCCCGCAAGCTTCGACGTCGTTCTCGGCCGGCAGGTGCTCTGGGCGCTTCCCGATCGCGCGAGTGCTCTGAGGAACTGGGCGTCACTAGTCAGGCCGGGGGGCTCCGTCGTTCTGGTCGAGGGTCGGTTCGCGTCCGGCAACGGGATGACAGCAGCCGAGATCGCGGCCATCGCACCGCCGGAGCTGTCCCCGCCGCAGGTGACCGACCTCAGCGGTGATGCTTCCCTGTGGGGAGGTCCGCTGGCCGACCAGCGTTTGCTCGTGACTTTTTCGCGTTCGTAACTGAATCGAGGGGTTAGGCGACGCCTCGAACTGATCCAGGGGGGCGACTTCGTCGTACTGTTGGGGACGTGACAGGTTGGAGGCACCACATGCGCCGGCATCGGCGCGCGCTCGCGGTCATCACCGCGCTGCTGTGGTTGCTCGGGGTCGAGGTGCTGCCGAACCTGCACCTCGCGGGTCACAGCTCCGATCACACGCACGCGCAGGACGGGACGATCGTCACCGTCTCGTTCGCGACCCCATCCACGCACGAGCATGCCGATGGCTCCGTTCACGCGGACCACGACGCGACGGCCACGCATACGAGCTCGCCCCTCGACACGATCCTCGACATCCCGGCCCACGCCGCGAGTGGCATCGCGCACCACGCCACCGCGATCTTTCAGCCCCCCGCGCCGCTGACGGCTCCGATCTCCGCGCCTGTCGCCGAGACGTTCCTGCACGTCGCTCCGCTCTCTCACGTCGCATCGATCTCGATGGTCGCGCCCTCCGCGCGCGGCCCGCCCGCGGCCTAGCTACCCCCAACTGTTCTGGGTCGCTTCCGTGAGCCTCGACGCGTTTCGCGTTCGAGATCGATATGTCTACACGTCTATCCCTTCTATTCCTCCTGGTAACGCAACCATCATCGTCGGCATTCGCTGACGAGGAGGGGGAGCGTGCCCTCGATGCCGAGCTCGCCCGCATCGCCCACGCTGACGTGGGTGACGAGACGATCATCGTCGAGGACACGGACGCGACTCCGACCGATACGCCGTCAGCGGGCGTCCGCGTGGTCACCGCGCGCGAGCTCGAGCTGACGCCGCACAAGAACACCGACGATCTGCTGCGCACCGTGCCCGGGCTTTACATGAGCCAGCACGGCAGCGAGGGCAAGGGTCAGCAGTTCTTCCTGCGCGGCTTCGATGCCGTGCATGGCTCCGACATTTCCATCCGCGTGGCCGGCATCCCGATCAACGAGATGTCCAACGTGCACGGACAGGGCTACGCGGACCTCGGGTTCGTCGTGCCCGAGGCCGTGGCCGGTATCGTGGCGCGCAAGGGCCCGTTCGACCTCGAGCATGGCTGGTTCGCGACTGCCGGGTCGATCGATCTCGAGCTCGGGATCGTCGAGAACCGCGGCACCCGGGTCGGCTACGAGATCGGGACGACGAATCGCCACCGGCTCGTCGCGGTCGCCGCCCCCGAGGACGGCCCGGCGGCGCAGTTCATCACCGCCTCCGTGTTGCGTGACTCTGGCTACGGGGAGAATCGCGGCACCGAGCAGGCGTCCGTGCTCGGTCAGACCGAGCTGCGCACGGGCGCGGTGAAGCTCCGACCGATGTTCGCGATCTCGACGGGCACCTTTGGCGAGCCCGGCGTGACCGCGATCAATGACATCACCTCGGGCTTCTACGACCGGCTCGACTCGCCGCCCGGTGACCGCGGAGGCGAGACGTCGCGCGTGCTGAGTGGCCTGGGCGCCACGTGGCGCGAGGGCGACGACGAGATCGTCGGCACGGCCTACCTCGGCTGGCGCTCGCTCCGCATCGAAGAGAACTTCACCGGCTATCTCTATTCGGCCGAGCACGGCGATGCGCGCCTCCAGCAGCAGCGTGCCGTGACCGGCGGCGGACACATCGCGTGGCGCCATCGCTTCACCGACTCGATCCGTCTCCTGACCGGCGTCGATGTCGCCCATGACCAGATCATGCAGGGCGAGGATCTCGTCACTGACACGAACGTGGTCTGGATGCAGAGCCGCCTGCTCGACGCGGCAACGTCGAGCGGCGGTGTCTGGGCGGGGCTCGAATGGAAGCGCGGACCCTGGACGGCGACGGCCGGAGCGCGCGGCGACGCGATGTTCGTCGACGCGAACGATCAGCTCGACGCGAACCGCAGTGGCTCGGGCGCCATCGGTCTCGTGACGCCGCGCGGCGCGATCGCATATCGCGACGAGCGCTTCAGCGTGTCGTTCGGTGCCGGCCGCGGCGTGCGGCCCCCCGAGGCGCGCGCCTTCACGCGGCGCGAGTCGCGCGAGAACATGGACGCGACCGTGTACGACGGCGGTGACGCCGAGATCACGTCGGCGACAGCGCTGGAGCTCGGCGGCGACGTGCATCTCGGACCGGTGCGCTTCGGCGCGACGGGCTTCGCGACGTGGATCGAGCGCGAGTCGGTGTTCGACCACGTCAGCGGCGTCAACGCGCTCATGGATGGCAGCCGCCGCCTCGGCACCGAGCTGTTCATCGAGGCGCGCCCCCTCGAGTGGCTCGCCGTGCGGGCCGACGCCACGCTGGTCGATGCGCGCTACGTGGTCACGCAGAATCCGGTCCCGGGCGCGCCCAGGGCGCTTGGCACCGTCGAGGTGCGCGCGGATCGCGGGCCCTTCACGGCGGGAGTCGCCGGTCGTTTTCTCGGACCTCGCCCGCTCTTGAATGGCGCCACCGCGGCGAGCGCGAGCGTGGTCGATGCCCTCGGCACGTACACGCGGGGCCGCTACCGGGTCTCGCTTCAGATCGACAACGTCCTCGGCCTGGACTGGAACGAAGGCGAATACCACTTCGCCTCGTACTGGGACACGTCCACCCCGCGCTCGGAGATCCCGCGCGTACACATCTCTCCCGGCCGCCCCTTCGGCGTGCGTGCCGGTCTCACCGTGGAGCTCTGATGAAACGACTATGGCTACTCTCGTTCCTCGTCGCATGTAGCGACTCCGAGGAGGCGGCGCGCATCGACCTCCCCGTCACCACCGATGGCACGGCCCTCGCGGCCGCGATCACCGACCAGACCTATTCGGTCCAGCTCGACCGCGTGCGCATCGCCGTCGCCGACATCGAGCTGACGATCGAAGGCGAGATGCACACCGACGACGCCCGCATCGTGGCCCCGCACCCGGGGCACGAGGGCGGCGGCACGGTGACCGGCGAGCTCCCCGGGAGCTTCATCCTCACGTGGGATGGGTCCGTGCACGACCCGCTCGGCGACGCCACGCTCCTCGTCGGCGACTACCACGGCGCGAACTGGACGTTCCGGCCGGCCGATGCCGCTGACGGTCTCGCCAGCGACGATCCGCTCGTCGGTCACACGTTTCACATCACCGGCACGGCGTCGAAGACGGGCACGGACTACCCGTTCGACATCGTGCTCGACGTCGAACCGAACACCCGGCTCGTCGGCGCCGTGTTCGAGGATGTCGTCACCGAGGCGACGACCGGCTCGCTCGGCATCCAGTTCTTCCCGGCAGACCCGTTCGAGAGCGACACCGCCTTCGATGGTCTCGAGTTCGCGACGCTGCCCGAGGTGGGCGGCGTGCGTCAGGTTCGTCCCGGCACCGCAGAGCACAACGCCCTGCGGCGCATCATCCAGACCCATGACTTCTACGGAGTGACTCAACTATGAAGCGCGCACTACTGGCAACGATCCTTCTGGCCGCCTGCGGCAGCGACGACGACGGTGCCACCGGCACCATCACCGCGTCGGTCTACGGCGAGGAGTTCATCGAGGAGGGCATCCCGAGCGACGTCTTCGCGGATGGCTGGGCCGTCTCGTTCACGACGTTCGAGGTCAACGTCGGCAAGTTCGCGGCGAAGGCCGGCGAGGGTTCTCCCGAGGTCACCGACCCGGAGCTGCACCTCGTGGATCTGGCCGCGCCGACCGGCGGTGCGGGCACGGAGCTCGCGATGATCGAGGCGCCCGCCGGGCTCTATGACCACTTCGGCTACGCCATCGAGGGCATCCACGTCGTCGGTTCGGGCACGAAGGACGGCGTCACCAAGACCTTCGACTGGACGTTCACGACGAAGCTCGGCTACGCGCACTGCGAGATGAACAACCAGATCGACGGCAACAACGTCGACATGCAGGCGACGGTGCACTCCGATCACCTCTTCTACGACTCGGCGACGTCCGAGGAGCCGGAGGTGCGCTTCCAGCTCATCGCCGACGCCGACACGAACGCCGACAACACCGTCACCCTCGAGGAGCTCGCGGCCAAGGATATCCGGGGCGAGACCCTCTACCAGACGGGCTCGCTCACGGGGCCCGATGGTATGGCGATCACGAACCTGCGCCAGTACGTCACGTACCAGCAGACGACCGTCGGCCACATCAATGGCGAGGGGCACTGCGAGGACGTGATCGCGCGGCCCTGATGAGAGTGCTGCGATCCGCCGGGCCGCCCGGCTCGTAGTCCTCGCATGAGGATCCTGCTGGGAACGATCGTGCTCGCCGGCTGTGCGAGCGGGGCTGCCACTCACTCGCACGGCCATTCGCATGTCGCCGCCACGTCGCCGCGCGACGTGATGGTCCCGACCCCCGCCGGCGACCACCACGTCGCCTTGTTGTCGGCCCATCTCGCCCCGAGTGGCAACGAGCTCGACATCTTCATCGAGACGCGCGACCGCCAGCCCGCCGCCATCGCGTCGGCTCCCTTCGAAGCCACGGTCCGCATCGCCGGCGAGGACCGGACGACGACGTTTGCGTGCGCGCCCGCAGCCGAGCGCCCCGCGGGAGAAGCGGCCCATCAGTGCTCGCACTTCGTCGCCGCGGTGCCGTGGATGCACCCGCGGGACACGGTGAGGGTCACCGGCTGGGCGAAGGCGGCCGACGCCAACGTCGAGCTGCGCTGGGAGGGCTTCCGCCCGTTCCGCTACGCCCACGTTCACGAACAGGGTGCCGTCGCGACGAAGTAGGCGTCGGCGTGCCCGCGCGCGGTGCGGTCAGTTGTGCGTGTGCTCGTGCGTGCCGTCGGCCTCGTGGTGGCCGTGTGCAAGGCCGATCAGCGCGTGGAGCGCCTCGTGGGTGCGCGTGAGCTCGCGGTCGAACGCCGTCGCGTCCTTCACGTCGCACTGACCGAGCACCATCTGCCCGGCGCTCTGGAGCTCCGTCGTGCCGGCGGTCCACGCCGCCGCGTCGACGTTGGCCGGGGCCGGCGCCGCGACGAGCTCGTCGATGTTGAGGTTGAGCTGCGACACGGCGGCGCACCCATCCGTCATGCGCTGCTCGCCGGCCGGCGCGTGCCAGACCGCCGTCATCACGTCGTTCACCTTCGCCAGCTCGGGCGTGAGGCCGTCGTGGTGATCCGCGTGCGTCGCGGTCGCCGTCGTATCCGTGGGGGTCGTCGTCTGTTCGGCCTTGCCGCCACACGCCGCAGCGAGGGCGATCACCAGCACCATCAAGTTCTTCATGGGCCGGGGCATCGCACGCGCCAGGGCCGCTGTAAAGGCGGGGCCTTCCTCTCGCGCTGGTTCCGAACCCGCCCCATCGTGGTTCTCGATGAGTGGCGGCGATCCGCGTGATGTCATCGCGCACGTGACCCACGGCGAGCGGCTGCGCCAGGAGTTGTTGCTCGTGGTCGTTCCGCGCTCGTAGCGCGAGCCACCCGGACCGTCAGCGGCGCGGTCCGAGGCGCGGCCGGGTGACCTCGGTCCACACCGCCATCCTCACCGCATCCGGTGCGTCGTGGCGCGCGGATGCGCCGCGCTGCTCGACCTCGTAGTCGACGGCGAGCACGGCTTCATCGATGGACGTGAAGTGCGCCATCACGCGGCCGTCGAGCGTGACCTCCCACCACTTCGGTCCGCGCGTGAGCACGGTCACGATGCTCTGCGCGAAGGCGAGCCCGAGACCATGGCGGCCGAGGGAGAACCAGGCATTGCGCGAGATGGCACGGATGTCGGGGTGGACGTCGAGCGTGAGCGGATCGAAGGCGGCCGCGCGATCCTGGATCTCGCGCAGGGTGAGGGCGCCCGCCTCGAGGACGAGCTCGGGGACGTCGAGCTGGATCTGCTCCCAGACCCGCGCCGCGTCGCGGGCGTCCTCGCCGAAGAGGTCGAGGTCGCGCGGGCAGCCGAACAGGGAGGGCAGGGTGCAGAGCGAGAGCTCGGACACGTCGACGAAGTCGAGGATCAAGCAGTCGCGCTTGCCCTCGGCGAGGCGCGTGCCACGACCGACACACTGCGCGTAGAGGCCTTCACTGCGCGTGGGGCGCGCCATCGCGATGCAGGACACGCCCGGATCGTCGAAGCCCTCGGTGAGCACGCCGACGTTGGCGAGCACATGGATCTTGTTGGCGCGGAAGTCGGCGAGGGCCCTCTGGCGATCGGCCGGCTTCATCTCGCCGTGGACGATGCCGGCGGGGACGCCGATGGCGTTCAGCGCCTTCGAGAGGTTGCGCGCGTGCCCGACGGTGACGCAGAAGGCGATGGTGCGCCGATCGCGAGCGAGCTCCTGGATCGAGCGGGCGACGAGGGCGTTCCGCTCCTGGATGTCGACGGCCTCGGCGAGCTCCTCGTCGTCGAAGTCGGCGCCGAGGCGGGTGAGGTCGGCCGCCGTCGCGATGCGAAAGCCGCGCAGCGGCGCGAGGAAGCCCGCGTCGATCAGATCGGGCAGCGTCTTGCTGTAGACGATCTCTTCGAAGACCTGATCGAGCCCTTTGCCGTCGCCGCGCTGCGTGGTCGCGGTGAAGCCGAGGAGGGTCCCCGGCCAGTCGCGCTCGAAGCAGCCGATGGTGCGGAGGACACGCAGGTTGTCCTCGGCCGGCGCGTGATGGCATTCGTCGTAGATGATGAGGCCGAGGTCACGGCCAGCGAGCACCTTGCCGATGCGATCGGGATGCAGCGAGCGGAGTGATGCCACCAGCACCTTGGCATCTGCCGGCGCCCGCGACTCGCCGCGCTCGAGCCCGACGACCCGGGTGCCTTCGAGCGCCCGCGACAGCTTGTCCACGGCCTGGGCCAGGAGCTCCTCGCGGTGCGCGAGTACCAGGACCTGCTTCTGCGCGAGCCGCGCGAGATGCGAGAAGATGACCGTCTTGCCGGCGCCGGTGGGCAGGCACACCACCATGCGGCGCACGCCCGCGCGGCGGGCCGCGATGACCGCGTCGATCGCCTCGCGTTGATATGCGCGCAGCTCGGGCGGAGGCATGGTCTGGAGCCTCGCATCTCGGGCTGACGGTGGTAACAACCGTCTACGTGGCAGACCTCGCCGCAGACCTCGCCAAGGTAAGAGATCCCGTCTGCGGGATGATGGTGACGCCCGGCGTTGCCAAGGGCGGCGGCGCGGAGCACGCCGGCGAGGAGTACTGGTTCTGCAACCCGAAGTGCAACGCGAAGTTCGTCGCGGAGCCCGAGAAGTTCCTCGCCGGGCACGTCGAGCCGATGGTCACTGCGGCGCCGCCCGGCACCATGTGGGTCTGCCCGATGTGCCCCGAGATCCGCGAGCCCACACCGGTGCCGTGCACCAGTTGCGGCATGGCCCTCGAGCCCGAGGCGATGACCGCCGACGCCGGCCCATCGCCCGAGCTGCGCACGATGACGATCCGCCTGGCGGTGTGTGCGGTGCTCGCCGGGCCGCTCGTCGTGATCGCCATGGCGATGCTGCACCTGCCGTGGGTGGAGGCGGCCCTCGCTACGATCATCGTCGGCTACGGCGGGCTCCCGCTCTTCACGCGCGGCCTGCGCTGGGGCCGCCCGAACATGTTCACGCTGATCGCCATCGGCGTGACCGCGGCCTACGCGTTCTCGATCGTCGGCCTCCTGCGCGGCGGCCCGCTTTACTTCGAGGCGGCAGGAGCGATCGTGACGCTCACGCTCCTCGGCCAGGTGCTCGAGCTGCGCGCGCGCGCCGCGACCTCGGGGGCCATCCGCGCCTTGCTCTCGCTCGCCCCGACCACGGTCCGGCGCATCATGCCGGACGGTCGCGAGCTCGATGTCGACATCGCCGCCGTGAAGCCCGGCCATCGCCTGCGCGTGCGGCCCGGCGAACGCATCCCCACCGACGGCATCGTGCGAGAGGGGGCCTCCTCCGTCGATGAATCGATGATCACTGGCGAGCCGATGCCGGTCCTCAAGGGCGTGGGCGATCGCGTCACTGGCGGCACGCTGAACACCAACGGCGCCTTGATCGTCGGTGCCACGCGCGTTGGCGGCGAGACCTTGCTCGCCCAGATCGTGAAGCTCGTCGGCGAGGCCCAGCGCAGCCGCGCCCCGATCCAGCAGCTCGCCGATCGCATCGCGGCCGTCTTCACGCCGACGGTCATCGCGATCGCGATCATCACCGCCATCACCTGGTTCGCTCTCGGCTCGTCCGACCGCGCGCTCGTGAACGGCGTGGCCGTGCTCATCATCGCGTGCCCGTGCGCTCTCGGCCTCGCCACGCCGATGTCGATCATGGTCGCTACGGGCCGCGGCGCCCAGCTCGGTGTCCTCGTCCGCTCCGCGGAGGCCCTCCAGCGCCTCGCGGTCGCCGATACCCTGCTGGTCGACAAGACGGGCACGCTCACCGTCGGCAAGCCCACCCTCGTCGGTGACGTCCCGGATGACGCCCTCGCGATCGCCGCGTCGCTCGAGCGCGCCAGCGAACACCCCATCGCCTCCGCCATCGTCGCCGCCGCGACCGCCCGCGGCCTCAAGCTGCCCAAGATCACCGACATCGTCGCCGAGCCTGGCCTCGGGGTCCGCGGCACCCTCGAGGGTCGCATCGTCCGCCTCGGCAGTGCGCGCTACGCCAGCATCTCCGATCCCGCGCCCCACACCGTCTACCTCGTCGACGGCGACACGCGGCCCGTCGCCTTCACCATCGCTGACACGATCAAGTCGACCAGTGCCGCCGCCCTGGCTTCACTCCGCGCCGAAGGCTTCCACATCATCATGCTCACGGGCGATACGGCCGCCGGGGCCGCACCCGTCGCGCAGGAGCTCGGCATCACCGATGTCCGCGCCGGCCTCCTCCCCGCCGAGAAGCTCGCCGTGGTCGAGGAGCTCCAGCGCGCCGGCCGCATCGTGGCCATGGCCGGTGACGGCATCAACGATGCCCCCGCGCTCGCCCGCGCCGACGTCGGCATCGCGATGGGCACCGGCACCGACGTCGCGATTCACTCCGCCGCCATCACCCTCGTCTCCGGCGATCTGCAGGGGCTGCTCCGCGCTCGTCGCCTCGCCCACGCGACCATCGCCAACATCCGCCAGAACCTCGCCTTCGCCTTCCTCTACAACTCCATCGGCATCCCGCTCGCCGCCCTGTGGACCCTCTCGCCGATGTTCGCCTCCGCGGCGATGTCGCTCTCATCCGTCTCCGTCATCGCGAACGCCCTGCGCCTGCGCCGGTCCGCCTGAGTGCTCGGTGACATGGCCGCCGCGCTCTCCCCAGGCCAGGACACCCATCCCGCTGTCGAGGCGATGATGACGGCGTACTGGCGCCGGGCGACGCCCACGGAGAAGTTCGCTCGCCTGGCCAGCATGGGCCGTTCGATCAACGAACTCGCCCGTGCCGAGCTACGGCAACGCTACCCGGCCGCCACCGAGCGCGAGATCGACTTGCGGCTGCGGTCGCGCACCCTCGATCGCGACACGATGATGCGCGCGTTTGGCTGGGATCCGGACCTGCACGGTCGCTAGGTGCTTGTCTCCGAGGTCAGCCCGCGCGGATGACCAGCGCGATCAGGAACGCGATGTAGCCGAGGAGCAGGGTGCTGGCTTCCAGCCGTCCCACCGTGCGGCGCGTGGCGATGGCCCCCGCGGCGAGCAGGGTCATCCCGCCGAGCACCGCGAGCTCGAGCGTCAGCGTGGAGATGGGCGTGGCGATCCGGCCGGCGAGTCCCGAGGTGCCGAGGATGAGCAGGACGTTGAAGATGTTCGACCCGACGACGTTGCCGACCGCGATGTCGCCGTGTCCGCGCATGGCCGCGATCACCGACGTGGCGAGCTCGGGCACCGACGTGCCGACGGCGACGATGGTGAGGCCGATGAGCTGATCGCTCATACCGGCCACGCGGGCGATGCCGATCGCCCCCGTCACGAGCAGGTGCCCACCCCCGACGAGTGCACCGAGGCCCAGCACGACGAGGACGAGCAGCACGCGACGCGACCGCGGCTTCTCGCCGAGGCCGGCGGCCGTGGTGGCCTCGGCTTCCACCTCGCGAGCCGTGTCGGCGCTGCCACGCCGCGACGTCCTCACCATCACCACCGTGTAGATGATGGCGAGCGCGAGGAGGCCGACCGCCTCGAACCGCGAGAGGACGCCATCGACGAGCACGAGCGGGACGAGCGCGGTTGCGGCGATGAGCACCGGCACCTCGCGCACGACGACCTGCCGGTCCACGCGCGGCGCTCGGATCAGGGCGCACACGGCGAGGATCAGCCCGAGGTTGGCCACGTTCGAGCCGACGACGTTGCCGAGCGCGATTGCCCCCTGGTCCTGCAGTCCGGCGCTGACGCCGACGACGAGCTCCGGCGACGACGTGCCGTACGCGACGACCGTCAGCCCGACGATGAGCGGACGGACGCCGAAGGACCGCGCGAGGCCCGCGGCCCCGCCGACCAGCCACTCCGCTCCGAAGTACAGGAGCGCGAGGCCAATGACGAGCTGGATGATGTCGAGCGCAAGGGTGGGCATGGCCGTCTCCGGCGTGCTGGCGCCCCTACCAGCACGTGAACCTGTAGCCCCGAGCGCTACACCCTTCGCAGAATGTGAGCGTCGATCATGGCCATCACCCAGCGGCCTCGCAACCCGAATCGGCTGACTACGGGACGAGGTGCGCGAAGCCGAACTGCTGCGCGTTGCAGTAGGGAGCGTCATCCCCGTTCGGGCACTGGCAGCCTGTCGCCGTGTTGCAGCGCTGGTGCCACAGGATCTCGTTCTCCTGTACGTCGCCAGTTCCGCCGTCGATGCCCACGTCGAAGCCGATGGTCTCGGCGAAGGCAGCCACGCCGTAGGTCGATGGCGTGACCATGATCTCGACCGTGTAGGTCGGCCCGGTCACGGTGACGCTGGCCGAGATCACCGGAATGCCGATGGGGTTCGACTGGCGGTACAGGTGGCGGCGTGCCGCATGGTCGACGACGATCTGGGATGCCTCCGGGTCGTAGCCGGGCGTCAGCATCTGGCCGTTCGCATCGACATACAGGACAACACCGTCGTTGCGATAGATATCGACGTTCGTCGCGTTGCCGAGCGGCAACACACCATCGACGACCGCGGCGAGGTAGAGGTTGGTGCCGTCGTGCATCACCGAGAAGCGGCCCGCCGGGACCGCGGCGTTGCCGTCGAGCTTGCGCACGAGACCGGCCGTCGCTTCGTCCAGGGGCAGGTAGCACGCCGTCCAGTCGGCGACGTTGCCGTCGATCGTCGGCGGAGGCAGGCGCGGTACTTCGAGGACGCCATCGACGCCGGCCGTGATCGGGATGCAGGCGGGCCCGATCGAGCCGTCGACGTCCGCGTCGGTCCCGGCATCCTGCGGCGGGGCATCGGTCTCGTCGGTGGCATCCGGCGTGGCGGCATCGGGAGCCGCGGCCCCGGCGCCGTCGAAGCGGCAGCTCGCGAGGGCGACGAGGAGGAGGGCGCGCACCTACTGCTTCACGACGGCGAGGATCTCGTCGTCGGCAAGCACCCGGTTGCCCGCCTTCGCCGTCTGGAGGACGCGAGCGACGACCTCGGGCGTCGGCTCGATGCCGCGCTTCTTGAGCCAGTAGATGACGTTCGACTCGCCGGAGTAGTGGCCGACCTCGATCGCCTGTTCCTTGCCGAACATCCCGGCGGGGACGCCCGAGTAGATGCGGTCGGCGAGCCACGCGTCGCCCTTCTTCTCGGCCTTGATGATCGCGGCGGCATGGACGCCGGTGGCCGTGCGGAAGGCGTCGTCACCGGCGAGCGGGTACTGCGGGTGCAGTGACACGCCGGTCGCGCGCGAGGCGGTCTTGCACCATTCGACGAGCTTCGTCAGGTCGTGATCGGGGAGCTCGCCGAGGAGCTTCAGATTGAGCAGGATCTGATCGAGGGCCGCGTTGCCGACCCGCTCGCCGATGCCGAGGGCCGTGCCGTGGATACGATCGGCGCCATACTCGATGGCGAAGATCGCGTTGACCACGCCGAGACCGCGGTCGTTGTGGCCATGCCAGTCGATCCCGACGTCGGGGCGGCCGCACCCATCGAGGAGGTTGCGCGTGAACTTGAGGAGGTTCTTGATGCCGTCGGGGGTGGCGTGACCGACGGTGTCACACACCACGAGGCGCGAGGCGCCGCGCTCGACGGCGTTCGTGAACATCTTCGTCAGGATCTCGGGCCGCGAGCGCGTCGTGTCCTCGGTGACGTAGCCGACGGGCAGGTTGTACTTGCGCGCGAGATCGATCGCGTCCGCCGAGAGCTTCAGCATGCGCGCGAGGTCCCAGTCCTCGGCGTACTGGCGGATCGGCGAGCTCCCGATGAAGCAGAGCACCTCGATCTCGATGCCGACGGCCTGCGAGATGTCGATGATCGCCTGGATGTCGTTCTGGTGCGTGCGGGCGGCGCAGGAGGCCTTCACCGCGAGCTTGTTGGTCTTGATGTGCTTCGCGATGGCCGTGACATCGTCGACGGCGCGCTTGCCGGCTCCGGGGAGGCCGATGTCCATCGTATCGATGCCGAGGTCGGCCGCGAGCTCGACGAGGCGGAGCTTGTCCTCGAGCTTGGGATCGATGACGGACGGTGACTGGATGCCGTCGCGCAGGGTCTCGTCGAGGAACTGGATGCGGCGCTTGGGCGACAGCTTCGCCACCTTCTCCACCGAGTTCCAGTCGTAGATCAGGTCGTGGTCTTCCATGGCTTCTCTCGTGGCTTCTGGCTCTGGGCTCACATCACTGCATGCAGGATCACGATCAGGACGGCGGCGGCGCCGATCACGACCGCGATCATCAAGAACCACCCGAGTACCACTGCCACCAGCGCGGCGGCGAGCCCCAAAAGCCACAGCGGATAGGCTCCTGGCTCGCGACGCCAGAGCGAGGCCCCCGCGGCCAGGGCGGTCAGGGCCACCCCGGGCAGGCTGACCTGGGCCGGCGGGAGAGTCTCTCCCGCGCCGTGGACGATGGCCACGACGAGGAACGAGAGGATCCCGAGGGCGAGCGCGACCGCGCCGGCGATGCGCCGGGATAGCCACGGCCCGTCGGCGACTCCGAGGTGCGTGGGTTTCTCGAGGGTCACGGCGTCACTGTAGCAGCCTCGGCGAGGACTACGAGAGGGCGAGCTGTTGACGCAACCGGACGTGGGCGATGCTGTAGGCGAACTCGGCGAGGTCGCGGTCGAGCTCGCCCATGTCGCGGGCCCCGGCGAAGGCCGCAGGGACGTCGCGGCTCAGCAGCATGCCGGCGCGGTCGGCGGTCCGCGACAGCGACTTGGCCCAGGCGGACAGGTTCAGGCCGGTCCCGCGCGACATCAAGCGCAGGGCCGTGGCGCGGGCCTGGATGCGGGCGTCCGGGGCGAGCTGCTCGATGGCGGCGTTGGCCGCCGCCGCGTTGTGATCGTCGGCGCCGAGGTCGGTGCCGGATGCATCACGGAAGATGGCCATGACGACGGCCTTCAGGATCCGGCCCGGGCGCGAAGCGCCGACGGCGCGGCCCGGCCAGAGGAACGTCATCGCGCGGACGAGCTTGAACACGAGCTCGGGCTGGGCGCCGGACGTGAGCGCTTCGTCGCCGGCGACGAGGACCGGTGGATCGCAGGCGATGACGTGGATCTGATTGCCGAGCTCGGTCTTGGCGTAGACCGGGGCGGCGTCCACTCCGAGCAAGTTGGCCACGCGGGCGCGCAGGCGGAGAAACGAGCTGGCGAGGTCGCCATCGCCGATGAGCATCGAGGAGTCGAGCTCGCTCTCGGCGAGGGACATCGGGGCGATCGCATGGACGGCCGGCGCGACCAGCTCGAAGAGACCGCCGAGCTCGAGCGAGTCGTCCTTGTGGCGGAGGATGCTCCAGTGCTCGCGCGTGAGTGAATGCGGCGGGAGGGCCACGCCGCGGACGCGGTGCTTCTCGTAGAGCGCGGCCATCGTCGCGTCGGCGGTGCCCATCGCCACCATCGCCGAGGCGGCCAGAAAGGCCGCGTCGACGTGACCGCTCGCGACCGTGGACTGGACGAGTGCTGCGCCGGAGCGGGGGTCGGCGAGGGCTTCCCGCCAGCCAGCGCGGATCGGCTCGGCCGTCGTCGAGCGCGTCTCGATGCGGGTCAGCAGCGCCTGGGCATCGGAGTCGCGCGGGGCGATGCGGGTCGCGTTGCCCGCGGCGGCGGCGGCGGCCACCGGATCGTCGAGGTGCTCGAGGTAGAGCTTCCCGAGTCGCGCCCACGCCTTCGCCTCGGCAGGTGTGCCCCGGCCGCGCAGGCGGAACAGGAGGCGCTTGAGCACGCGCTCGTAGCGGCGCAGCTCGCCGCGCGCGAACAGCAGGCGCTCGATCGTGGCGACGGCCTCCATACGCCCCGGATCGAGATCGACGGCACGCTCCAGGTGGAACAGCGACTCGGCCGCATCGTCGTCGAGAGCGGCGTCGATCCGGCCCTTGTACTCGTGCGCGGCGGCGTGGTCCGGGTTCACCTCGAGCGCCTTGTTGAGGTGGGCGCGCGCGACGTCGGCGGCGACCGGCTTCTGCTCGCCGGCCATCCACTCGGCCCAGCCGAGGGCGGCGTGGTAGTCGGCCTCGCCCGGCGACTGGGCGATCACCTTCCGGATGTGCCCGATCGCGTGCGCCCACTGCTCCTTCGCCATCAGGTCTTCGGCGATGCGGAACGACAGCTCGGTGTCGATCGACGGCGCCACCTGCACGAGCTCGCCACCCGCCAGCTCGCGATCGTAGGCGGTGCGCTTGCGGTCATCCAGCAGCACCGTGCGCGCGGTCTCGTACGCGGCGCGGACCTCCTCGATCTTGGCGCGGTCGCGCGGCTCGGTGAGCGCGTCCGCTGCGTGGCCGATGAGGCTCGCGCGAATCTGGTGCGCGGCCTCGATCTCCTGGCCCGTCGCCCGACGACCGATCATCAGCACCGCGTAGTGATCCGCGCCCTGCACGCGCTGGTGCTCGGCGTTGAGCGCCTGGCGCGTGTGCGCCGAGGCGTCGTGGGTCTGGTGAGCCTCGACCAGCTCGGCCGACGATACGAGCCCCGAATCGTCGAAGCGCTCGTCGAGCTCGATCGGCGCCGCGCCATCGGGGCCCTCACCCGTGGTGCTGAGATCCTCGAACAGGATGTCGAACAGCGGCGTCCCGAGCGCCTTGGGCACGGTCGGTGGCCGGGCCCGGCGCGCGGCGGCCGCGACCGTCAGGAGATTCGGCACCGCGCCCGGCAAGGCCCCGAGGCCCTTGCTCACCGCCGTCGCTTCGATGGCGTCGCACATCATCATCGCGTCGAGGGCGATGCGGGCACGCGCCCGGTCGGGGAAGTCGCGCTCGAGCTCGTCGACGGGGGAGCCCGCCTCGAGGAGGGTGAGGGTCCGCTCGCCGTACAGCTTCTTCAGCTCGTGCCGGAGGCGGCGACCGCGAGACGTCAGCGAGAACGTCATCCCGTCGAGGCGGGCGAGGCGGTCGAGGTCCTCGACGGCGGTATCGCGCAGGCCGGTCAGCACGACCTCGACCATGCGCAGCTGGATGCCTTCGATCGCGTCCGCGTCGTCGAAGCGCCACGCGCCCTGCGGCCAGCGGAGCGCCTGGATGATCTTGTGACGCGCCTGCTTGCCGAGCTGGTCGATCAGCTGCTCGACGGAGAGCACCTGCAACGCGACCAGCGCCTCGCCGAGCTTGCCGCCCGACTGCGCCGCGCGCGCGACCGCCCGCCGGTGCTGCTCCTCGGTGATGACGCCGCCGTTGACGAGGAAGTGACCGAGCGTCTCGTCGCGCGGTGTCGACGTGCTGCTCACCGGGTTGCCGTTGACGAGGTCGACGGTCTTCGAGACGCGGCCGCGCCGCAGCGTCAGCTTGCCGGTCGCGAGATCCTCGTGGAGGTCGAGGAGAACCGCGGGAAGCGGTCGCATCGCAAGCTCCCCCGAGCGCGCTGACATCGTCGACGATGGTAACAATTACTCGGCGACGTGACACGCCGCGGAGGTGCCGTTCGCGAGCACCCGCAGCTTCGGGAGGGTGCTGTAACACGCAGCAGGCTTGTCCTTGACGGGGCAGCGCGGATGGAACGGGCAGCCGGCGGGCGGCGCGAGCGGGCTCGGTACGTCGCCCTGGAGCACGATGCGAGATCTTCGCTGGGCCGCATCGATGCGGGGGACGGCGGAGAGGAGCGCCTGCGTGTAGGGATGCTTCGGGTCCCGGTACAACGTCTCGGCCCTCGCCAGCTCGACGATGCGCCCGAGGTACATGACGGCCACGCGGTCGCAGATGTGCTGCACGATCTTCAGGTCGTGCGAGATGAACAGGTAGGTGAGCTGCTCCGACTCCTGGAGGTCCTGCAGGAGGTTCACGATCTGCGCCTGGATCGACACGTCGAGTGCGCTGATGGGCTCGTCACACACGATCAGGGACGGCTTGCAGGCGAGGGCGCGCGCGATGCCGATGCGCTGCCGCTGGCCCCCGGAGAACTCGTGCGGGTACCGACTGGCGGCATCGGGCCGCAGGCCGACGCGGGCGAGCAGATCTTTGACCCGCGTCTCGCGCTCGTTCGCGGTCGCCGCGAGGCGGTGGATCACGAGGGGCTCGGCGATCGCGGCGCCGACGGTCATGCGTGGATTCAGCGACGCGTAGGGGTCCTGGAAGATGATCTGCATCTCGCGGCGCAGCGGCCGCAGGAAGCGCAGGGGGGCCGTCGTCAGCTCGCGGTCGCGAAAGTGGATCGTCCCCGCGGTCGGCTCGTAGAGCCGGATCAACGTGCGGCCAAGCGTGGA
>LNFM01004246.1_pt1 | contig 26722 bp, 23 predicted proteins | sample 596031 | NCBI WGS metagenome assembly LNFM01 (sample SAMN04254537, study PRJNA301005) | activated carbon metagenome | isolation source: dual media filters at the Ann Arbor, Michigan drinking water treatment plant | place: USA: Ann Arbor | reverse complement strand
CAGCCCCGAGCCGGGTGTCATGGCTCGATGCGGTCACGGACTTCCCGCCAGGGAATCCGGATCGTCGCCAAGAGCGGGTGCAGCCGCGGCAAGCCGTCCCAGCCCTGCACACAACAGGAGTGGTGTCCTCGTGTCCCTCGCAGCGTACGAACCGCCCAGGCGGTCGTGCCGGACAGAAACACTCAACAGAGCGTCGTCACACACCAAACCCCTTGGCGATCTTCACGGAGCGCGGACCCGCATGCGAGATCTGAACTTTCAGCTCAAGCAGATGTGCCAGCGGAACCTCGAGGGCAGCTTCGCCACGCGCACCGCGCGGGAGCGAATCCTTGCCCTCGTCGCCAACCAACTCCACGGGCTCGGCTTCCATCATCTCGCCGTGCAGGGCCTGAAGCCGAAGCACGTGGACGCCCTCGTCCAGCGTTGGACGACAGAGGGCCTCACGCCCGGCACCATCAAGAACCGGATGTCGGCGCTGCGCTGGTGGGCCGAGAAGATCGCCAAGCAGAACGTCGTCGCCCGAGCCAACGACCACTACGGCATTCCGGAGCGTCGGTACGTCACCAACGAGAGCAAGGCGCGCGTGCTTAGCGCGGGTGACCTGGCGAAGATCGCCGATCCACATCTGTGTCTGTCGTTGCAATTCCAGGCGGCGTTCGGGCTGCGTCGCGAAGAGTCCCTGAAGATCCGTCCCGCCGTCGCTGACCGCGGTGACGTGCTCGCGTTGCAGGCGTCATGGACCAAGGGTGGGCGAGCGCGGGAGATCCCGATCCGGTCCGACGAACAGCGTGCCGTGCTGGCAGAAGCGAAGAGGCTGGTCGGGCAAGGCAGTCTGATCCCGACGAACCTCAACTACGTGGCACAGCTGCGCCGCTTCGAGCATCACTGCGCGCGGGCGGGTATTCACCGCGTTCACGGTCATCGACATCAGTACGCCCAGCAGCGTTACCGGGAACTCACGGGATGGCAGGCACCGGCGGCCGGAGGGCCGAGGTCAAGGGAACTGACGCCGAACCAGAAGGAGCTCGATCGGGAAGCGCGCATCGTCATCAGCCGGGAGCTTGGGCATGAGAGGGAGCAGGTGACGGCGATTTACGTAGGTCGGTAAGTTGTTATGCGCAGACTGGCCCGGGGGGCCGCTCTCGTCTGAAGAGAGGCGATCGCCGGCTGCGCGTATGCCCGATCCGATGTGCGCGCAGCAACTTGCCCGAGCGATGCTGGAATCGTCCGCCATCGTAGAAGGCGGGGCCCCGGGACTGCACTCACGTATGCAAGGGCGATCGCATTTCGCTTGAATTCGCATATGCTTTGGCATGGGCGCCCTGCACACCTTCATCGACGATCGTCTCGCCGCAGGGCGGGGCTGGTTCGGTCGCGACGAGGCGGTCGCCTCCGGCATCGCCGTCAGCGCGTTGTCGCCGGCCCTCACGCGAGCGGTTGCCAAGGGCAAACTGGTCAGTCCAAGACACGGGTTTTACCTCATCGTGAGGCCCGAACACAGAGCAGAAGGGGCCGCGGACCCAGCCGAGTGGATCGACCCGCTGCTGAAGCATCAGGGCCTGGGCTACCGGGTGTCGCTACTGACCGCGGCGGCCCACCACGGCTCGTCGCATCAGGCGGCCATGGTCTTCCAGGTGGTGGCACCTCGCCAATTGCGCGACCTGACACTCGGCGCACATCGCCTGCAGTTCATCTACCAAGAGCCCGAGACCTTTGCCGCGTGCAACGACGCCTCGTTCGTCGAGGCGATCAAGACGCCAGCCGGCTTCGCCGTCGTTGCCGGCGTCGAGCTGACGCTGCTCGACTGCGTTCGATACATGCATCGGGCAGGCGGCCTCGGTAGCGTGGCACAGATCGTCAAGGATCTTGGCGCACGCGCTGATCCGCGCCGGCTGGCACGGGCGGCAGCGCACTACGAAGGCGCCGCGGTGCGTCGACTCGGCTACCTCATCGAACAGGCGGGCCACACGAAGCAGGCGCGGGCGTTGCGCGCATACGCTCAAAGCGCAAGGCACTTCGCCGCCCTTGATCCCGCCATCAAGCCGCTGGTCTCTCAATTCGCGGAGGCTTCGCGTCGTGACGCGACTTGGAAGCTGGCGCTGAACGAAGCCATCGAGGTGCAGTCGTGAGCGTGCCGGGCCGTCCCAAGGGCGAACTCTGGTGGTCGCAGGCCGACGGTACTTCAATGAACGCGCTCGGCCGCTGCGAAGCGTTCATCCTGCGGTGCGCGGCACGGAGGGACACCCCATGACCGAACTCGTCCCCGGCAGCGGCAGCATCGATGCTGGGCCGGACTACGGCGGCATCCACGGCGACATCGTCGCCTTGCTGGAAGGCGCCCGCCATGCCGCTGCCCGCAGCGTCAATGCAGTGATGACCGCCACCTACTGGGAGATCGGCCGGCGCATTGTCGAATTCGAGCAGGGTGGGCAAGATCGAGCCGGCTACGGGGAAGACCTGATCAAGCGCCTCGGAGTGGACCTGAGCCGGCAGTTCGGGCGCGGATTCGGCTGGCGCAACCTGGCGCAGATGCGCAGCTTCTACCTGGCGTGGCCCGCCGAGCGGATTTTGCAGACGCTGTCTGCAAAATCTCCGGCCCTGCAGATACGCCAGACACTATCTGTAGATTTCCCTGGCCTCCCGGCTCTGGCCCAAGCCTTCCCCCTGCCATGGTCAGCCTACGTGCGCCTGTTGTCCGTCAAGTCCGAATTGGCGCGTGCCTTCTACGAAACCGAAGCGCTGCGCTGCGGCTGGAGCGTGCGCCAGCTCGACCGCCAGGTCGACAGCCAGTTCTATGAACGCATCGCTCTGTCGCGCAACAAGGCGGCCATGCTGCAAAAGGCCGAGGCGGCCGAACCAGGAGACGCCGTCACGCCAGAACAGGCGCTGAAGGATCCCTTCGTCCTGGAGTTCCTCAACCTCAAGGACGAGTACTCCGAATCGGACCTGGAAGAGGCGCTGATCCAGCACCTGTCCGACTTCCTGCTGGAGCTGGGCGACGACTTCGCCTTCGTGGGCCGGCAGCGGCGACTGCGGCTGGACGACAACTGGTTTCGCGTCGATCTGCTGTTCTTCCACCGCGGCCTCAAATGTCTGCTGGTCATCGATCTGAAGATCGGCAAATTCAGTCATGCCGACGCCGGTCAGATGCACATGTACCTGAACTACGCCCGCGAGCACTGGATGAAGCCCGGCGAAAACCCGCCGGTGGGCCTGGTGCTGTGCACCAGCAAGGGCCGCAACGAGGCGCACTATGCGTTGGAAGGCCTGCCCAACAAGGTGATGGCGGCCGAGTACCAGACTGTGTTGCCGGACGCGAAGCTGCTGGAAGCGGAAATCGACAAGACTCGGCGGGAGTTGGAGGCGCGGCGTATCGGCCGGAGTGGAGTGGAAGATGGGGCATGAAGGCATGGCCTAAGGTCGCACTGGGTGACTTGCTCCGACCCTCAGAAGAGCCCGCGGTCATCGATACCGCAGCCGAGTACTACGTGGTCTCGATCAAGCTTTGGGACGAGGGCATCGTCAGCCGCGGCAAGCCTCGCGGCAGTGACGTGGTGTCCGTCCGACTCGTGGTTCCCGGCAATCAACTGATCCGGTCCGAGATCGATGCAAGGCTGCTGGCGAGGCACTACCGACTCAGTGCGCATCAAGGGGGATCGGTTCTTTGATCAACAGATCGCGCTGCCGCTGTTGCCCTCGATGGCCAAGCAGCTTGAACTCCGAGCGATCTACCAGCGCACGCAATTGCTGAAGGCCATGGATGTGTTGCTCGCCGAGCACGGTGGAGATGTCCACCGATAATCGCGGCGCGTTGCGCACGAAGAGGTTGATCGCGGTGCCGCCTTTGAGCGCGAAACAGGGCTCGGCTGCAACACCAGGAATGAGCCGCAGCAGCAGATCGACCTGACGCCTGTATCGCTCATCCAGTGCCATCGAGATCTCCGGGGACGGTGATCTGGAACTCGCGGTTCCAACGCCCGTTCCTGGCGATGAGGCGCTTGCCCTTGCCCAGGTCGATGCGCGCGCGGTCGAGCTGCGACAGCAAACGCGAGTGGTGGCGCTGCACGAACCAGAGGAAGAGCCGCTTCACCTTGACGTTGTGGCAGGCCTCCAGGAGACGTTGGCATTGTCGGGGATGCAGATTCACGAGCGACTGGAATATCACGTCCACTTGCTGAAACGTCTCGCGCTCGGGAAGTTCATCGAGCAGTTCGAGAATGGCGCGTTCCGGTGCCGAGCAGATGATCGGCCAACCGGTCGCCGACCAGGCAACGTCAGGCGAGTGGGAACGCAGTCCCCTGGGGAGAGGGGTGGTCACGCCGCTGGCGACATCCACTCGTACCGCGTGGGGCTCCTCCGCGATCAGATTGGGATCGAAGAGACGGCCCGCGCGATGAAAGATGTATTGGGTGCCGGTGGGGAGTTTGCGCAGCCATCCCGGCGGAGGCTGATTGCCGTACAGGTGGACCTCGTCCGCGCCATGGGGCTGGAGGTAGTGGCCGAAACCCTGCGCGGTCAGCGCGGTGCGGCCGCCCACAACGCCAGGCCATGCCATCAAGGTCTGCAGCGACACCAGTGCAACGGCCCATGGAATCTCCTGCGGTGTGGTGGCGCGCAGGCGCGGCGGCGGACGGCGGTAGATGCCGTGGGCCAGGGATTCGAGCCAACCGCTGCTCACATAGCGGTGCCGGAGGTTGCTCGCGTAACCGTTCCGCTCCAGCCAGGCGGCGTCCACCAGGAATCCTTCGGGGACTTCCCGCTGCAGTCGGTTCAGCTTGCTTCCATGAACATCGCTCATGGTGACCATATTGCTACGTACGTAAACTCACTGAAAGTTTGAAAAATGAGAACAATTCGTCATCTTGGATGATTAAATGTCGCTCTTTATAAACCCGTAGGGCGATTCTGCGAAACAGATTCAGTCGTCCCCCAGAACCGGCATCCCCAACCGCCTTGCGCAACCGGTAACCCCGCGGCGTCCTTCCTCCGCGCATAGCCACCACCCAGAATCTCTCCCGAGATCAACCAACGCGGGAGGTGACGGCCATGGCAGGCCGGCGAGGGCGGAAGTGGATTCGACGCGATGAATCGCAGTGGCACGCGCTGCTTTCGCGGTTCTCCGGGAGCGGGCTCACCGTGGCGGCCTTCTGCGAACGCGAGGCCGTGAGCACCGCGAGCTTCCACCGCTGGCGAGAGCGGATCCAGGAGCGAGAGAGCGCGGAGGTGATCGTATATCCGAGCGCGCCAGCGTTCCTCGACCTGGGCTGCCTCGATGCCACCGCGTCGCGCGCGGCCCCCATCGATTGCACCCATGAATGCGCCGCGATTTGCCCACGTACCGAGCCTCGATGCGGCCAACGTTGCGGATACGCCGTGAAGTGGCTGGTCCGGATCCACCAGACTGCCTTCCGTCGCGAGTGGCGCGGTGACTTCGTTCTACGCGCTTGCCGGAGTCACTGCCCGGAACCGGCCGCGAACGATGCGCCCGGTCTGCTTGCCGTTGATGACAGCATTCAGGTGCTCCTCCCAGCAGGCCAGCGTCGCAGCCTTCGTCGGGAGGTCGTCGTGCCTTTCGTAGTGACGGGACTGCACATCCGCCGTGCGACCGTGCGAGAGGACCTCGGCTCGATGTTCCTTTGATACACCGAGGGCCGCCAGGCGCGTCTCGACCGTGCGGCGCAGGTCCGCCGCCGAATAGCCTGCCTCCGGCTTCTTCGGGAACGCCGCCTTGCCGATGATGGACACCGCGTTCGACAACGTCGAAACGTCTATGGGCCGCCTGCCGCCCGTCGTGGAAAAGATGAAGCCTCCACCCGGCAACATCTCTGCCTCTTCCTGTGCGGGCCTCGCGCGGGCGTTCAGGATCGCCGCCACCTGATCGGAGATCGGCAGCACGTGCTCTCGGGAGCCTCCGCGGCCTTTCGTGTCCACAAGGTGCAGCGTGCGGTCCTGCTCGTCGTAGTCCGCCCATGTGGTGCGTAGCAATTGCGACATTCTCTGTCCGCCGAGCAGCAGGGCGACGCGGAGTGAGTCGCTGATGTCGGCATTGAGCGGCGCAAGGGCGATCCAGTACGCGCGCAGCTCGTCGTCGCTGAGAACTCGATCCCCCGCGCGGTCGAACCGGCCAATCCGTGGTACGTCAGCGACGGGGTTCCCCGCGATGCCGAACCGCTTCGCCACCTTCGCTCCGCTTTTCAGGGCTTCGGCCTTGCGTTCCGGATCGTTGTCCTGCCTGGCGCCGAAGGCGAACGCGGCGCGCAGCAGCGAGCGCACGATGTTGGTCCGGCGCTCGATGCCCTTGGAGATCATCATCGCCAAGATGTCGGACACATCGTCCGCCGTGATATCGCGGGCCTTGCGCGCTGCAAGGGCAGGGAAGGCGCCTGTCACATGCCGCTTGAGTGCCGCGCGGACGTCTGCGGCGCTTGCCTTGCCCTGTGCCGTCAGATGATCGGCGTATGCGTCCAGGAGGTCCGCCAGCGTACCTTTGAGGGACTCGCGCACTGCTTCATGGCGTGCGCGCTGCTCGGCGGCTTGTTGGGCAACGGCCTGCTGGTCCCGATCGAACCGGGGGTCAATCCCACGGACAACAAGGTCGCGGAGTCGGCGGGCTTCCTGCCGCGCCTCCTCCAAGCTGGTTTTCCCGTGCGTCCCGATCAGCATCGATCGCTCCGCACCGTCGGCGTCCCAATAGCGATAGAAGAACTCGCGGATGGTGATCGGCTTCCCGCCGTTGCGCCGTTCCTTCGCCCGCACGATCAGTCGCCCCGCCTTGGGCTTGCTGGCGCCGTCGGTCTTCTTCTGGCCGGGGCGCAGCGCAAGGATTGCGCGCTCGGTCAGAGGTGACGATACGCTGTGCGTGACCGCGGGTTTGTCCATCGCCTCCTCCTCTGGTCCTGACGTGGTCCCGATATCTGGTCCCGGTGCTCATTTTGATCTGGTCCCGATATGGGTCCCGATATGAAATTGGCTTGCCCCGGTTTTCTTCGGACGTCTTCGGCCAAAGGATAAAGTCAACTAACTGCTTTTACAACGCTAAAAATTCCTGTCTGGACTTTGAGGGAATTCCCCGGAAGCCGATTTTTCCTGCCTCATAATCCTTTGGTCCTGGGTTCGAGTCCCAGCGGGCCCATTTTCAGGATTTCCCGGGATGTCCACGGAGATCCATGAAATCAAAAAACAAGCACTAAAAATTCTCATCGTCCACGGATTTGCCGTGGCATCCCTTTACGCCCCCCCATTTCGTGCAGAAACTTTTGCAGTAACTCGGTTTTTCCTGGGTTTTCCGGGCGGGAGTTACTGCAATGGCCAGGTACCTGATTCCCTCGGATGCCACCATCCGGGCGACCAAGCCCCATGACGATCCGTTTCGCCTGAACGATGGCGACGGTCTGTATCTCTCCCGGGGCCCTTGTGCTTTCCGGGCGACGCGTGACTTACTCGCTTCGATCCGCTGACCGGGATGGAACCTCGCTCGCCGTCAGCCCATTCGAACTCCCGTGGTGCGGTCAAAAGATTTTGCAGACAGTGTCTGCGCAATCGTTCACGTACCGATTCTCGAGACAGTGGCTGGAGAACATCAAACGTCACTGCGGTCGGCGGCACACTGTGCGGGGCGTCACTCACGAGAGCAACTCCACGCCGGGCAACCGGGCCGCGCCGACGTCGAAGGTCAGGAAGCGGCTGCGGCCGACATGCGCGGCGCGCGAGGTGAGCAGGCAGTCGGTGAAGTCGGCTTCCGGGTGCTGCGCCCAGACGTAGAGCGCCTCTTCCACGGTGGGTGGGTGTTCGAACGCCACATCGGCACTTTCCAGAAGCGCGGTGAAGGCCCCCGCGATGCTGGCCTCGTCGAGCTTGTGGCGGCGGCGCAGCACCCATTGGGTTTGGAGCAAGGCGCCGAGAAGGATCAGCACCGGTTCTTCGGCAGCAGCAGCCTCGTCCACCAGTTTTCGCGCTGCGGCGTATTCCGCTTCGTCGTCGCGGATGAGCAGGCGGACGAGAACGTTGGTATCGATGGCGACGCTCACCACACAGCGCTCCCGGTGCGCACCGCCGTCGTGACTGTGCAGCCGCTCATCGCGAAGGTCGCTTCTTCGACGCTTTCGCGGGCTTTGCCTTGAACGGGTTCATGTCCTCCAAAGTGACTGTGGGCTGCCCCGGGCGGGTCAACGAGTCGGCGAGGTCGGCCAGACGCCAGGTCTTCGGTCGCAGCACGACGGTCCCGTCATGAAGGCCATCTTGTCACCGGACTTGAGGCCCAGGCGGTCACGGACCTCCCGAGGCACCGTGACCTGACCCTTGGTCGTCATCGTGGTGGCGTCTGCCATGCCGAGTCTCCAAGCATTGCGAACTAGGAAAAAGTAGTACCGGGTGTTGGTGTCGTCAACGCTTTGGTCCCCGTCCACACCGCTTGTTGCCGCAGGTCGCGCGCGAGATCGGCGTCTTCTGTTCGCTCGGTACAGGCTGCGAACGATGCGCTGGGTCGCTGGGTCGCTGGGTCGCTGGGTCGCTGGCTCGCTGGCTCGCGATGGCTGCATGCGGGACGTCTGCAGACCAGCAGGGTGGCGCTTGGCCAATGCGGGGTGGGTGCCGCGCAACCCCGGCTGCGTCCGTGGCCATAAGCTAGACCGGACCTCATTCAGGGAAGGAAAGTGACGGGGTCAGGTCTTTCCAAAAATCACTCGCCCCACCTGGATTGCACTCCAACGCCGTCGTGCCCATGACTGCCGAGACCGCCGGGCGCCACGCGAGCACACTCGACGAATCGATAGAGTCGATTGCGCGAAGCGCAGATCCTGGTGATTCGAGTCGGAACTCGACGTACGTGTTCTCTGCTTTCCAAGAACAGACCCGCAACCTTTGCATGGCCTGATGATGAAAGAAAGTGCGTCGGGCGGTTAACGGTACCTATGGAGGGGAGTACGATCCGCCCGGTTCACACCTGCGGGCCGATCCGCTGACGCGATCGGACGGCAGTCCAAAGCATGCCAAAACCAGAGGAGGAAACAAGCATGACGACCGCTTCGCCCACCCAGCGTGTGAACGCCTGGCTTGCCAGGTTCGACGCCGCCCTGAAGGCCAATGCCGTTCAGGAGGCTGCAAGCCTCTTTGCGGAGGATAGTTACTGGCGCGACTTTGTTTCGTTCACATGGAATCTCAAGACCATGGAGGGGCGCCAGGCGATCGCGGACATGCTCGCGGCGACGCTGCCCAGCGCCCGCCCGACGGGCTGGACTCTCGAGGGTGAGGCGACCGAAGCCGGCGGGATCACGGACGCGTGGATACGTTTCGAGACGGCCGTCGGGCGAGGGGAAGGACATCTGCGCCTCAATGCTGAGGACCAGGCCTGGACGCTTCTCACCACGCAGTACGAACTCAAGGGGCACGAGGAGCGCAAAGGGTCGACGCGCGAGAAGGGCGTCCAGCATGGAGTGCAGAAGCATCGCCAGAACTGGCTCGAACGGAAGCAGGCGGAAGAAGCCGCGCTGGGATACACCGAGCAGCCGTACGTCGTCATCATCGGCGGCGGCCAAGGCGGAATCGGTCTTGGCGCGAGGCTGAAGCGTCTGGGGGTGCCCACGATCATCGTGGAAAAGAACCCGCGCGCGGGTGACAGCTGGCGCAATCGCTACAAATCGCTCTGTCTGCATGACCCGGTCTGGTACGACCACATGCCCTACCTACCCTTCCCCGAACACTGGCCGGTGTTCTCGCCCAAGGACAAGATCGGCGACTGGTTGGAGATGTACACGAAGGTGATGGAGCTCAACTACTGGACCAGCACCGTCTGCAAGCGCGCCCAGTACGACGAAGCCAAGGGCGAATGGACCGTCGTGGTCGAGCGGGAGGGCAAGGAGGTCGTGCTCAGGCCCAAGCAGCTCGTGCTGGCGACAGGGATGTCCGCCGTTCCCAACATGCCCAACATTCCGGGCATCGACACGTTCAAGGGCGACATCCACCACTCGTCACGACATCCGGGCGCGGAGCGCTATGTCGGGAAGAAGGCCGTCGTGATCGGCTCGAACAACTCCGCCCATGACATCTGCGCCGACTTCCAGGAGCACGACGTCGACGTGACGATGGTTCAGCGATCCTCCACCCACATCGCGCGTTCCGAGACGCTCATGGAACTGGCGCTCGGCGGTCTGTATTCGGAACAGGCGGTGGCGAGCGGGGTCACGACGCACAAGGCCGATCTGATCTTTGCCTCGATCCCGTATCGCGTCCTGCCCGCCGTGCAGGTGCCCGTCTACGCGCAAATGAAGGAGCGGGACAAGGACTTCTACGACCGTCTGGAAAAGGCGGGCTTCATGCTCGACTTCGGCGAGGACGGCAGCGGGCTGTTCTGCAAGTACCTCCGGCGCGGGTCCGGCTACTACATCGATGTCGGTGCGTCGGAACTGATCGCCGATGGCAAGATCAAGCTGAAGACCGGGAAGACCGAGCGCATCGCGGAGAACGGTGTCGTCATGGCCGATGGAACGGTCCTGCCGGCCGACGTGATCGTGCTCGCGACGGGTTATGGGTCGATGAACGGGTGGGCCGCCCAACTGATCAGCCAGGAGGTCGCCGACAAGGTCGGCAAGGTCTGGGGCATGGGTTCAGGAACCACCAAGGACCCCGGCCCGTGGGAGGGTGAGCTGCGCAATATGTGGAAGCCCACGCAGCAGCCCGGGCTCTGGTTTCACGGCGGCAATCTGCACCAGTCGCGACACTACTCGATCTATCTCGCGCAACAGTTGAAGGCTCGGATGGAGGGTGTCCCGACGCCGGTGTACGGACTTCAGCCGTCGTATCACAACGGCTGAACAGAGAGGGCGATCGTCCGGATCCGGTCGCGACGCGACCGCTCCGGGCAATCCCGTGGAACTGGTCCGCGCCGAACTGACCCGATGCGGCGAACGGCCGGTTGTTTGCCGGTCTCTCGGCTTCGGTCCGGGAAGTGCGAGAAGTACCAGGGTTACGAAGTGCGAGGGTCAGGTCGTTCCAAGAATCATTCGTCTCACCCGGACTGCGGCTCAACCCCCCCAGTGCGCATGACTGCCGCGACCTTCCGATCGCAGCGACTCGTCGACCCAACCGCGCTGTGCGGCCCGAAGCTCGCTGAGGCCGCCGAATCCGAACAGATCGCAAAGCGCACCGACAACGATGATGTCCTGGCGCGCGGAAGGCGTGTGCATCTCCGCATAGCCACCATGTGTCCACTGATCTGGATGCGACACAACACCCACGCGCACCATGTTCAGATCGATGTGGGCCAAGAACCGCGCGAGCTGCCCGCCTGCCTGGACTGCCGGGGCGTGGTCGGTACCGTGGGCCTCGGTGCGAGAGGCGAGCAGGCCGGCGGCGTTGAACTGGTGGCGGGTAACGCAGGTTTCGTGGGTTCCGTCCCAGTGTAGGGCATGGCCGCGCTGGACCTCACCGTCGGAGGCGAGATCCAGAAGACGCGACCTTGCGTGGCCGTGTCGCCGAACGAGATGAACGATCACCTGCGAACGGTCATCGTCGCGCCGATGACCATCGGATCGCACCCCGCACGGTTCCGCATCTCGGTGATCTTCCAGCGCAAGCATGGCCTGATCGTTCTCGATCAGTTCGTGCCCTCGACCGCCTCCGGCTCGTCAAGCGAATGGGCGCCCTGCGAGCCTCCACGCTGACGACCACACTGCAGACGCTTCAGGCGATGTTCGCTCCGGGTCTGAAGTAGGCATCGACGAAGCCGCAATGCTTCGCGCCGGACCAGCGGAGGATGTCTTCGCGAAGGCCCGCCGAATGGCCCCGTGAGATTCTTCGGTGTCACCTCTCCAACACACTCCCGCGCCGGTCGTCCCTTGCGCGTCCCCGCCGATCAAGCTCTGCTCCATTCAAGAGGGCTTCGCCCATCACATGCCGACCCGGGTGGCCGACATGTTCCGCGGCATGTTCTGATGTTTGTATCAGGGACGGATGGTGTGATCAGTCTTGAGTCGATGTACGACCGGCGCGGTTGGTCGAGAGTGTGGCGACGCCAGGGATGCATTTGTAGGAGGGGCCCATGGCCCCGAAAGCGGCCGATGCCCTGGAAGCGCGTCGACTGGAACCAACGCTTTCGCGGCCATGGGCCGCTCCTACAACAGCGTGGTCCATTCCTACAAGGTCCACCCCTTCCGACAGTCTGTGGCAGTGCCTGGAAGGCGTTCCCAGCGGGATCAGGTGATTGCACAGCCTCGACCCCAACGCATTTGCAGGAGGGGCCCATCCTGGCAGCCCTGCAGCGCCCCGCTACCGCTGCTCGTCCCGGATCAGTTCGAACTGTGCCTGGGTCGCTGCCGATGGCTGAACGCCGAGCACGATGGAGAGCAGGTCGCGGCACCGCCGATAGGTTTGCAGGGCCTCGGCCCGCGCCCCCGCCGCGGCTTGTACGTGCATCAGCCGCTGGTAGAAACTTTCGGTGAGCGATTCGATTTCGATGGCTCGTCGATACAGCGCCATCGCGGCAGCGATCTCGCCGGCGGATTCGAGCTGGTCGCCCAGGCGGCCGATCTGCCGTTCGAACTGGCTGCGCAGGCGCTCGCGGATGGGGATCACCCACGACGAATCGGCTTCCTGCGGGAGGAAGTGGCCACGGTAGATGTCCAGCAGGCGATCCGCCGCCATACGCGGGTCGTCCCCAGGACTGCGGGCTGGCGGGTACGACGTGACGGCATCGCGGCGCTGACACCACGCCTCGAAGGCCAGTACGTCGACCCAGCAGCGATCCAGGTTCAGCGACAGCCGCCCTTCCCGGAGGTCGAGCAGCGAGTCGTCACCGAGAAGTTTGCGCAGGCGATGCAGCGCATTGGTGAACGACGCCTGCGCCGCATCGCCTTCGGCATCGGGCCAGACGATGGCCGACAACCGGCGCACATCGATGCCTTCGCCACCAAGGGCGACGAGCACTTTCAACATGTCGAGCAGACGTGCCGGCGCCTTCCGCCCGGTCCTGAGTGGTTGATCGTGCTGCAGCACGCGGAAGTGGCCGAGCGTCACGATGCGCAGCGACCAGGGCCAGCCGGTCGCGTCTCGTGTCGGCGGCTTGACCCGCCATGCGGCGATGAGACTGCGCACATAGTCGGTCTCGATGTCGTGCTTCAGTGCGCAGGCGAGCAGCGGTGCGATGCCTCTGACCAGCCAACGGAAGAAATGCGGCGTGTTGTGCCTGCGCGCCCAGGCGAGGCCCTCCCGAAGGCGGGGCAGCGCGCGAGCCTCGCCGTGCTCTAGCAGATCGACGTAGCTCTCGTCGAGGAGCAGTACGCCGTCGTAGCACGTGTAGCACGTGCCTTCACGTGCCGCGCGGACCTCTTCGATCACGTCGCGCGCCTCCTGATGGAGCCCCGCTTCGGCCAGCGCCCCTGCGCCGCAGCTTCCCCAGACGATGATGAAGAACGGGGCTGCAGTCGTGCGTGCCGCCGCGAGGTGGCGCCTTGCGTGATCGGCGGCTTGCGCCGCGTGACCGCGCTGCTGCTCCAGCAACGACATCGACAGGTGGTACTGGGCCACGCTCACGCGCCACATCGGAAGGAGCAGTTTCTCCTGCGACCTGACTGCACCGAGCCCCGTGGAGATGTCGTTCTCGATCGCGGCGGCGAACGCGCGGAAGACGTGCGCCGAGAACTCGCCCTGCGGCAATCCGTTGGCGTGGGCGATCGCCACGGCGCGATCTAGCGTGTCCATGGCCTCCGCGTAGCGGGCCGTGATGTAGAAGTGGTAGCCGCGATTGGTGTACCAGGCGACCAGGCCGACTGGTGACAGGTCCGGCGTACGGGTCAGTCGGTCCACCTTCTCGATGACGCGGGCGGCAAGGTCGAATTGGGCCACCAGGTCGAGATACTGGACGAGGAACGCCGCGGCCGACACGCGTTCGTTCACGTCGACATCGCTGTCCATCAAGTCGATGAGTCGCAGCGCGCACGGATGCAACATCGGGTGGGATGGCTTCACGAACATCGTGACGAGCTGGAAGGCGGAGTACGCGGCCAGTTCGATCGAGGGCGATGGAAAGGCGCCGCCCTCGCCCAGCAGCGCTTCGAGCGGTTCGATCCACCGGTCCATGCTCTCCGTGGCGAAGGCCTCGAAGTAGTGTGTCCAGACAATGCCGGCGATGGTGACGAGTTGGCCGGCTCGATCGCCGGCCGCTACGAAGTGCTCCCAGGCCCGTTCGAGATGATCGCGGGCCGCCTTCTGATCGATGGGGACCAACGCTTTGCCGGTCCAGGTGAGCAGCCACGGGTTGGCGTGCAGCACGGCCTTGGGCAGTCGATCGGTCCACTCGACGATCGTTCTCCACCGGCCCTGCTGCAGCAACGCAGGGGCGTCGCGAAGCACCACCCCTTCCACACCCTTCCATTCGCGCGCCTCCGCATACAGGTCGACGGCGTCCGCGACCATCCCTTCGCGCTCGAGCAGCGCGGCCGTGCGCTCCATGAGTGAACGTATCTCCGCCGGTGCGAAGACACGTTCCGCCTCGCGTCGCAGGAATGCGCGGAAGAGTGCGTGGAACTGATAGGCATAGGGATGCTGCGCGGTCGAATCGGCTGTCGACGGGCTGGTGACGAGGCGTCGGCGGTCGGTGAACAGATGGCGGCGGTACAGCGCATCGAGCAGCTGGCCGGCCTCCGGATCGTCGGTCATTGCGCATAGCAACGCCGTCGTGAGTCGGGGGGCGAACGCTGCGCGAAGGAGTTTCTGCCGGTCCCGCTCGGGTGCCGCCCGGAAGATCTGTCCGGCGAAGTAGTCGAAGATGGCGTCCTGCGTGTCGGTCTCGATGTCGGGGGCGGTCTGGCCGCCTCGTCGCACCCGTTCGAGCATCAGCGTGAGGCCCGCGACCCAGCCTCCGCTGCGGCCGTGCAGGCTTTCGATCAGGGTCGGATCCCGGAGACTTCGCGCCTGGCAGATGCGCTCGGTTTCGTCGAGGGTGAGTTGCAGCTCCGGCCAGACGATCACGTGAAGGTCGCCGTTGGCGCGGAGCCGTGCGAGTTCTGGCGGCGCGTCCTGTCGGCTGATGGCGATGACGGCCATCCCGGGGGGGAGTTGCGCGAGCGCCCGGGCCAGCACGCCGTAGAGGGGGGAGTCGGCCGGAAACTCCTGCACGTTGTCGAGCACCAGGAGGGCATCGGTCGGGAGACCGGCGAAGTAAGCGCGAAAGAACCGGTCGGAGAATCCGTCGAGATCCGCGAGGTACTCCGGCTGCAGCAAGGGCAGCTTCGCCTTGCGACCGGGAACGGTGAGGCTCAGAAAGTAGAAGAAGGACGACGGATCGGCGTCGCCGGCATCCACCTGGTACCAGACGACGTCGCGGTGCTTACTCTCGGCATAGCTCGCGACGAGCGCGGTCTTCCCGGCGCCGGGTGGCCCGGCGATCCAGACGGCCCGGCCATCGACGCCGCGGTCGAGGCTCTCGAAGAGTCGTCCTCTTGGAATCACACCGTACAGCCTCGGTGCGCTGATCTTGGCGATCGCTGCGTGCTTCTTCGGCACTTCGAACCTCCCACGGCTGTCGTGCTCCCCCGCTGGGAACAGCGGACGCTGGCAACCACGCCGATCGACCTTGACGCGGGGCGATTGGCACCGATGCTACCTGCGCGGAGGTAGGCGACGAGGCGACTGCACGAATCCTTATGCGATATCTAAGGCGGTGCGCCGGTCGGTCACCGGAGCGCCCGCGTTCGCCAGCCGCTTTCCGGGTCGGACCTACGCAACCCCCTGATCTCCCTCACGCTTCATTCCAGAAACGCCTGTTTCCGTCGCTTGCATGGCCATTTTCGAGGGCCATTTCGTGGTTGTAAGCGTGTTCGGGCGCACGCATAGCGAAGTGCTCGCTCAGAGTCCGATTCTCTCCGCGCTCCGATGCCGGGATTGCCATCGATGGTCGCGAGCTTCCGCGTCGAGACTCCGGGGTGCACGGCTTCCCTGCGCGCGACGGGGCCACGCAGGACATCCGCAGGCGCGATCCACGAACAACTGTCATCTTTCTGTGATCCGGATTTTATGAAATGCGGCAAGCGAGGCAGAATGCGTCTCTCGGCGACGTGTTCAGCCGGCCGTGGGCTGGTGTCTTGCGCGCCCTCGCGGCCCCGTGCGGTGCCCAGGTGGCGCACCCGGCGTGAACGGCGCCGCCGCTGAGCAGCCGAGAGGGTGTGGCGCTGTGATGTGCTTTTGCCACTCCCGTCGTGGCTGTTTCGAATACTGGAGGGGTTTCGCATGAGATGTGTCGTACCAGCTGTGCTGTCGGCGGTGCTCGGTCTGCTTGTCGGGTGCGCATCCACTCCCGGCGGGAGGAATGATCCCGATGTCGCTGCGGCGCGCGCCGTGGCCGCCCGATGCGACGCGCTGATGGCGGACCCGCGCATCGACCCGGTGCGGGACAAGATCCAGCTCCCGCTGTCGTTCGATGCTCCGCAGGCCATCGACTACCTGTCCGACCGCACCTATCCGACGCCGGACGAGAGCGCGGCGATCCAGGCTCTCTGGGAGGCAAGGACTGGCTGCCGTCGTTTCGGTGAGGAGCGACTGGGGCCCATGCCCAATTTCCGCGCGGAAAGCGAGGATGCGCTGGTCGACCTGCTGGGCGACCTGCGCGAGGGCGCGATCACCTACGGACAGTTCGCCCGCAAGGTGCTGCATGTGGGCGCACGCGACAAGCACGCACGCGAGCTGCTCGATGAGGCCCAGCGTGCCCGCGACCTGGCCCGGTTGGACTGACGCCATGGCGCATCGACTTCAATGGTGGTTGGGTCTTGTCGCAGTTATCGCGGTCGCGGGCTGCGGGCCATCCCCGCACCGACCAGACGGACCGGACAGCGATGCGGCGTGCGACCGGCTGATGGCCGATCCGCGGATCGATCCGGTGCGTTCACAGATCCTCGTGCCGCTTTCTCTCGAAGCAAGTCAGGACGTTGCCCTGATGGCGAATACGGAACGCCCCACGGATACCGAGCGCTCTGCGGTCAAGGCATTGTGGGAGGCGCACGAAGCCTGCCGCAGTCTCACCGAGGCCCGGTTCGGCCCGATGCCGCGGCATTGGACCCGAAGCCAGGACGCCGTCAGCTTGCTGCTGGGCGAGCTCTACGACGGCGCCATCAGCTACGGACAGTTCGCGCGAAAGATCCTTTACATCGGTGCCCAGTACAAGTCTGCCCGCGAGACACTCGACGAGGAGCTCGAAGCGCGTGCCCGCTGGAGGGCGCTGGACAATCCCACCAGCCGGTGATGGCCCCACGCTCGCGCCCGCCCATGAGGCGGGCGCGGCGCGAGTGCATCGCCCGGTTCAGTAGTTGAACTGCAACTGCATCCGGAGCACGTCGCTCTGGAAGGCAGCGTAGGGCGCCCGGGTCACGTCGTTGCGGTTGTACTTCTGGTACACCACCGCGAGCTCGACCGACGGATCCGGCTGCCATTCCACCCCGAACTCCCAATCGTTGACGCGCGTCTGGGGCGCGTTGGGCTGGAACTTCATCGCGCCATCGAAGTATTGCCACTTCACGAACGGAATCCAGACTCCGGTGGAGGGCCGTTCGATCTTGTACATGGCCTGGACGTATCCGCCGTGCAGGGATTGGTTCTCGATGGCCGTGCGCGCGTCGTTCAGACCTGGCCCCTCGCCCCAGTTCCATTCGGCCTGCAGGCCGAAGGGCTGCGGATACATGATTGCGTGAAGAGCGACGCGCCGGTCGCGAAAGCCTCCCTCGTCCCGATAGCGGTTCGCCGGCAGCCCGGCGAAGTTGCCGTTGGTCGCGGGGACGAAGCGCCCGGAGTAGGCGGCGATGCCCCCCTCGAAGATCTGCCCGCTGGCCGTCTTGAACGGGTAGGTGAAGCGGCCGACGATGTGCATATTGTTGTTGAGCTCCGGCCGGTTGCCACCCTGACCGTTGAAGACGCCGAATGCGAGCATGCCGTAGTCACCCGAGCCCTTCAGTCCGGTGCGGAGGATCTCCCGGAAGAGGGCGCGGACCTCCTTCGGTGCGTAGTAGAAGAAGGCGCCGAGATCGCGTTCGCCGAGGGTGGAACTGTTGAGCGCATCGTTGCGGTCCAGCGCCAGCCGGTTCTGGCTCGACTGCATGTCTTCCCAGCTGTACGGCACCTTCGACTGACCCACGCGCAGGCGGTACTCCTTGTCCTTGTCGAAGTGGACGTCGCCGTACATGTCGCGCAGCTGGGCCACGTTCCCCGTGTCGCCGGCGGTGGTCACGAAATCCGGCTGCAGGTAGATGTAGAGCCGGTCGCTGACATCGCCCGACACCACGAGCCGCGCCCGTCGGACTCCGAGGCTGCGGTCCTCGCCCACCGAGGAGTCGTTCCAGGCGCGGATGTCATCGTCCCCGCTGACCACGTTGTGGTGGCGGATCTGGATGTAGCCGCGCAGGCTGAGGCCGTCGTACCACTTCTTCGGGGTCAGCGCCGCAGGCTGTGGCGTCGAGACGACCAGCTTGTCGATCCGGTCCTCCAGCTTGCGCTGGCGGGCCTCGATGCGCTGCTCCAGTTCGGAGGGCGTGGGCGTGGTGTCGGCCCGGGTGTCGGTGATGGATTCCGGTGTGGCTGCCGGTGGCGGCGCCGCGACGGCGTCGGCAGCGGTCTGCGTCGAAGGGGGGGCCGCCAACGGCACTGGCACGATGGCCGGGGCGGCGACTGCCGCGGGTGGTGCGGCTTCCGCCGCAGTGGCCGGGGGCGAAGTCTTCGTGTCGTCCGTCCGACGGAACGAACCGAGACGGCGGCGGTTGGGGCCGGGCTCCGTGAAGACCTGCTTCGTCTCGCGGTCCACGTACAGCTCGAGTTCCGGTTCGGCGTCGTCCTCCTGGGCGAGCACGGGTGCGGAGGCGAGGGTGCAGACGGTTGCAATCCCCACCATCCAGCGATGAATGCCGGATGCGATGGGCTTGCCCGCGGTGAGGATCGGTGCTGGATTCGGCGTCGTTGTCATGGTCGTTGGCGGAGTCGGTGCGTTCACCGGTTGTTGGTTTTGTCGGGCGCCTGCTGGCGCTGCGCCATTCTGCTCACGGACGGTGACAGTTTCGTGACAAAGACTCCGGGATTCCGGACTACCTGGGCGCTGAAGGTGATTGGCTGACGGCCACTGCCGGTCGCCGCGCGACGGCGTCAACCGCGATGGGGGATCACGGCCGAACCCCGGCAGGGGGGATCACCGGGAGTCCGGCGAACATCGCGTGCGGCGGTATCGGAGCGGCTCGACCCGTCGACGGAGGGGAGGGCTGGCCGGCAGGGCCATGCTGAGGCGCCGCCCCGGCAGGCCCGGAATCAGCGGAGTTTGCAGAGGGGAGAGGTCGCGCACGGCCGCGGGAGGAGGTGCGGGCCGTGCGCGGGGCTCCGCATCCGGTGCGGAAGTCGGCTCTCCGTGGAGGGGCGGAGAGCGCGGTGCACCGGTCGCATCGACAGCAGCCGATGCGGCGGAACCGGGAGAAGTCGGTCAGGCCAGGGTGCCGAGCCCGGCGACAGTGGTGCACATGCGCGCGATCACGCCCACCAGGAACACAACGGTCAGGGTGCGCAGGAACAGGCTGCTGAGGGCGGCATTCGCCGGGGATTCATCGGCGCCGGAGGTCTCGAAATCGTCGTACGGCGGGATCGTCGGATAGGACATGGATTTCTCCTCGAAAGCACGGCGAAGCGCGCCGTGGACCTGTGTTCGCAAACGGATCACGGTGCCAAAGATAGGCCCGAACCCCCGGGTGCGGAACGCGCGGAAAGGGCATGAGGGGTATTCCAAGAAACCCACAAGACCGAACAGACCATGGTAGCCTCGTGGAATGGACTTCCTGCAGCGCACCCGCCTCTTCCAGCGTGCCGCCGAGACGCGGAGCTTCTCCGCCGTGGCGCGCGAGTTCGGGATCACGCAACCGACGGTCAGCAAGCAGGTCGCCGCGCTCGAGCACGAACTCGGCACCTCGCTCTTCCTCCGCACGACAGCGGGTCTGCGGTTGACCGAGGCCGGTGATCGCTTCTACCAGCGGGCCCGGGATCTCATCGAGGAGATCGCCGCCCTGCGCTCGACCATCGGTCGCAGTCCTGACCGGCCCGCCGGCCGGTTGCGCGTCTCTTGTCCGACGTCGTTCGGACACCGCTTCCTCGCCCCCTTGCTGCTGGACCTCGTGCACGAGCATCCCGATCTCCAGGTCGAGCTGGTGCTGAACGACCGGTGGTTCGACGTGGTGGAGGAGGGCATCGACGTCGCCGTACGCATCGGACCGCTGCCGGATGCCCGGCTGGTGGCGCGGCGTCTGGGAACGAGCATGCAGGTGTGCGTCGCGGCACCCGCCTACCTCGCGGCGCACGGCGAGCCGAAGCATCCGCAGGCGCTGGCGCAGCATCTTTGTCTCGTCAACGTGTTCGTGACGCCCGAGGAGGCGTGGACCTTCGCCGGAGCCGACGGCGCGATCAACGTCCCCGTGCGCGGCACCTTCCGCACCAACAACATCGAGACCATTCGAACCGCCGTGCTGGCGGGCCAGGGCATCGCGGTCGGCGCCGTGTGGCTCTACTACGACGACCTTGCCGCCGGGCGGGTGAAGCCCATCCTGCGGTCGTTCGTGCCGGCGCCCCTGGAGATCTACGCGCTGCACGCGCCCGGGGTACGGCAGCCCGCCAAGGTGACCGAACTGGTGCGCCTGCTGTCGCAGCGGATTCCGAAGATTCGCGAGCTGGGCGCGCCGCCGCGCCGGAAATCGGGCACCACGTAGGCCGTCACCGGCCCGGCATGGTGAGGCGGGCCGCCGTCCGGCTAGTCGTGCAGATGGCAGGCGACGGCGTGCCGGCCGGATCCCGGCGCGATGTCCACGGCCTTCGGCGCCTCGGTTGCACAGCGCGCCATCGCGTGCGGGCATCGCGGATGGAAGGCGCAGCCCGTCGGCGGGTGTTCAGGATCGGGTGCTTCGCCCTGCAGCGGCGGCGCCGCGTGCCCGCTGCCCGGTTGCAGTGGCGGGATCGCGGCGATGAGCGACTGCGTGTACGGATGCTTCGGATTCTCGTAGATCTGCTCGGCCGGCCCCATCTCGACGATGCGTCCGAGGTACATCACCGCGACGGTGTCGGCGACGTACTTCACCACGGCGAGGTTGTGCGAGATGAAGAGGTAGGTGAGGCCGCGGTCGCGCTTCAGCACGTTCAGCAGGTTGAGGATCTGCGACTGGATCGACACGTCGAGCGCCGACACCGGCTCGTCGGCGACGATCAGTTCGGGATGCAGGGCGAGCGCCCGCGCGATGCAGATGCGCTGCCGCTGTCCGCCTGAGAACTCGTGCGGATAGCGCTTGGCGGCCTCGGCGGGAAGGCCGACGGTCTCGAGCAGACGCGCCACCTCCGTGGCCTGCTCCGCCGCGGTTCCGAGACGGTGGATGACCAGCGGCTCCGCAATCAGCGTCGCCACGTTCATCCGCGGGTCGAGCGAGGCGAACGGATCCTGGAAGATCATCTGCATGTGACGGCGCATCTGCCTGAGCGCCTCGTCGGGGAGCAGCGTGAGCTGCTTGCCGAGGAATCGCACGTCGCCCGACGTCGGGCGGATCAGCTGCAGGATCGTGCGACCGAGCGTCGACTTGCCGCAGCCCGACTCGCCCACGATGCCGATCGTCTCGCCGCGGCGCTGCGTGAAGCTCACATGGTTCAATGCGTGGATGCCCCCGCCGCCGTTCCGGTTCGGGAACGTCTTCACCAGGGAGTCCACTTCGAGGAGAGGCGGCGCGTCGCTCATGGGACAGGTACCGGATGATGGCAGGCGAAGGCGCCGTCCTGCCCGGCGACGAGCGCTGGTGCCGTCGCGAGGCAGATCGGCTGAGCGCGCGAACAGCGGGCTGCGAAGCTGCATCCCGCGCCGCGGGCGCCGGGGGGCGGGACCATCCCGTCGATGGTGGGGAGAGGCACACTTCGGTCCGAATCGAGTCGCGGCGTCGAAGCGAGCAGTGCGTGCGTGTACGGATGACGCGGTGCGCGAAAGAGCGCGTCTACCCGGGCTGACTCCACGATGCGCCCGGCGTACATCACCGCCACGCGATCGCAGAACTGCGCCACCACGCCGAGGTCGTGCGTCACGAAAAGGATGCCCATGCCCATCTCGTCGCGCAGATCGCGAAGCAGCGCGAGGATCTGCGCCTGCAGCGTCACGTCGAGAGCGGTCGTCGGTTCGTCGGCGATCAGCAGCTCCGGGCCGCAGATCAGCGCCATCGCGATCAGCACGCGCTGCCGCAGGCCGCCCGACAGTTCGTGCGGGTACTGCCGGAGTCGGCGCTCCGGCGCATTGATGCCGACGCGCGCGAGCATCGCCATGATGCGGGCCTCGCGTTCGGCATCCGTCAGATTCGTGTGCGCGGCCAGTGCCTCGCGCAACTGCATGCCGATCGTGAAGACCGGGTTCAGGCTCGTCATCGGATCCTGGAACACCACGCCGATGCGGCTGCCCCAGAGACGACGCAACGCCTTCGGCGGCAGACGCAGCAGGTCGACGTCGCCGAGCCGTGCAGAGCCACCGTCCACGTGGCTCGGTGGCGAAGGCTGCAGGCCGACCGAGGACATCACGGTCACGGACTTGCCGCAGCCGGATTCGCCCACGATGCCGAGCGTCTCGCCGCGTCCGACGTGGAACGACACGCCGTCCACCACGCGGGCGCGCCGTGTTCCGCCACCGAAGCTGATGGCGAGGTCGTCGACCCGGAAGATCGGGAGTTCAGAGTTCATGAAAGGCGCCGCCCCTGCGTGGATCTGCAGGGGCGGCGTTCCGCAAGTTACAGCGCAAAGGAAAAAACAACTGCGACGGGACTATCCGAGGCTCAGTTGCCGGAGAGATGGATGTGGTCGTAGTTGATGGGGATACGGACCGGATCCACGTACAGCGCATCGGCCCCGCCCACGCGCTTCGAGCGCATCGTGAACCGCTGCTCGTTGAAGATCGGCACCCACGGCGCGTCCTTCATGATGTCCGTGAAGATCCCGCGCCACGCTTCCATTCGCTCAGCTGCCTTCGAAGGATCCGACATCGCATCGGCCTTTGCCGCGCGTGCATCGAGCTCCTTGTTGCAGTACCACGACCAGTTCCAGCCGCCGGGCACCGCGCCCGCACAGCCGAGGATGGGCCCGTAGAAATTCGAGGGGTCCGGGAAGTCCGCGATCCACGCCATGCCGCCCGACCAGATCATCGGGGCCGTCTTCGCCTTGCCGCCGGCGGCGATCACGTTGGCCTGCGCGAGCGACTTGATCTGCACCTCGATGCCGATCTTCTTCAGGTCTTCCTGGATGGCCTGCGCGATGCGGGGGTTGGGGTCGACGTTGTAGACGTACAGCACGGTCTTGAACCCTTTCTCGAGCCCGGCCTGCTTCAGCAGTTCCTTCGCCTTCGCGGGGTCGTACGGATAGCCCTCGAACGTCTTGTCGTAGCCGGGCATCGACGGCGGGAGCGGCTGGTTGGCCGGTACCGCGCGGTTGTTGATGATCTTCACGATGCGCTGCTTGTCGATGGCCATGTTCACGGCCTGCCGCACCTCGAGCTTGTCGAACGGCTTCATCTGCACGTTCATCGTCACGTAGCCGGTCTGGAGCTGTCCGCCCTCGACGATCGAGTCCTTGAACTTCGGATCGTTGCGGATCTGGAGAAACTTGGCGGGCGGGATGCCGTCACCGGCGAAGTCCGCCTCGCCCTTCTCGAGCTTCAGGATCGCGGTCATGGGTTCGAGGCCCACCTGGAACGTGATCTGGTCGAGAAGCGGAACGCCGCTCTGGAAGTAGTCGGGGTTGCGCTTGAAGACGAGCTGCTGGCCGAGCTTCCACTCGGAGAGCATGAAGGCGCCCGAACCCACCGGCTTCTTGCCGAAGTCCTTGCCGGCCGCCTGCACGGCTTCCTTGGGGACCACCGACGCGAAGTTGAGCGCCATCACGTGCAGGAACGTGGCGTCGGGCCGCGACAGCGTGAACTTCACGGTGGACGGATCCACGACCGCGATGCCCTTCACGTCCTTCGACTTGCCCTTCTTGAAGGGGTCGACTCCGGCGATCGAATCGAAGAAGCCGGCGCCGGGGCTCTCGGTCTTCGGATCGAGCGCGCGCTCGAGCGAGTACTTCACGTCCTGGGCGACGACCTCGCGGCCGTTGTGGAACTTCACGCCCTTGCGGAGCTTGAACGTGTACGTGAGGCCGTCCTTCGAGATGTCGTAGCTCTCGGCCAGGCTCGGCATCAGTTCGGCCGTGCCGGGCTTGTAGTCCATGAGCCGCGAGAAGAGGCTCTTGATCATCGACCAGTTCACCCAGTCGTAGCCGATGGCGGGGTCCAGGGTGACGATGTCGTCCTTGTACGTGACGACGATGGAGCCCCCCTGTTTCGGGCTCTCGGCCATGGCCGGAGTGGCCATGGCAAGGGCCAGGGCGGACAGCACGGGAATCAACAGACGTCGCTTCATCGGGGTTCTCCTCGGGACGGGATCAGGTTTGGGTTGATGGACTGTTCGGTGAATTGCTCACCGCAGGCGGATACGCGGGTCGACGAAAGGCGCGACGAGATCCGCGATCAGGTTGCCGAGGACGATCGCCACGGCGGCGACCAGCGTGACACCCATGATGATCGGGATGTCCACCTGCTGGATCGCCTGCCAGGCCAGCTGGCCGATGCCAGGCCAGCCGAAGACCGACTCCACGATCACAGCGCCGCTCATGAAGAGGCCCACGTCAATCCCGATCATCGCGATGACCGGGAGCACGGCATTCCGCAGGGCATGGACCACCACGACGCGCGTCTCGGGAATCCCCTTCGCGCGTGCGGTGCGGATGAAGTCGCGGGCCAGCACATCGAGCATCGACGAACGCATCATTCGAGAGTACCAGCCTGCGCCGAGCACGCCGAGTGTCACGGCCGGCAGCACCAGATGCCGGAAGGTGCCATAGCCGCCCACCGGAAACCAGTCGAGCTGCACCGAGAACACGTAGAGCATCAGGATGCCGCCCACGAACTGCGGGGTCGAGACGCCGATGAACGACACGATCATCGCGCCTTGATCGAATCGCGACCCGGGCCTCAGCGCCGCGAGCACGCCGATCGTGAGGCCGATCATCAACTCCACCACGATGGCTGCCGCCATCAGCAGGAGCGTCGGCGGCAGGCGCGCAGCGACGACCTCGGCCACCTCCGTCTTCTGCGTGTAAGAGCGCCCGAGGTCGCCCTGCACGAGATTGCCGAGGTAGCGCAGATACTGTTCGTGGAAGGGCCGGTCCAGCCCGAGTTGCTGTCGGATGGTCTCGACCGTCTCGGGAGTCGCGCTGCGGCCAGCGAGCTGGCGCGCGGGGTCGGCGGGCAGGATGTACAACAGGATGAACGTGATGAAGCTCACGCCCACGAGGAGCAGGGCAGCCTGCCCCAGGCGTCCGGCGAGATGGCGGATCACGACGCGCGTCCCCGCAGGGTAGGGTCGAGCGCCACGCGCATCGTGTCTCCCAGGATGTTGAACGAGACCGCAAGCAGCACGATCGCCGCCCCGGGAATGAACACCAGCCAGGGGGCCGTCGAGAAGTAGCTCTGGTTCTCGAAGATGATGTTCCCCCAGGAGGGCGTTGGGGGCTGCACCCCGATACCGAGAAACGAGAGTGTCGCCTCGAGCAGCACCGTCGTCGCGATGCCCAGCGTGCCGTAGACGATGATGGCCGGGAGCAGATGCGGCAGCACGTGGCGGAACAGGATGCGTGTGCGCGTGGCGCCGAGGCTGCGTACTGCCTCGACGAACTCCCGCTCCGACAGTGTCACGGTGAGCGAGTACACGACGCGTGCCACCTGCACCCAGTTCACCATCGCGATCACCATGGCCACGATCCAGAGGCTGGGGGTGAAGAGCGCGGCCAGCGCGATCGCGAGCAGCAGAGCCGGGAAGGCCATCATCAGATCCGTGAAGCGCATGAGAACGGTGCCGACCCAACCCCGTACGTACCCGGCGACGATGCCGACCAGCGTCCCGATCAACAGGGAGACCCCGTTGGCAACCAGGCCGATCACCAGCGACGTCTGGGCGCCGAACAGCACCCGGGAAAAGAGATCCCTACCGAGTAGATCGGTACCGAACCAGTACTTCTCCCCCGGCGGCAGCGGTGCCCCCTCGAGCGTCAGCCCATCGAAGAAGGTCTCCTCCGGCGGAAATGGCGCGAACCAATGGGCGCCAGCGGCACCGGCGACGATCGTGGCGATGAAGCACAAGGCCAGGATCGCCAGTCTGTCGGCGAGGAGTGTTTTCATGTCCTGTCGTGGTTAATTCGAGTGACACCGACACGCGACCCCCGGTGAGGTTCCGGCGCAGCCGCATCGGCAGCGCGGAGGATCGCTATGTTGCGGTGCGTTGTCGAGCCCGAACCATAGCGCAACGCACATGCCCGCGGGCAGGGCAGGCGCCGTGTTGCCCAAACACTCGAAGATTCATGCGCTTGTGTCTTGGCAGTCCGGGCGCATGCACATAGATGGCGCAGCGCCCCAGGCTGGTTGCACCGGGGCGGGGCGATTCGCGGTATGCGATGGCGTTCGCAAGCGGGTTGCTCCATCCCTCGCGGTGCCTGAGCAAGTACCCGGACGCGTGTTGTGGGTGTTCGTGGGACGCGCTCTGCTCGACGCGGGGATGGCTTGGTTACACCGGCGAATCCAGGAACGCGGGCGTCGGGCGGAGCCCGACCCACGGGGGTTGTTTTCAGCGTTGGCGCATCCAGCCGCGAAGGCCCTTCGTGGGTCGAGCACCGCTCG
>LNFM01009868.1_pt1 | contig 26732 bp, 26 predicted proteins | sample 596031 | NCBI WGS metagenome assembly LNFM01 (sample SAMN04254537, study PRJNA301005) | activated carbon metagenome | isolation source: dual media filters at the Ann Arbor, Michigan drinking water treatment plant | place: USA: Ann Arbor | reverse complement strand
GTCGTCCAGCACCAGCGCTGCATGACGACGTGGGTGGTGGGGAAGTAATTCAGAATTCAAAGTTCAGAATGAAGGGGCGAGTCGCGGTCATTGCCGTCGTGGCGGCCTTGTGTGGCGCCGCCCTCATGGCCAGCGTCACCGTGATGCCGGCCGTTGCTGCGGGTGCCCTGGTCCACCGGTCACGCACACCGCTGTACCGCGCCCGGCCGGCGTCATGTCGTGACGCCGCGTGGACCTCTGCCGACGTCGTGCTTCGCGGATGGCGCTGCAGTCATGGCGGACCTGAGCGCCGCGGCACCATCGTCTACCTGCACGGCATTGGCGACAACCGGTCAGGAGGGGCCGGGGTCGTGGACCGCTTCGGTCCGCGTGGCTTCGATGTCGTCGCCTACGACAGCCGCGCCCACGGGGCGTCCTCGGGTGACTTGTGCACGTACGGCGTGCGCGAACGCGACGATCTGCGGCGCGTCATCGCGACCATCACCGATGGCCCGGTGGTGCTCATCGGCGGATCGCTCGGCGCGGCCGTCGCGTTGCAGACCGCCGCGATCGAACCTCGGGTGTCAGGCGTGGTGGCGGCCGAAGTGTTCTCGGACCTTCGCTCGGTGGCGAGCGAACGCGGGCGACGGATGTGGCTGCCGCCCTGGGTCATCGGCCGCGCGCTGGCGCAGGCAGAGACACGTCTCGGCTTCGACATCGACAGCGCCAGCCCTGTCGAGGCGGCCAGACACGTGACGGCGCCGGTGCTGCTGCTGCACGGTGACCGGGATGCCGAGACAGCGGCGAGCCACTCGCAGCGAGTGCTTGCTGCTCTCGGCGGGCCGCGGACGCTGATCATGGTGCCCGGGGTGGGGCACAACCAGACCTTGTCGGCGCCAGGTGTCTGGGATCAGGTGGCTCGCTGGATCGATGCCTCGGTCACGACGCGCGATGTCAGATGACTGGTCCCTGCCAAGGATGCACGGTCGAGTCCCGATTGGCGGCGACCTGTGCTAGGTTCCCCAACCAGCCATGCCTCTCGTGCGATTCACTCCGAGCCTGCAGCGCCATGTCTCGACGCCGGATGTCCAAGTCGACGGGCAGACGGTCCGGGACGCGCTGTCGCAGATCTTTCTCGCGACGCCGACGCTGAAGTCGTATCTCGTGGACGAACAGGGCGCGCTCCGCAAGCACGTCACGGTGTTCGTGGACGGCACCCCCGTGCGCGACCGGACGACCCTCAGCGACGCGTTGCAGCCCGACAGCGACATCGACGTCATGCAGGCGCTCTCGGGCGGATAGCGCTGTCAGAGTGGCTCGGGGCGTCGCGTCCCACGGCAGTCCGCGCGTCCCGATGATTTTCGGAGCGCTCGCCAGTCCAACTGCTGATCCGCGTTTCGCGCCAGGAGGGACTCCGCCATGCCCGACACACTGCTCGTCTCGACCCGCAAGGGACTGTTCACCTACGACCGCACGGGCGATAGCCTGGCGCTCACGGACTCGGCCTTCCTCGGCGACCCGGTGACCATCGCGCTGTGCGATCCGCGCGACGGCACCACCTACGCCGGCCTGAATCTCGGCCACTTCGGCTGCAAGCTGCATCGTCGCGATCCCGGCGGGGCGTGGCGCGAGGTGGCCGCGCCCGCGTACCCCGAGAAGCCTGCTGATGCGCCGGTCGTGCGCGACCCGATGCGTGGGGAGGAAGTGCCGTGGAAGGTGCAGCAACTTTGGGCCCTCGCGCCCGACCACTCGCGGCCCGGAGGGCTCTGGTGCGGCACGATTCCGGGCGGGCTCTTCCATTCGAGCGATCGCGGTGAGACGTGGACGCTGAACATGCCGCTCTGGAATCTGCCGGAGCGCGCCCAGTGGGGTGGTGGCGGCTACGACTGGCCGGGCATCCACAGCGTCGTGACGCATCCGTCGCATCCTGAGCGCGTGATGGTCGCCATCTCCACGGGAGGCGCGTGGCGCAGTGACGATGGTGGGGAGACGTGGCGTGTGTCGAGTCAGGGCATGCGGGCCGAGTACATGCCGCCAGGGCAGGAGTACGACCCCATCGTGCAGGACGCGCACCTGATGATGGCGTGCCCCGCGCAGCCCGACGCGCTGTGGGTGCAGCACCACAACGGGATCTTCCGTTCAGTGAATGGGGGCGCGGAGTGGACCGAGGTCACGACGGCACAGCCGTCGGCCTTCGGCTTCGCGGTGGCCGTGCACCCGGCGAATCCCGAGGTGGCCTGGTTCGCGCCAGCAATCAAGGACGAGCGGCGCATTCCGGTGGACGGCCGCGTCGTCGTGTCGCGCACCCGCGACGGCGGGCGAACCTTCGACGTGCTGACCGAGGGCCTGCCCCAGGCGCACGCCTATCACCTCATCTATCGCCACTGCCTCGTCGTGAGCGAGGACGCGGCCCACCCACAGCTCGCGATGGGCAGCACGACGGGATCGCTGTGGACCAGTGCGGACGAGGGAGAGCGGTGGACGCGCATCAGCGCCGACCTGCCGCCCATCTACGCCCTCAGCTGGGCGAAGGGGTAGGGCGACCGGGACCAAGGGACGAGGGACACGGGGACAAGTCACAAGGGGGCCAAGGGACGAGCGGCAAGGACGCAAGGGACAAGGGGGCAAGGCGAACCTCATTCCGTCCCGCCTCTCGTTGCGTGTCCCTCCCGTTTCTTGTCCCTTGTCCCGTGTATCCCTTGTGACGTGCGTACTCGTCCCTTGTCCCTTGCTCTAGCGCTGCTCCTGCTGTGCGCGCAGCTTGCTGTGCCGGTAGCCGTAGGCGAAGTAGACCACCAGACCGAGGGCCATCCAGATGAAGAAGCGCTCCCACGTCTGCCAGGGCAGCTTGAACATCAGGTAACCGCACGACCCGATGGCCAGCAGCGGCACGGCCGGCACCAGCGGGGTGCGGAACGGCCGGTGCGCGTGCGGGTTGGTGCGGCGCAGGATCAGGATGCCCACCGCCACCAGCACGAAAGCGAACAGTGTGCCGATGTTGGTCAGCTCGACGATCTCGTCGATGTTGGCCAGGCCCGCGAGCAGGCCGACGAACACCCCCGTCAGGATCGTGGTGACGTGCGGCGTCTGGTACTTCGGGTGGACCTTCGCGGCCCACTGCGGCAGCAGGCCGTCGCGCGCCATCGAGAAGAAGATGCGCGGCTGGCCCATCTGGAAGACGATCAGCACCGACGTCGTGGCGAACACGGCGCCGAGCGAGATGATCCCGGACACCCAGTGCAGGCCGCGCGCCGAGAAGGCGGTGGCCAGCGGCTCGGCGGTGCCGAGCTGCGTCCACGGCGTCAGCCCCGTGAGGACGATGGCGACGGCCATGTAGATCACGGTGCAGATCACCAGGCTGCCGATCATGCCGATGGGCATGTTGCGCTGCGGGTCCTTGGTCTCCTCCGCGGCCGTGGACACGGCATCGAAGCCGATGTACGCGAAGAAGATGATCGCCGCGGCGCTGCTGATGCCGGCAAAGCCGTTGGGCGCAAACGGCGTCCAGTTGTCCGGCGTGACGTAGAAGGCGCCGACGCCGAGGAAGAACGCGATGATCACGAGCTTCAGCACGACCATCGCCGTGTTGAAGCCGGCGCTCTCGCGTACGCCACGCACCAGCACCCAGGTGATGCCCATCACCGACAGGAACGCCGGCAGGTTGAACAGCAGGGGCACGCCGAAGACGTGCGGCGCATTCAGCACGGCCTGGGCGTTGCGGATGACGCTGGGCGCCAGGTCGGCGGTGGCGCCGCCCGCGGCCTGATACTCGGCCAGCGCACGATAGGCCGTCCGGTAGTCGATGCCGAGCCACAGCGGCCACGTCACGCCGAAGCCGCGCAACAACTCCTGGAAGTAGCCCGACCACGAGATCGCCACCGCCACGTTGCCGATCGCGTACTCGATGATCAGGTCCCAGCCGATGATCCAGGCCACCAGTTCGCCGAGCGTCGCGTACGAGTAGGTGTAGGCCGACCCGGCAATCGGCACCATCGACGCGAACTCCGCATAGCAGAGCGCGGCGAAGCCGCACGCGAGCGCCGTCAGCATGAACGAGATCACCAGCGCCGGACCGGCACCGAGGTGATTGGCGCCGCCGGCCGCCGCGCTGCCGACCGTGGAGAAGATGCCGGCGCCGATGATGGCGCCGATACCCAGCGAGATCAGCTGCACCGGACCGAGCGACCGCTCCAGACGGGGCCCCCCGTGGTGGTCGGCATCACTCGTGAGCTGGGACAGCGGCTTGACCGCAAACAGCTGGGACACGCAGGGATCTCCTCGAGAAGGTCGGAAACTGGGCTGTACGGTACATCATCCCGAACGCAGAAAGGGACAAGGGAGGTGGGTAGGGCCCGCTCTCCGAGCGGGCCGTCATGGACGGTGTCGCCTCCCGCTGACGGCCGGTTCGGAGAACCGGCCCTACCCAGGGCCAGGCACCGGACGGGTAGAATTCGCCCCATGGCCCGCACCCTGCTGTCACTGCTCGTCCTGGCTGCGCTCTGGCTCTCTGCGTCGACGACCTCGGTCGACGCCCAGACGCCGGCCGTCGGCCCGAAGATCGTGATGGAGACCGAGAAGGGCACCATCGTCATCCAGACCTGGCCCGACAAGGCCCCGAAGACGGTCGCCCACATCGTCGACCTGGTGAAGAAGAACTTCTACAACGCCCAGCGCGTGCACCGCGTGGTGAAGGGGCAGCTCGTGCAGTGGGGCGACAAGATGTCGCGCGACATGACCTACCGCGAGTGGTGGGGCCGCAGCCCCGGCGGCAGCAGCGGCACGCCGATCGGCGTCGCCGAGTTCAGCAAGGGGCTCAAGCACCGCGCCGGCATCGTCTCGATGGCCCACTCGGGCAATCCCGCGCTGGCCGACAGCCAGATGTTCATCTGCCTCGGGCCGATGCCGAGCCTGGACGGCAAGCACGTCATCTTCGGCGAGGTCGTCGAGGGGCTCGCGGTCGCGCGCACCCTCGTCGTGACCGATCGCTTCAAGCGCGTCACGGTGAAGTGACGATGGTGGGAGGGTCGCCTCGCCGAGGCGCCCTCCCTAGAACAAGCCGTCTGTGCGGACGACCCCTTCGAGGTGCGGAAAGCGCTCGAGGAAGGTCCGCGGAAACGACGCCGTGACGGGATCGCCCAGCCGCGCGCGCACCTGCGCGGCGTTGGCGACGGCGTTCCCGGCAAAGTGGTTGTTCGTGTAGAGATACAGCTTCTTGCCGAGCGCCGCGGCCGCCGCGGCCACATCGACGAACGGCTCGAGTTCGTCGGGGGCGTAGAGGTAGTTGTAGCGATCTTCGGTCGCCTCGTGATCCCACCACTGCGCGGCATTGCGGCCGTGCATCCGCACATACGCCCAGGGCCGCTGACGCAGCTCCTCCACGAACACGCCGGGGGACTGCCAGACCGACGAGGCGAACTTCGGTTCGTCGATGAGCACCCACGCGGCGCCGGCGGCGTCGAGCAGGGCCAGCGTCTCGCGGCGCGCGTCACTCCAGGTGCGGTGCCGCAACTCGACGGCCAGGGGCGTCCCCCGCAGGGCGTCGGTGAGCCAGGCGAGGTAGGCCAGCGCCTCGGGCGTGGCCTGAAAGCTGGGAGGAAACTGCGCCAGCAGCGGTCCCAGACGCCCGGACTCGCGCAGGGGCGCCAGGGCGTCCATGGCGTGCGCCAGGGCCTCCGGTGACGGCTCGGGCACGGGGGCGAGCTCCCGCGTCGAGGGCGCGTGCATGCGCGGGTGGGTGAACTGCTGGTGCAGCTTGATGGCGAACTCGAAGGCTGGAGGGGTCCGCGCCGCCCACTTCGCCGTGATCCCCTGGTCGAGGTCGCGGTAGAACGACGCGTTGACCTCCACCGTCCGGAAGCGATCGGCATACCACGTCAGCTCGTCGACACCGCCTCGGGCCTTCGGCGGCGGGTAGACGATGCGGGTCCACGCCCCGCGTCCCTGCGGGTAGTGCCAGCCGGAAGTGCCAATCTGAATCAGCGGGTCGCGCTCGGCCATTGCTACAATTTCGAGGTGCACGCCCCCGCCCTGACGATCACCGAAATCTATCCGTCGATTCAGGGCGAGTCGTCGTTTGCCGGGCAGCCGTGCACGTTCATCCGTCTGACGGCGTGCGATCTGCGCTGCGCCTGGTGCGACACGGTGTATGCCTTCACCGAGGGACGCAAGCAGTCCATCGAGGACATTCTCGCCGAGGTCCGCGACCTGGGCGTCCCGCTGGTCGAGCTGACGGGCGGCGAGCCCCTGCTGCAGAAGCAGACCATTCCCCTCATGCAGCGCCTGCTCGACGAGGGGTACACGGTGCTGCTCGAGACCGGGGGGCACATCTCGGTCGCCGACGTGCCTCCGGGCGTGCACCGCATCGTCGACGTCAAGTGCCCCGGCAGCGGCGAGGCCGGCCGCATGCACTGGGCCAATCTCGACCGCCTCACGCCGCGCGACGAGGTGAAGTTCGTCATCGCGAGCCGCGAGGACTTCGACTACGCCCGCGACGTCACCGCCACGCACGATCTCGCCAGGCGCTGCGCGGCCGTGCACTTCTCGCCGGCCTGGGGCCTGGTGTCGCCGGCGGACCTGGCGTCGTGGATCCTCGAGGCGAGGCTGCCGGTGCGGCTGCAGTTGCAGCAGCACAAGTACATCTGGGAACCCGCCGCGCGCCGCGTATGAGCCCGACGCCGTCCGCCATTCTCCTGCTCAGCGGGGGACTCGACTCCTACACGGCCGGCGCCATCGCCGCCGCGGAGGGGTTCCGCCTGTTCGCCCTCACGGTGCGCTACGGCCAGACGCACGCGCAGGAGATCGAGGCGTCGAGGCGTGCCGCACAGGCCCTGCGCGTCGAGCGCCACGTCGAGCTCGATCTCGATCTCCGCGACATCGCCCGGTCGGCCCTGACTGGCGCCAGCGCCGTGCCGCTCGACCGTGACGTGGCGACGGCCGACGACATCCCGAGCACGTACGTGCCGGCGCGCAACACGATCTTCCTCTCGCTCGCACTGGCGTGGGCCGAAACCGTCGGCGCCTCCGACATCGTCATCGGCGTCAACGCGCTCGACTACTCGGGGTATCCGGACTGCCGGCCCGAGTACATCGAGGCGTTCGAACGCATGGGGCGCCTGGCGACGGCGGCCGGCGTGCACGGCTCGCCGCTGCGCATCCATGCGCCGCTGCAGCACATGTCCAAGGCCGACATCATCCGTCGCGGCGTGGCGCTTGGTCTCGACTACGGCCTCACCCACTCCTGCTACGCCCCGACCGACGAGGGCCGCCCGTGCGGCCGGTGCGACAGCTGCCAGCTTCGGGCGCGCGGGTTCGCCGAGGCCGGCGTGCCGGACCCCGCGCTCGATCGCCAATGAGCACGACGACCTTCGCCACGACCGACGCCGAGGTGGCCTCGGCCTTCCCGGTGATGCGACAACTGCGGCCGCACCTCGACGAGGCGTCCTTCGTCGAGCGCGTGCGGGCGGCCGAGCGCCTCGGGCTGCGCCTGGTGCTGCACGCCGAGCACGGCCGCGTGGTCGCCGTCGCCGGCTTCCGCCTGATCGAGCAGCTCAAGTCGGGCCTGGTCCTCTACGTGGACGACCTGGTGACCGACGATGGCGAGCGTTCGAAGGGGCACGGCGATGCGCTGCTGCACTGGCTGATGGCCTACGCGCGCGAGGAGGGCTGTGCCGCCTTCGAGCTCGACTCCGGGGTGCAGCGGCACGACGCGCACCGGTTCTACCTGCGCCACCGGATGCGCATCAGCGCGTATCACTTCCAGATCGACCTCTGACGGAGGCGGGAACCGGGAACCGGAAACCGGGAACCGGGCGCCGTCATCCGGGCACCGGGCACCGTCGGCCGGGAATCGGGCACCCGTCGGGTAGGGCCGGCTCTCCGACTCGTCCTCCGAAGCCTTGGCGAAGGTGGAGCCGGCCGTCACCGTGAGGGCACCGTCGGCGCTGCAGCCGTCTTCCCGCCTGGCGGCGTCATAAGCGCATGACGCGGTCTCGCCTTCGGTCACTGCTCCTCGCTTCCGGCGCCTTCTTCTCGGCCTCGGTCCTGCTGTTCGGGCAGGCGGGCACGCAGCACCCGGTGTCTGGCCGCATCATCGCGGGCGTCATGGGGCACGAGGGCGCCCCGTGGCTGGACCGTCCGGAGCGCGAATCCGAGGAGCGTCCGAGCCGGGCGGTCCAGGAACTGAAGCTGACGCCGGGGATGGTGGTGGCCGACTTCGGCGCGGGATCCGGCTACTACACGGAACGCCTGGCGCGTGCCGTCGGGCCGACCGGCAAGGTGCTCGCCGTGGACCTGCAGCCCGAGATGCTCGAACTGGTCGGCCGCAGGGCGAAGAAGCTCGGGCTCACCAACATCGAACTCGTGCGCAGCACGCCCGACGATCCTCGGCTGCCGACCGGGGTCGTCGACCTGATCCTGATGGTCGACGTGTACCACGAGCTCGCAGTCCCGCAACGCGTCCTGCGGGCGATGAAGGCCTCGCTGTCGCCGCGCGGCCGCATCGCGATCGTCGAGTTCCGCAAGGAGGACCGCAACGTGCCCATCCGCGAAGAACACAAGATGAGCGTGGCGCAGGCGGTCCAGGAATTCGGCGCCGAAGGGTACGACCTCGACCGCCGCGTCGACTCGCTGCCCTGGCAGCACCTGCTGTTGTTCAAGGTCCGGTAGCGGCCGGGCCGTGTGGCATCATCGGGCGGCGTGCGCCTCTACTACGACGACCCTGCGCTCCTGACGTTCGACGGCACCGTGCTCGCCTGCGAGCCGACGACGACCGGTCACCGTGTCGCCCTGGACCGCTCGGCGTTCTACCCCACGTCCGGTGGGCAGCCACACGATCTCGGCGCCCTGCGCGCCGGCGACCGCATCGTGCCCGTCGTCGATGTCTCGGCCGACGACGATGACGTCGTCTGGCATCACGTGGCGGAGCCCATCCCGACGGGCGTGGCGGTCGTCGGCGAAATCGACCGCGAGCGTCGCCAGGACTTCCGCCAGCAGCATTCGGGGCAGCACATCCTGTCGGCGTCCTTCGATCATGTCGCCGACGCACGGACCGAGAGCGTGCACCTCGGCCTCGAGGCCTGCACGCTGGATCTCCATCGCGAAGTCACGGCCGACGACTGCCGACGTGCCGAGGACCACGCCAACCGCATCGTCTGGGACAACCGCGCCATCGCCATCAGGTATGCCGATGCCGCCGAACTCGCGGATGAGCCCCGCCTGCGCAAGGCCACGGCACGCGAAGGGCGCGTGCGACTGATCGACATTCCCGACCACGACCTGTCGGCCTGCGGCGGCACGCACGTGCACGCCACCGGCGAGGTGGGCCTGATCGTCATCCGCGGCACGGAGCGCTTCCGCGGCGGCACGCGGGTGACGTTCCTGTGCGGCCGGCGCGCCGTCGAGAGCTACCGGGCGCTGCGCGATGCGGCCGACGCCTCGGCGCGGATCCTGTCGGTGGCTGCAGCGGACGTGCCGGATGCGATCGGCAAGCTGCGCGAGGACCTCAAGCAGGAACAGCGGCGGACCAGAGAGCTGGCCGAACGACTGACGGGCCTGCAGGTCGCTGCGCTCGAAAGCCGCATGGATGCGACTGGCGTGCTGGTGGCCCTGCTCGTCGACGCCGACGCCCAGGGTGTTCGTGCCGCGGCCTCACAACTCGTGGCCACGCCCGGGCGCGTCGTCGCGCTGCTCGGCGGCCCGGCGCCGCATGCCCTCGTCGTGGCACGGAGCGCCGATCGCTCCGACGTCGATGCGGGCGCGGTGGTGCGGCAGGTCGTGGCCGCGCATGGTGGCAAGGGCGGTGGTCGCCCCGACCTGGCGCAAGCCGGTGGCGTGACGGTCTCGGTCGACGCGCTCCGACAATTGGCGGCGGTACCGAAATTCTGAAATTCTGAAATTCTGAAATTCTCTAGGACGCGCAGACGAGCGCGAGGGCGTCCTCGACGATGGTGTCGACCTCCCGGCTGGGCACCAGGAAGTTGTTGGCGATGACGGAGAAGACGTACTCCGAGCCCGAGGCCGACGTGAGGTAACCCGAGAGCGCGCGGACGTGCGACAGGGTGCCGGTCTTGGCAAACAGGCGCCCCGCACACGGCGAGCCCTTGAATCTCGAGCCGATGGTGCCGTCCACCCCGGCCACCGGCAGTGTCGTCCGGAAGTGGTCGCGATGCGGTGGCTGCGCCATGGCGTGCAGCAGCGTGGTGACGGCGCCCGCCGTGACGAAGTCGCGCCGCGACAACCCGGACCCATCGCGGCCCTGCACGGTGCCGACAGGCACGCCGAGTGCCCCGATCACGTCCTGCAGCACGTCGCGTGCCTCGGCTGGCGACGTGACAGGCGCGGCAGGCGAACCCGAGGCCGTGACGACGCGCAGCAGGATCTCGCCGTAGAGGTTCTGGCTCACCTTCATGAAGCGCTGCGCGACCTCCGACAGCGGCGCCGACTCGTGGACGATCAGCGGGGCGCCTGCATCGACATCGGGGCGCGAGGCCACGCGCGTGGTGCCGCGGATGTCGATCCCCTCTTCGGCGAGTGCTGTGCGGAGCGCGTCCAGGAAGGCGCGCGGCGGGTCTGGCACCGACACCACGCGTTCCACCGTGGCACCGCCGATCGGGACGGTGCCCGTGACGCGCACCACGGGGCTGCCGAGTTCGCGGGTGACCCGCACGGCTGCCGTCGGGACCGCCTCGGACGTCGCGACGTCGGCGTCGACGACGATGCTGGGGCTCAGGGGCGACAGGGTCACCGTCGCGGCACTGCCCGGCGATTCGGCGGGCGTGACGCGCACGCGCACGGCGTTCTCGTGGAAGGTCAGGCCCGAGTACGCCGCCGCGTAGCCGGCGGAGAGGTCGTCCCAGCTCCACGAGTCCCCGAGCCACTCCTCGCCGAAGCGTGAGGGATCGCCGACGAGATCACCCTCGATGCGGCGCAGGCCCTGGGCCCGCAGCTGCCGCGCCCAGGCGCGGAACGTCGCCAGCGGGTCATCGCCACGGCCGAGGGTCGGGTCGGCGCCGCCGACCACGACCAGGTCGCCGCGCAGCACATGGGCGTCGCGTGTGCCGGCCGCATACAGGCGTGTCCGGAAGCGGTAGTCCCATCCGAGCCGCGTGGCGGCGGCCGCCAGCGTGACGATCTTCATGTTGGAGGCCGGCAGGATCAGGCGATCCGCGTCGCGGCTCACCAGCACGGCGCGCGTATCCAGGCGCTCGAGGCGCACGGCCCACAGGGCCGTGCCGTCGGCCGCGGCGATGCGGGCGTCGAACGCGGCGGCCAGGGTGGCCTCGGCCGGCGTCAGGCCCGCGGGGCCACGACTCGACGCGCTGGCCGGTGGGGCGGTGGCAGCGGGCAGCGCCTGGCGGCTCGCGCAGGCGCTGGTCAGGCAGAGACCGAGCGCGACGGCCGCGACGAGGCGACCGTCGGGCCGTGTCACGGGCGGGTCACCGGCGTGGCAGGCGCCCCGGCGGTCGCGGGCGTCGGAGGCGCCGCGGCCGCGGGGGCGGGCTCCAGCACCGCCAGCAGGTCGGTCACGGCTGGCGCCGTCAGGCGCGCCGCGCCCTGTTCGCCGTCGCGGAGGGCATACATCTGTCCCCCGGCCTCGACGATGGTGACGCGCTCTTCGCGCGTGCCATCGAAGGTGGCCACCGCAGTCAGCACGGAGGTCGCACTGGCCGGCGCCGACTCCCACGCCTCCGCCCGCAGCGTGCTGAGGCGGCTCGCGAGGTCATCGATGGTCCCGGAGCTGATGGCGGGATCGGCGGGGGCCGTCTGCGCCCACGTCTCGGTGGCGTCGGCGCCCGTGCCGGTCTTCTTCTTCTCGAACGTCCGGGTCGTGTCGCCGCGCGTCAGCACCAGGCGCGCCAGGTTGAACATGCGGAACGCGAACAGGTCCTTCGAGCGATAGACGGCCGCCGCGCGCTGGAGATCGTCGGCGAGGGACTTCTCGACGGTGAACACGAGCGGACGCGAGGCATCGCGCATGTGCACGGCGGTGTCGCCACTGGCGCTGCCGACGAACACCTGGGCCAGCGTCTTGCCGCCGCCCGTCGCCGTCACGGTCGTCCGTGGCGGCTGCAGCCCATAGACGTCCAGCGTCGCCGGTTCCTCGGCGACGATCGCCTGCATCTGTCCCGACGACAGGCGGGTCAGGAGCGAGCCGACCTCCGCGCCGTCGGCCCGCCCGGCAAACGGCTGCACCAGCGCCCACTCGCTGCCGTTCTTCTTCAGCTCGATGGTGCCCGGCGCGCCGATGATCGACAGGTGATCGATCGCCTCGCGGTCCACCGTGACGACGACCTTGTTGCGCAGCTGGAAGGTGGTGCGGTCGAGGCTCTGCTCGAGCCAGCTCGGCACGGTGAACACGCGCGGGCTGTCGTCGAGCTTGGCGTACGTGTCGCCCCCCGTGGCCGTCTTGGTCCCGAGCAGCAGCGTGCGCGGGGCGCCGCCGGCGGTGAAGGTGAGGCGCAGTCGGGGCGCGTCGAGCCCGAACGGCTCGAGGCTTGCGGGCTTCTCGTCGATCACGCGGGTGAGGTCGAGCGTCGCGAGGTTGCTCGTGACGCCCGAGACCTCGCTGGGGTCGGCCGGCGCCGTGATCGGCGACTCGATCGTCCAGGCGATGCCGTTCTTCTTCAGCGTCGTGACGTCGCCGTTGGAGGCCGTGAGCGTCAGGGCGCCGATCTGGTCGGCGTTCAGGGACGCGAACACTTTCTCCATCTTCGGCGCGTCGTCGGCCGGATCGCGCTTCATCTCGACGAACCAGATGTAGGCGCCGAGGCCGGCAGCCAACGCCAGCAGGAACAGCGTGGATCGCCCGCGCTTCATCCGCGCCTCCGGCTCCACGTCCAGAAGCCGAGCGCCGCCACCGCGAGCGGCAGGCCCAGCACGGACAGGTACAGCACGCGTCGCTGCTGGTCCTCGGTCATCGTCACGCGACGGTCGCCGGCCTGCTTCGGACGGATGGCGATCAGGTTCTCCTGCTGCGCGGCCCAGTTGAGCGCGTTCAGGAAGAAGTCGCGGTTGCCCTGCGTGCCGAGGACGCCGTTGGCGGCGAAGTCCGAGTCGCCGATCACCACGACGCGGGTCTGCGGCGTGGGGGGCGCGCCGGCTGCCCGGGCACGGGCGGCGGCGGGGGAGGGGTCTTCGGCGCGCCCGGTGCGTCCACGCCCACGGCGACCGCGAGGGTGATCGGGCCTTCCGTGTCGGCCCCGCCCTCGTCACGTGCCACCGGCGTGCCGGCGAACACGGCGGCCAGGTCGGTCTCGGCCCACGACTGCGCGCTCGTCGTCGCAATCGGCTGCGCGGTGCGGCCGTTGGTGCCGCCGTCCACCGGCGTGATCGAGCGGGCGAGCGGGAACGCGGTGATGAGGGCGAAGTTCTCGGTGATCGGGTGGTCGGGGTACGTGGCCACGACCGGCATCGACGGCCCGGCGCCGAGCATCTGGCCGACGCTGCTGACGTCGACGACGACGTTGGTGCCGACATCGACTCCCCAGGCGCGCGCGAGGGTGATCAGGCCCGTGAGCGGCGCGGCGTCGGCGCCATCGGGCGGATCGATCAGGAGCAGCAACTTGCCGCCCTTGTCGAGATACCGCTGCACCATGTCCAGTTCCGGCGGCAGGAAGTCGTTCTTCGGCCCGGCGATCACCAGCACCGCGGCGTCTGCCGGCACGTCCTGCTGCTGCGCGAGCACCACCTTGTCCACCGCGAAGTTGTCGCGCTGCAGGGCGCCGGCGATGGCGTTGTAGCCGCTGCGCTGATCGGCGCTCGTCGTGTCGCGCTCGCCGTGCCCCTGCGTGAAGTACACCTTCTTCTCGCCGCCCTCGACGGCCTTGACGATGGCGTTGGTGATGTCCTGTTCGGTGTCGGCGGTGATGCGCTCGATGCGGCCGTTGACGTCGACCGCAATCGTCCCGTACTGCTGCACCTGCCACTGGCGCGCCACGGCCGGCTGCTTGTCGGGGTCGATGTACTCGACCTTCACCTGCGGGCTGGCGTAGGTGTACGAGTCGAGGCGATCACGGAACCGCTGGAACTCGGTGTCCTTGGCGAACACCTTGACGTTGACCGGCGCCTTCAGCTCGCCGAGCACCTTGCGGGTCTGGTCCGACAGCGTGAACTGGCCGCCTTCGGTGAGGTCCCAGCGCTTGTGCTGGCGCCCGGCCACGTAGTTGACGCCGACCAGGATGGCGAGCAGGAGCAGCACGCTGGCCGAGGTCAGGGCCCCGGCACGGGTGCCGCGCCGCGACCACATCGTGGCGAACTCGCGCCACTGGGTCGCCAGGTAGAGGAGGACGACGACGAGGCCGGCCAGCGCGAGGCGCTGCCACACCTGCTGCTGTTCCGGGCGGATGAAACGGATGGCGACGGCGGCGACGACGAGCGCCGTGCCAATCCAGCCGAGGACGTTGACGAAACGGGTCATGGCTGTGCGTCTCCGGACCGGGTTACCCGCGCCACCGGTCGGCATCGACCGACCGGGCGGTGAGGAAGAGCCCGAACGCGATCACGCTCAGGTAGTAGATGACGTGCTGGGTGTCGATGACGCCCTTCGAGAAGTCCTCGAAGTGCTGGAACACGGACAGGGCCGAGACGAAGGCCTTGCCGATCGGCCCGGCGCCTTCGCCGACCCACGCCACGAGCAGCAGCATCAGCAGCACCGCGTAGGTGAGCAGGCCGGCGACGATCTGGTTGCGCGTCAGGTTGGAGAGGAACAGGCCGATGGCGATGAAGCCGCCGCCGAGCAGCAGCAGGCCCAGGTAGCCGGTGACGATCGGCGCGACTTCGGGGTCGCCGTAGGCGAACAGCCAGAGCAGGTTGAGGGCGCTCAGGCCCAGCATCAGCGCATACAGCGCGAAGGCGCCGAAGAACTTGCCGAGGACGATCTCCCAGTCGGTCAGCGGCGAGGTCAGCAGCAGTTCGATGGTGCCGCTGCGCTTCTCCTCGGCGAAGGTCCGCATGGTCAGGGTCGGGATGAAGATCAGGATGATGATGCCGGCCTGCAGGAGCAGTGGCCGCACCAGCATCTCGTTGACGTTGAGCGTCTGCGGCCCCTGCATGCCGAACTGCTGCATGCGCAGGCTCTGCTCGCTGAAGAAGCTGAGGAAGCTGTAGAACATCCAGCCGAAGATCAGCGCGAACAGGCCGACCAGCATGTAGGCGATCGGTGACGCGAAGTAGCTGTGCAGCTCGCGACGGGCGATGGCGATCATGTTACGCATGGGCCACCTCGGTTTCCGGCGCGTCCGTCGTGGTGAGCTGCAGGAAGATCTCCTCGAGGCTCATGCGCATCGGGCGGAGCTCGACCAGCCCGTAGCCGGCCCCGACCACCGCCTGGGCGACGCTGCGCCGCACATCGAGGCCGGACTCGCTCTGCACCTCGAAGCCGATGAGGGCGCCGTGGCGGGCGGCAATCGACACGCCCGTGACGCCGGGGATGGCGGCCAGCACCGGCTGCGCGTCGGCGCCCTGCGTGTCGACCTCGACGTAGACCGACGCGGCCCCCTGCAGGCGGGCCGTCAGGTTCTCCGGGGTGTCTTCGGCGACGACCCGGCCCTTGTTGATGATCACCACGCGCTGGCAGGTCTGGGCGACCTCCGGGAGGATGTGCGTGCTGAGGACGATCGTGTGGTCGCCGGCGAGGCTGCGAATGAGCTCGCGCGTCTCGATGATCTGCTTGGGGTCCAGGCCCGCCGTCGGCTCGTCGAGCACGAGGACGTCCGGGTTGTGAATCAGCGCCTGGGCGAGGCCGACGCGCTGCTTGTAGCCCTTGGAGAGCTTGCCGCAGTGGCGGTTGGCCATGTCGGCCACGTGCGTGCGCTGCATCACGGTGGCGACCCGACTGGCCTGCTCGGCTGGCGGCACCCCCTTGATGCGCGCCACGAAGCGCAGGTACTCGCGCACCGTCATGTCGGGATAGAGCGGCGGGGTCTCGGGCAGGTACCCGATCCGCTGCTTGGCCTCCACCGGCTGCTCCTGCAGGTCGAAGCCCGCCACGCGGGCCCGGCCCTCGGTGGGCGGCATGTAGCCGGTCAGGATGCGCATCGTGGTGGTCTTGCCGGCGCCGTTCGGCCCCAGGAACCCCAGGATTTCGCCTTTCCCGACAGTGAAGCTCACGCCATCGACCGCCGTGAAGGGGCCGTAGCGCTTGGTGAGCTGCTGCACCTCGATCACCGTGTGTCTCCAGGCTCGTCCGCGGCGCGACTCGCGCCGGCGGAAATCCGTGACGGGGGTTGTGACGCCCGTCGGTCGACTGCCAACCCCACATGGTAAAGAGCGCCGGGAGGCGGGTCAATCGCCGCGCCTGCCCTGGTGCTAATCTATGAACAGTTGTTCATATGTCCCAGGCGACCACGACCGCGCCCCGTCCCTCCCGCGTCCTGGCACCGGCCACGGCCGCCCGCCGCCGCGCCGCTCGTGCCACCTCACCGGCGCTCGCGCCCGAGACGGCCCAGGCGCTGGCCGACACGTTCCGCGTCCTCGGCGACCCGACACGCATCCGCCTCATCGCCGCCATGGCCGTGGCCGAACGCTGCGTCGGCGACCTCGCCAGCCTCGTCGGCATGAGCGAGTCGGCGGTCTCGCACCAGCTGCGGATGCTGCGGGCCGCCCGCCTCGTCCGCACCCGCCGTGCCGGACGGCAGGTGTTCTACAGCCTGGACGACGGGCACATCGTCGCGCTGTTCCATCAGGGACTGAGCCACGTGCACGAGAGACCGGGGGCTCCCCGATGAACGCGCCGGCCTGCCCGCGCTGTGTCGACCATCGCACCGCCACCTTCCATGTCGCCGAGATGGATTGCGCCCACGAGGTGGCCATCCTGGAGAAGCGGCTCGCGGGCCTCGACGGTGTGGTGACGCTCGAGGCCGACGTGCTGTCGCGACAGCTGCGTGTCCACTTCGACGGCGCGACGCAGTCGGCGGCCGGCATTGCGGAGGCCGTGGCGCAGACCGGCATGCGCGCCTGGCCGATCACCGCGGCTGGTGAGGCGCCGCGGGCCGAGGTGGGCGCGCCGTGGGCCCTGATCGGCGCAGGTGCCGCGTGTCTGCTGGGCGGTGGCCTGTGGTTCGCCGAGGCGCCCGATCCCTGGGTGCGTGCGTCGTTGCTGGCCGCGATCGTGCTCACCGCACCCGCAACGCTGCGGCGCGCGTGGCAGGCGATCCGCGGCCGTCGTCTGGACATCCACGTACTGATGACCGTGGCGGTGATCGGCGCGCTGCTCATCGACGAGTGGTTCGAAGCGGCGACCGTGCTGGTGCTGTTCGGCGTGGCGCAGGCGCTCGAGGCACGAAGCCTGGCGCGGGCCCGCCGTGCCATCGCCGACGTCCTCACCGTGACGCCGCCGACGGCCGACCTCCTGCACGGCGGTCAGACACGGGCGGTGCCGGTGGAGCAGGTGCGTGTCGGGCAGTCCGTGGTCGTGCGGCCGGGTGCACGCGTGCCACTGGACGGCACGGTCCTGATCGGCGAGAGCACCGTCAACCAGGCGCCCGTGACGGGTGAAGCGGAGCCGGCGCTGAAGGTGATCGGCGACCCGCTCTACGCCGGGTCCGTCAACGGCGACGGCACGCTGACCGTCCAGGTCACGCGTGTCTCGAGCGATTCGACGGTCGCGCGCATCGTGCACCAGGTCGAGCGGGCGCATGCGGCCCGGGCGCAGGTGCAGTCCCTCGTCGATCGGTTCGCCGCCGTCTACACGCCAATCGTTCTCGCCCTCGCTGCGGCGATGGCGCTGCTGCCGCCGCTGGTCTCGGGGCAGCCCTGGCTGCCATGGATCGAGCGCGCCCTCGTGCTGCTCGTCGTGGCATGCCCCTGTGCGCTGGTCATCGCCACGCCGGTCGCCATGGTGTCTGCCCTGTCATCGGCGGCACGGCGCGGGCTGCTGCTCAAGGGCGGCGCCGTCCTCGAGCGACTCGCGGCGATTCGTGTCGTGGCCCTCGACAAGACCGGCACGGCCTCCGAGGGCCAGGTCCGCATCGACGCGGTCACGGCGATCGGCGCGATGCCTGAAGCGCAGGCCCTGCAACTGGCAGCGTCGCTCGAGGCTGGCGTCCATCATCCGCTGGCGCGCGCCATCGTGGCGCTGGCCGAATCGCGGGGCCTCGCGCTGCTGCCCGTCCTGCAGACGCAGCACGTCGCGGGCCGGGGCGCGTCCGGCACCATCGACGGCCAGCGCGTGTCCATCGGGCGCGTCGACTGGCTGGCCGCGACACTCCCGGCGGGCACGACGCTGCCCGACGCCAGCGCCGTGCTCGTGGTCGGCGAGACGCCGGCGCTCGCCATCCATGCCGGTGATCACGCGCGACCCACGGCGGCGGCCGCTGTCGCCGGCCTCATGAGGGTGGGCGCGCATACCGCCCTGCTCTCGGGTGACCACGAACGCGCCGTCGCGCGCCTGGCCGACGAGGTCGGCATCGCGGAGTGGCGATCGCGGTTGCTCCCCGAGGACAAGGCGACCGCCGTGACCGAACTCGCGCGCCGCGGTCCGGTGCTGATGGTGGGCGATGGCATCAACGATGGCCCGGCGCTCGCGGCGGCGAGTGTCGGACTCGCCGTCGCCGATGGCGGCACCGCCGTCGCGCTCGAAGCCGCCGATGGTGCCCTGATGCACCACGACCTGACGCTCGTGCCCTACGCGATCGCCCTCGGTCGGGCGACCCTGCGGACTGTGCGTGTCAACGTCGCGATCGCGCTCGCCCTGAAGGTGGCCGTGATGGTCGCTGCGGCCGTCGGCCTCGCCTCGCTGTGGCTGGCCGTGCTCGCCGACGTCGGCGCCTCCCTGCTGGTCGTGGCCCTCAGTCTCCGGTTACTCTCTTTCGAGTGGGCCGGAGACCGTCGCGCGTGATTGCGACCCCTCTCGCCTTGTCGCTATAATCCGCCCGTTGCAGTCGGGGCGCCGGGTACAACCCGGCACAGGACGCCCGGTGACTGCGGAGACCGTCATGTCCATGAGTGCCCCGAGCCGCGAGACCATCCACGTGCGTGACCTCGACATCGAAGCCATCCTCGGCCAGTCGTCCCTCGCGACGCCGTGCCTGCTCGGGCCTGCGGCCTATTTCCTCGGCGTCGACGACGAGGATGAGGACGAGGACGACGAAGACGACGACCTCGATGATGACGACGAGGACGACGAGTGGGATGACGAGGAAGAGGGCGAGGAAGACGACGAGGACGAGGACGAAGACGACCTCGGGTGGGATGACGAGGACGAAGACGACGCCGACGAGGACGACGAGTAGACGCGCGCGTCCGCGTCCGTCGCTCGCCTGATCCCATCGCCACGCGGCCCGTCGTCGACGACGGGTCGCCGCCTCCCATGCGCGGCACTGCAGGTCACGACCGTATCGTGCTGGCAGTCGCCGCGCTCTTCGTCTGCGCGCACCTCGCCTGGCTGACCGGCCACCTCGAGGACATCGACTCCATCAATTTCGCGCTGGGCCTGCGGCACTACGACGTCGCCGCGCACCAGCCGCACCCGCCCGGCTATCCGGTGTTCACGCTGGTCGCCCGGGGCCTGGCGTGGCTCGTCTCGCCGTTCGCGGCCGACGACCTGACGCGCCGCGCGCTCGGCATGGCGGCGTTGGCGTCGATCTCTGGCGGCCTGGCGCTGCTGGCCCTCTACCAGGTGTTGCGCTGGTGCGTGTCGTCGCCCTCGGTGGACGAGGCGACGGCCCGTTCGGCGCACGGGCCCGCCCCGACGCGTGACGTCGCCGCGGTGCCGCTGGTCGGCACGCTCCTCACCGCAACCTCGCCGTTGTTCTGGCTCACCGCGGCCCGGCCGCTGAGCGACATGCCGGGGCTCGCTGCCGCCCTGACCTGCCAGGCGCTCCTGCTTCGGGCGTCCGCGCCGACGGCCCCGCTGCGGGCCGCCCTCGTGGCCGCGGCCGCGTGCGGCGTGGCTACCGGCGTGCGATCGCAGGTGACGTGGCTGGTCGTGCCGTTGCTGGCGTGGCTCTTCGTGCTGGTGTGGCGACGGCGTGATGTGAGGGCCGCGCTCGCCGTGGCCGCCACCGCACTCGGTGGCGTGCTCGTCTGGGCCGTGCCGATGGTGGCGCTGACCGGCGGCGTCGCCGCCTACCGCGTGGCGCTGACGGCGCAGGCCGGCGAGGACTTCGACGGTGTGCCGATGCTGGTGATGCAACCCGGCGTCCGTCGCCTGCTGCAGGCCCTGGCCGACACCGTCGTGTCACCGTGGGGGTGGTGGCCGCTGGCGGTGCTCGTCTCGGTGCTCGCGGTGGCGGGCGTGCTCGCCCTGCGCGGTCGTACGCGGCTGGCGACGTGGCTCGGCCTCGGGTATCTGCCGTACGTCGTGTACCACCTGCTGTTCCAGGAGACCGAGACGACGCGTTACGCGCTGCCGCTGATGCCCTTCGTGGCGGCGCTGTCGGCCATCGCGCTGGCGCGGTGGATGCCGCGGCTCGCGCCCCTCGGGGCGGCGGCGATTGGTGTGGTGGCACTCGGCGTGTCGCTGCAGGCCCACCGCCAGTACGTCGACACCGGCGCGACCATCGCCGAGGCGCTGGCGCGCATGGAGGGCGCCGCTCGCGAGACGGGCCGACGACCGCTCGTCCTCATGCATCGGCGCGTGTGGGCCGAGACTCGGCGCGCGCGGACGACGATCACGCCGAGTCCGGGCGTCGACGTCGAGCCGTCGCCGCGTGCGCTGGAGTGGCAGGGCGGCGTGCCGACGTGGCAGGCGGGCGGACGTCCGGTGTGGTGGATGGTCGATCCACGGCGCGGCGATCGGGCGGCGGTCGACCCGCGCGGCCTGCAGCTGCGCGAGCAGGTCGCGTGGCCGATGCCGGTGGCGGCGCTGCTCGGGGGCATGCGTCCGCATGCGTTCGACTGGTACGACGTGTCGTCGCCGCAGTGGGTCCTGCTGGAGGGATGGGGCCTCACTCCGGAACTGGCCGGCCTGACCGCTGCGGCTGGCCAGGGGCCTCTCGGCTCTGGCGCGACCGCTCTCCTGCGCGCCCAGCCCGGCCCGGTGACGCTGGTGCTCGGTGGGCGTCTCGTCGCGCCGGCGGGGACGACCGTCCCGGTGCGCATCGACATCGACGGGCGATGGCAGGAACAGGTGCCCGTCGCGTCAGGAGCGTTCGCCCTGGTCAGGACGCTGCCTGCAGGCACCCTGACGGGCACGGGCTACGTGACGCTGCGCGTTGCGGCGACACCGGCGGCGACGGGACCGGCGGCGGAGGTGTTCCTCGAACAGTTCGACCTGCAGCCCGCAGGGGTACCGGTGGTGGCGCTCGAGCGTGGCTGGTACGAGCCCGAGCGCGACACCGTGTCGGGACGGCAGTGGCGCTGGGTCGGCGACGAGAGTGCGCTGCGGATCGTCGGCGCCACGGGTGATGTGCGGCTGCGTGTCTCGGGCACGTATCCGCGGCACTACGACCGTGCGCCCGTGCTCGAACTGTTTGCCGGGACGCGGCGGATCGGGTCCCACACGCTGACCCGGCCCTTCACGGTCGAGCAGACCCTCACGGCTCAACAATTGGACGGCGATGCCCGGCTGACATGGCGTGTCGCGCCGTCGTTCGTCGCGGGCGAGCGCACGGGCACTGCGGATGCGCGGCGACTCGCGCTGGAGATCGCCACACTGCGCGTCGAGGCCGTTCGTTGACACGACCACAGGCGCCCGATAGGCTTTGCCCGATGCCACGCGTAACGGAGCGCCCACCAGCCCCGTGTCCCCCATGTCTTCAACCGGGAGTGTCGGATTGATGTCTCGTCTGCGAGTCGTGCTGCCTGCTGTCGGCCTGTGTCTGGCCCTGGGTGTCGCCGGCTGTGCCAAGAAGGCGCCCGCGCCTGCCCCGCCAGCTCCGCCCCCTCCACCGCCGGCCACCACTCCGGCGCCACCACCGCCGCCTCCGCCTCCGCCCCCTGCGCCCGCCCCTGAAGCCCCGCGGCCGCTGACCGAGGAGGAGCTCTTCGCGAAGAAGAGTCTCGAGGAGCTGAATGCCGAGAAGCCGCTCGGCGACGTGTTCTTCGGCTACGACAGCTCGACGGTGAGCGAGGAAGGTCGCGCCACGCTCGCGAAGAACCTCGAGTGGCTGCGCAAGTGGTCGGGCACGCGCGTGCTCGTCGAGGGCCACTGCGACAACCGCGGCACGCCCGAGTACAACCTCGCGCTCGGGGAGCAGCGCGCGGCCGCCGTGCGCGATTACCTCGTCAGCCTCGGGCTGCCTGCCGAACGCGTGACGATCGTCAGCAAGGGCGAAGAGCAGCCGTTCTGCAACGAGGAGGCCGAGAGCTGCTTCTCGCAGAACCGTCGCGGCCACTTCCTCATCACCGGGAAGTAGCTCCAGAGAATTGCGAGCACAACCGAAAGGGCCCGGTGGACGCCTCCGCCGGGCCCTTCGTGTGTCTGGTCAGGCGGCGCGTGGCGCGCAGGCGCTCGTCTCTAGCCGATTTCGGCGTTGATGGCCGCGGCCGCGGCCGCAGGATCCGCGGCGCCGGCAATCGGCCGGCCGATGACCAGCCAGGACGCGCCGGCCTGGACCGCCTCGCGCGGCGTCATGGTGCGGGCCTGGTCGTCCTTGCTGGCCGAGGCGGGGCGGATGCCGGGCGTGACGATGGCGAAGTCGGCGCCGCAGGTCTCGCGAATCAGCGCGATCTCCTGGGGCGAGGCGACCACACCGTCGATGCCGGCCTCCTGCGCCAGCGCGGCCAGACGCTTCACCTGGTCGCGCACGCCGCCTGCCGCGCCCACCGTCGCCAATCGCGCATCGTCCAGGCTCGTCAGGACGGTGACACCGACGATGAGCGGCCGCGAGACGCCCGTCTTCGCGGCTTCGTCGACGGCCGCGTCGCGCGCGGCCTGCAGCATGTCGTGGCCGCCGCTGGCGTGGACGGTCATCATCCACGCCCCGAGCCGCGTGCCCGCGCGCACGGCGCCGGCGACGGTGTTCGGGATGTCGTGGAACTTCAGGTCGAGGAAGAGGCGCAGCCCGCGGCCGACGATCGGCGCCACAGCCGCCGGGCCCTCGCTCACGAAGAGCTGCTTGCCGACCTTGAAGCCGCCGACGAGTGGCGCGAGCTGCTGGACGAGGGTGTCGGCCTGCGCGATGCGGTCGACGTCGAGGGCGATCAGGATGGACGACATGCCGGCTCCGGGGCCTTGACCTTGCCTGTCTGCACCGCGCCGACGAGATCGGCCAGCCGGCTCACGCCGTGCCGGGCGCAGTAGGCCTCGAGGTCGGCCAGCACACGCGCCCAGATGAAGGGATCGGCGAAGTTGGCCGTGCCGATCTGCACCGCGTTGGCACCGGCCAGCATGAACTCGATGACGTCGTCGGCCGAGGCGATGCCGCCCATGCCGACGATGGGAATCTTCACCGCCTGGCGGCACTCGTAGACCATGCGCACGGCAATCGGGCGGATGGCCGGACCGCTCAGCCCACCGAGCACATTCGTCAGCTTCGGCTTGCGCGTCTCGACGTCGATGGCCATGGCCAGGAACGTGTTGACGAGCGAGACGGCATCGGCGCCGGCGTCCTCGGCGGCGCGGGCGAACGACGCCACGTCGGTGACGTTGGGCGTCAGCTTCGGCATGATCGGCAGCGACGTCACCTTGCGCACCGCGGCGACGACGTCATGCGTGCCGTGGAGACTGCAGCCGAACTGGATGCCGCCTTCCTTGATGTTCGGGCACGAGATGTTGAGCTCGATGGCGGCCACGCCCTCGTGATCGGACAGCACCCGGCTCACTTCGCAGTACTCGTCGAGCGTGACGCCGCAGACGTTGACCACGGTGACCGCACCGAGGGCGCGCAGTTCCGGCAGCCGCTCCTTCACGAAGCGGTGCACGCCGATGCCCTGCAGTCCGATGGCGTTGAGCATGCCCGCGGGCGTCTCGACGATGCGTGGGGGCGCGTGGCCCTCGCGTTCGGACAGGAAGAGGCCCTTGACGACGACGGCGCCGAGTGTGGAGAGGTCGAAGGCGCCGGCGTACTCGACGCCGTAGCCGAAGCAGCCGCTGGCGGCCATCAGCGGATTGGCCAGGGACAGGGCGCCGATGGGCGTCGAGAGATCAGCCATGGTGCGCCAGGCCTTCCCAGTGCAGCGTGCTGGCGGCGAACACCGGGCCCGCCGTGCACGAGCGCACGAAATGCGGCGAGCCGCCGTCGCCCTTCACGGGCACGACACAGCTGTAGCACCCACCCATGCCGCAGCCCATCACCTGCTCCAGCGACACCCAGGCGTCGCGTCCGGCGTCGGCCGCGCGCTGCGCGACGGCCTGCATCATCGGCGTCGGACCGCAACAGTAGATGGCGATGGGCGCGTCGGCGGGCGTCTCGCGCAGCGCCGTCTCGAGGGGCAGTGTGATGCGGCCGTGGGTCCCGCGGCTGCCGTCCTCGGTGGCGAGCACGAGGTCCACGCCACGCTCGGCGAACCAGTCCGCGTAGTAGAGGTCCTCGCCCCGGCGCGCGCCGTAGAACAACCGGAGCGAGACGCCGCGGGCGGCGAGCGTCTCCGTGAGGGTGGCAAACGGCGCGAGGCCGACGCCCCCGGCCACCATCCACGCGGTCGTCGGCGGTTCGACGAGCGGCCACGGCTGCCCGAGCGGTCCGAGGCAGGCCAGGCGGTCGCCGACGCGGGCCTCGAACAACTGGCCCGTGCCCGTGCCGATCCGCTTGTTGAGGATGCTGATGCCCACCGGCGTGCCATCGGCCGCCCGGACGATCTCGAAGATCGAGAACGGCCGGCGCAGCAGCGGCTCGAGCCCCGGCTTCGTCTTGATCATGACGAACTGCCCGGGGCGCGCCGCCGCCGCGATGGACGCAGCACCCAGCGTGACGACGTTGTACTCTGCCGAGAGCGTACGATTCCCGAGCACCTCGGCTTGCTCGTCCACGATCATCCTCGGCAGCATAGCGCATCCGCCTCATGCCGTACCTGCGACTGCTCACGAACGCGCTGGTGGCCGGGGCCCTCGGGGCGGCGATGCTGGGGCATCTCGTCCTGTTGCTCAATCCGCAGCTGCCCCTGCACCCGGGCGTCATCGCCTCGCTCGGGTGGCGTCTGCTGCTGACGGCCGGGCCCCTGCTGGCCGGAGGCTTCTTCGCGGCGAGCCTCGGCCGCTACCTGGTCACGCGGCGCGGCCCCGGCTGGCTCAGTCTGCGCATCCTTGCCTGGACGACCACTCTCGTGGTCGGCACCGGCGCCTTGCTGGCCTGGCTCAATCTGTCGGCGTTCCAGTCGTCGTTGTCGGCGGCCGCAGGCCGACGGGCGGCCGTGGTGGCGCTGACGCTGGCGGCCACGGCGGGCGTGCTGCTGCTCATCGCGATCGTGCACTATGGCTTCGGGCGCCGGGGCAGTCGCGTCGGTGGCGCGCTGCTCGGGATTGCCGTCACCGCGGCGGTGGCGTTGCCGCTCGTGGCGCGCGGCCCGGCCGAGCCAGGCCCGGGCCCTCGGCGGCCGGTCCATGCGGTGGACGCGTCGTTGCGCGAACCCCCGGCGGGGCGGGTCTGGGTCGTGCTGCTCGATGGGGCCTCGCTCGATTACGTCTCGCCAGCGGCGGCGCAGGGCCGGTTGCCCAACTTCGGGCGCCTGCTCGATGGCGGCGCCTCGCTCACGCTGTTCTCCATCGAGCCGCGTCGTCCTGCACCCATCTGGGCGTCGGTGGCCACCGGACGGTATCCGCCGGGCACCAACGTCCGGGCCGAACAGCGCTACCGGGGTGGGTGGGCGGAGATCGATCTGCTGCCGCGCTATGTGTTCGCGGACCTCCTGGTGCTCACGGGACTGCTGCGACCGGAGCCGCTGCGTCGGGACGCGCTGCGTGGCGCGCCCCTGTGGGCGATCCTCGACCGGTCAGGGATGCCGGCGGTGACGGCGGGATGGCCGCTGGCGTCGCTGGAGGCCGGGCGGGTCGGCGAGGTGATCGCGGAACGTCGCCGCGACACCGACCCGATCGCCGCGGATCGGGCGTTGCGGGAGCGTTTCGACGAGGCGCTGCGGCGGTCCGACGTGCAGGTGGCCACCATCCGCTACGCAGCGCTGTCGGCGGGACGCACGGACACCCTGTCGCTCCGGTCAGGACGCTCGGGTCGTCGTCCACTCGACGAGATCTACGACTTCGTGGACGCGGAGGTCGGGTTGGTGCTCGCCCGGCTGGCCCCCGACGACCTGTTGCTGGTGGTCTCCGGGTACCGTCTGGAGTCGCCGAGCCCGGTCGAACGCCTGCGCGATCGGTTGGTGGACGATGCCGGCCTGGCCGCCGAGGCGAGCCGGTCCGACGGCTTCATGCTCGCCTATGGGCGCCACGTCGTTCCCGGGCGCAAGACGGTCGGGGCGATCGTGGACGTGCTGCCCACGGTGCTGTACTACCTCGGCCTCCCGGTGGCGCGGGACATGGATGGCTACGCGCGCACCGATCTCTTCGTGGCGACGCTGACGGCGGAGCGTCCGGTGAGTTTCATTCGGAGCTACGAGTAATTCAGGCTCGCTTCGCTGACATTCAGAATTCAGAATGTAGTGCGGGGCGAACACCGCCATCGGGGCGAACTGCGAGCAATTCAGGCGGGCTTCGGCGACATTCAACATGAAGAATGCAGCGCGGGGCGGGCATCGCCGTCGGTGCGAACCGCGAGGAATTGAGGCGGGCTTCGCTGACATTCAAAATGAAGAATGTAGTGCGGGGCGAACACCGCCATCGGGGCGAACCTCGGAGAAATTCTGGCCAGGCTCAAGGACATTCTGGCTCGCATCGGGCTCGACCCGGCCGCCTGGACCCAGCAGCTTGAGTGTGCTGCGGGAGC
>LNFM01004245.1_pt1 | contig 26736 bp, 21 predicted proteins | sample 596031 | NCBI WGS metagenome assembly LNFM01 (sample SAMN04254537, study PRJNA301005) | activated carbon metagenome | isolation source: dual media filters at the Ann Arbor, Michigan drinking water treatment plant | place: USA: Ann Arbor | reverse complement strand
CGATCGAATGGCCGGCGATGCTGGCGCGTGTGACGCCGAGCCGGTCCATCAGCGCGATCAACACCTCCATGCTGCGCGCATCGCTGTAGTTGCCACTCGGGTCAGGGGCGCTGAGGCCGGAGCCGGGCAGGTCGAAACGGATCACGCGGTGGTCGACCGCCAGTACCTGCGCCCAGGGCTCCCAGCTGTGCAGACTGCCGCCGAAGCCGTGGATCATGATCACCGCCGCCGCTCCCTTCGGTCCGCTGTCGCGGACGTGGAGACGAATGCCATCGACGTCGACGAGGTCACCGGGGGCCGCCAGGTAACGAGCTTCCAGCGAAGCCAGGTTCTTGTCCGGCGTCCACAACCAGAAGGCGGCGAGCAACACAAGCAACACAACGGAGCCGGACAGTACAGCGAGTTTCAAGAGAAGACTTTCAAGGGGATTGGATCGGATGGCCTGACCCATCGAAGCCGTAGGCGGAGAGGTCAGGCTGCCGCACCGCGTTCACATATTCACGGGTGTAGCCAGGGAAGATCGCAAACACCTTGCCATTGTCGAGGCGGTACCAGCTGCGGCACTGGCTCCACACCGAGCGGCCCAGGCGCGCCTGCAGGCTGCGGTTGTGCTCATGCATCGCCTCTGGTCGTATGTCGATCCAGCGGTGGCCGCCTCTGCGCACCGCCTGCATGCAGGCGATCGCGTGATCGACCTCGGGCTCGATGTACAGCAGCGTCGAGGTGTGTCCGGTGGCGGTGTTCGGGCCGAGCATCAAGAACAGGTTCGGGAAGCCCGACACCGTGATGCCGTGGTACGCCTGCGGACCATCTGCCCAGGCGTTGGCGAGCGTGCGGCCTTGCAGGCCCGTGATGCGGATGGCCGACAGCGAATGCGCAACGTCGAAGCCGGTGGCGCAGACGAGCACATCGAGCGGTCGCTCGCGGCCATCTGCGGTGACGATGCCGTGCGCGGTGATGCGCTCGATGCCTTTGGTCACCAGCTCGACGTTCGGCCGGCACAGGGCCGGGTAGAAATCGTTCGAGTAGATGATGCGCTTGCAACCCAGCGGGTAGGTCGGGGTCAGCCGCTCGCGCAAGCTGTCGTTGCGGACCTGCCGTCGGCGGTGTGCGGCGGCGGTGGCCAGCAGTCCGCGACGCGCCAGCGTGCCATCTTCGAAGCCGTGGCGACCCCATTCGAGCACCTGTGCCCAACTCCAGCGCACCATCGCTGCACAGGGGGGCAGGTGCGCCAGTGCACGATCGAGCGCGGTGTAGCGACGGTCCATCCGCGGCAGCACCCAGTTGGCGGTGCGCTGGAACAGGTGCAGTTGCTTCGCCTGTTCAGCAACGGGTGGCACCAGCTGCGATGCCGTGGAGCCGGTGCCGATCACTGCCACCCGTTGGCCACGCAGCATGGCGCTGTGATCCCAGCGCGCCGAATGCAGACGCAGGCCCCGGAAGTCGTCAATGCCCGGGATGTCGGGCCAGCGCGGCCGGCTCAGCGGTCCGGAGCTGCACATGAAGAAGGGCGAGCGCAGCTCCTCGCCGTTGTCGGTGCGGATCTGCCAATGGCCAGTGGCCTCGTCGAAGGAGGCGTCGGTGATCTGTGTGCCCAGGCGCAGGTGCGCCAGCAGCCCGAATTTCGCGGCCACGCTCTGCATGTAGGACTGGATCTCGGATGCGCTGGGGAAGCGGCGTGACCAGGCGGGGTTGGGCGCAAAGGAAAAGGTATACGCCGGCGCAGGCACGTCGACGTGCGCGCCGGGGTAGGTGTTGTCCCACCAGGTGCCGCCCAGCCCTGGCTGCTTCTCCAGGATCACGAAGTCATGGATGCCGGCCTGCTTGAGCTTGACGCCGGCGCACAAGCCCGACATGCCCGCACCGAGGATCACCACTTCATGGTGCGCAGGCTGCGGCCTCGCGCCTGTGCGAGCCTTGGCAAGTGCCGGCATCACGAAACGAGCGATGCGTTCGATGGCCTCGTCGGCGCTGCGCAGCACGCCGCCGTGGGTCTGGAACACATGCCATCGTCCTGTGGTGATTTCGCAGTGCGTTTCGACCCCTGCCGACTGCAGGGCGGCTTCGAGCTGCAGCGCCTGGTCGTACAGCAGTTCGTCGGTGCCTGCCTGGATCAGCGTTGCAGGCAGTCCGTGCAGGTTGGCAAACAGCGGTGACACCAGCGTTGCTTCGGCCGAGGCGGTGTCGCTCAGGTAATGCGCCGCGCAGGCCGTGGCCCAGGCCACGCTGAGCATCGCTTCGCCGGGCGGCTCCGCGGCGGGTGCATCGCGCATCGCCAGATCGACCCACGGCGACAGCAACACCAGGGCAGCCGGCAGCGGCAAGCCACGGTCACGAAGTGCCAGCGCGGTAGAGAGTGCGAGCCCGCCGCCGGCCGAATCCCCGGCGAGGATGACGGGGCGACCCGTGCCTTCGGCGCTCAGCGAGCGAAACGCAGCGATGGCGTCGTCGAGCCCGGCCGGGTACGGATGCTCCGGTGCCAGTCGGTAGTCGAGTGAGAACACCGGCAGACCGGTGATGCGAGCGAGCCGTGCGGTCAATGCACGGTGTGTCTCCGGCGAGCCGATGCAGAACGCCCCGCCGTGCAGATAGAGCACCACGCCGGGAGGCGAACTGGGCGCCTGCGTCGAGCGGCACCATTCGCCGGCCACGCCGCCGACCGTGTCAGCGTGGACCGAGACACCCTTCGGCATGCGTGTGCTGTGCGACAGCGCGTGCAACCAGCGGCGCTGGAAGCCGATCGAGAAGCGCGGCGAAAAAACGGGCTTCAGCAGCAACCTCAGCGACGCACGCAGCATCGCTGCGAGCAGCGCCTCGAGCCGTCCCTTGGGGTCAAAAACGGCCATGACGGCCCCGCAATGCAAAGGAGGCGATCGTAGCCAGTCGTTCGAAGCTGCCGATGGGCCTAGCCCGTTGCGACCGTGTCGAACCGACGCGTGGCGTGCGCGCCGCAATCGACGGCCGCCGCCGGCAATTCCGCACATTCCCTTTCATTTGGGCTGCAAATTGAAACATCGTGATACATCGTTGACCCGCGCCGCCATTAGGCTCCTCGCACCACGTGGACAGTGACGGATGGGGGTCCGTGCGACGATGAACGATTACCTGTTGTGGGGCGCTGGTGCAGCGTTGCTGGTACTGCTGCTGGTTGTGCAGCTGATCCGGCGGCGTGCGCGGCGGCCCGTTGTGCGGAGCGAGCGAGCTGACAGGGGCGCTGAGCGCGCTTCACCGCCGATGTCGCGCAGTGCTTCCGAGCTTGACACCGTCAGCGATGTCCACGAGCTCAAGCTGGCGCGGCCATCGCCCAGCGACGATGCGAAGTTGCGCGCCGAACGCGAAGCCGCCGAGCAGGCCGCTCGCGCAGAGGCCGATCGGGAGGCCGCCGAGTGGGAAGCGCGCCTCGTCGCGCAACAACTCGCTGATGAGGAACGCGAGCGCGCGCGCGTCGCCGCCGAGCAGGCGCCTCCGCAAGTCATGTCGTCTCCGCCGGCGCCCGAGCCCGTCGCCGAGACCAAAGCCGACGAGCAGGCCGTGCTAGAAGCCTTGGCGCTCGAGGCCGCCGAATGGGAAGCTCGCCTGGCCGCGCAGGAACTTGCCGAACAGCTGGCGGCGCAGCACGCCGCGCAGGTCGAGGCCGAGCGTCGGCAGCACGAAGAGGCGGAAAGGCTTCAGGCGCAGCGTGATGCGCAAGCCGCGGAGTTCGCCTCATTCCGGTTCACGCTTGAACCCGAAGCCGCGGCTGAAAGCAAACCGACACCACCTGACGCTTTCGTCGCTCGCACGCCGGAGCAGTGCCTGGTGATGATTGCCGACGACTCGAAGGTGGTTCGCATCAAGACTAGCCGCCTGCTGGCCAAGCACCAGTACCGGGTGTCCCTGGCCGAAGACGGCCTCGACGCCGCGCGGCAGATCGAGCTCGCGCTGCCCGACGTGCTGATTACCGATGTCGAGATGCCCGGCATGGACGGCTTCGAACTGACGCGCCAGGTGCGCAACAACCCGCGTACCGCTCACATCCCGATCGTGATGATCACCGCCGACGATGTGAAGCACCGCGCCGACGCGCTCGAAGCCGGTGTCAGCGTGCTGCTGAGCAAGCCCTATCCGGAGGACGAATTGATCGCCTACCTTCAATCCACGCTGACCCGCGAGGTGGCAGCACCCTGACTGTCGATCGCCCGACGCTGGCGAAGCCGAACCGCGTCGCCCAGGGCGATTGACGGTCTTTGATCTGGATCAAGCGCTGTGGGCTGAAAGTTGCTGACCATCGGGACACCGATGACGACAGTCAGAACATTCAGGACCTGCTCATGAAAAGCTCACTCAATGCCGACAAGCGTGCCGCGCTGGCGCATGTCCTGCACGCCCGCCAACAGGCACTTGAGCGTCAGATGGCGCTCCACCGTCAGGGTCAATCACGCGTCGACTTTGCCCGCGACACGCTGACGCAGGACGGTGACGATGCGCCCCAGCGCGCAAGTGACCGTGAAGTCGATCAGGCTTTGTCGGACATCGACACGCAGGCCCTCGCAGCGGTCAACGAAGCGCAACGCCGCCTGCAGTCTGCCGACTATGGGGTGTGCATCGACTGCCATGCTGCGATTGCCTTTGCGCGCCTTCAGGTCGAACCCGACGCGTTGCGTTGCGTGGCCTGCCAATCCCTCAGCGACAGGAGACTGTGACATGAGCCTTTTCCATGCCGTGGTCTGGACCGACCACCAATCCGCGCAGGTGCTTCAATTCGACTCGGAGCACGTCAAGGTGCACAAGGTCAAGGCGCATTCGCATCCCACGGCGCAGCATCGCAGCAGCGTGCGCACGGAGCACGAGTTTTTCGGAGCTCTGTGCGATTCGCTCGAAGGCATCACCGAGGTGCTGGTCACAGGCTCGCACACCGCGATTGCCGATCTCCGTCACTACCTCGACAAGCACAGACCGCACACGGCTGCGCATGTGGTGGGCTATGAGGTCGTGGATCACCCGACCGAGAAGCAACTGGTGGCGCTCGCGCGCAAGTTCTTCCTGGAGAGTGACCGCATGTCGGGCGCGCCGACGCCGACCTGAGCGGTCAGCGCCGCATCCCGTGTCGATCAGGCGGCGACCGGGGTGGCTGCCACCAAATGCTCTGTCAGGAACCAGGCCTGCAGCTCGTTGGTGCGCAGCACATTGCTGACCAGCAAGTCGTTGGTGCCCGAATCGCCGGTGTCGGCCACGATCTCGGCGTTCTTGCGCGCCGCAATGATGATCATCTCGTGCGCCTGGGCCAGCCGTGACAACTGCACCAGTGCAGGCTCGCGGCCGCGCGGTGGGCGCGGGATGCGGGTGGTCTCGGCCACGTCGGCGGCCATCGCCAGCGTGACGCCACCCAGCACCTGGATGCGTTCGGCCACCATGTCCACCAGTTCAGCCTGCGCCTCGTAGTGCTTGTCGAACAGCAGGTGCAACTGATCAAAGGTCGGGCCGACCACCTGCCAGTGGTGCTTCTTGTACAGGTCGCGCAAGGTCATCGTGTCGGCCAGCGTCTGGTTCAGCAGTGCGACGCTCTTGGTGCAAACGGATTCGGACAGGCCGTTCGGCAGCTTGACGATGGTGCCGTACTCCTGTGTGACGACGCCATGCTGATTCAAGTGCGGCGCCACGCTGTCGGAGGCGCTGCGGGAATCGGTCTGTGTCTTTGACATGAAAGGCTCCTGAAAATTGTGTCGAGTCAGTGTGCGCAGCAGCATGGCGGCGCCGGCATCGGAGGCAGCCTCGATGCGCCATCGGCGCCGTCCTACAGACCTAAAATCGTGCGCAGGCGGGAAGGGCGCACCGTGCGCGATGCCGCGCCAATGACCGGAGCCTTCCTTGCGCCCTTCACGTTGCCTCGCCTTGTGTGTCTCTGCAGCCCTGATGAGCGGCTGCGCGACGTCCACCGTGACGAACCCGGTCACTGGCTTGCAGGAGCGCTCAGTGATGAGCGTTTCCAGCGAGATCGCCGAAGGCAAGAAAGGACACGCGCAGGTGCTGCAAGAGTACGGCGCCTATCCCGACGCGAAGCTGCAGGCCTATGTGAATGACATCGGTCAGCGTCTGGCCAGTCAGTCCGAGCGCAGTGAACTGGAGTGGCATTTCACGGTGCTCGACAGCCCGGAGATCAATGCCTTCGCGTTGCCCGGCGGCTATGTCTATGTGACGCGCGGCATCATGGCCTACATGGACAGCGAGGCCGACCTGGCCGGTGTCATCGGCCACGAGATCGGGCATGTCACCGCCCGCCACGGGGCGCAGCGTGCAACGCGCCAGCAGACGGCCGGCTTGAGCGTGCTCGCTGCCACCTTGCTGGGAGTGGCGCTGGAGGGCGCGGGCGTGCCCGGTGCCGGTCGCGTGGTGGGTCAGGTGTCGCAAAGCGTGGCCGCGGGCTACGTCGCCAGCTACGGCCGCGAGCAGGAGTTGCAAGCCGACCAGCTTGGCGCCGAGTACCTGTCTCGCAGCCATTACGACCCGCGCAACATGGTCGATGTGATCAAGGTGCTGAAGAACCAGGAACGTTTCGCCGACGACATGGCGCGCGCCGAAGGCCGCACGCCGCCGCCTCAGACCAACTGGCTGGCCTCGCACCCCAGCAACGACCAGCGTCTGGCAGAGATCACGCAGATCGCCGATGGCTACCAGGGCACCTACCTCGACGACAGTCGCAACCGATACCTGCAGGCCATCAACGGCATGACCTATGGCGAAAGTCGCGAGCAGGGGCTGACCCGGGGCCAGAATTTCTATCATGAGACATTGGGCATTGCGCTGACCGCACCCAAGGGCTGGAAGATCCAGAACAGGAAGGAAGCGGTCACCCTCGTCAACCAGGAAGGCACGGCCGGGCTGGTGGTCAAGCTGGTGCCAGCCAAGGCGGGCAGCTCGCACGGGGAGATCGTGCGCAATGTGCTTGCGCCCATCAGCGGCCGCGCCGAACCGCTGATGCTGAACGGCTTGTCGGCGACGCATTTCGTGGGCGTGCGCAGCAACCAGAACGGCGAGGCGCAGTCCTTCGAAGCCACCATCGTCAGCGGGCCAGACGCCCAGAACTACCTGCTGGGCTACGTCGCGAAAGACGCCCAGGCTTTCCAGCGCGCCTACCGGCAGATGCGAGACGCCGAAGGCTCTTTTCGCGCCCTGACCGCTGCCGACCGCGCGGCAGCGCGACCCTGGGTGGTGAAGACAGTGCCATACCCGGGCGGAGCCAGCGGTGGCTTTGCGTCGCTGGCAAAGAAGTCACCGCTGGCACAAGCGCCGGAGCAGCAGCTCAGGCTGATCAACGGCGTGTATGCGGGCGGCGAGCCGAAGCCGGGACAACTGGTGAAGGTGGTGGAGTGAGAGGCGTCTGATGGAGACCTTCGCCTCTCCTGCTGAGCACGAATGTTGCGTTGCAGCATGCAACCACTGGAATCTTCATGCTCATCCGCATCGGTTACGACATCGAGCTCACGGTCACCGCGCCGACCGCACTCATTTACCTGCTGCGCGTGCACCCGAGCCGCGCGCACGACCTGCAGGGGCCGGAGAACCTACATCTGCAGCCGGGGCTGGTCGCCACTGAGTACATCGACGGATTTGGTAATCGCTGCGGTCGGATCCAGGTGCCGCCGTATGTGTCGACGGTGCGCCTGACAAACCAGGCCATCGTCCATGACACCGGCCTGCCGGACGCCGTGCACTGCGATGCGTATCAGCACGCACCGGAAGAATTGCCGACAGAGGTGCTGCAATTTTTACTGCCCAGCCGCTACTGCGAGGTCGACAGTGATCTGCTGGGTTTCGCCTGGGCGCAGTTCGGGGGCAGCCCGCTGGGTTGGGGGCGCGTGCAGGCCATCTGCGATTTCGTGAACCAGCGCATTCGCTTCGACTACAGCCAGGCACGCGCCAACCGCAGTGCGCTGCAAGGCTTCCACGAGCAGACCGGTGTGTGTCGCGACTTCGCGCACCTGGCCGTCACCTTGTGTCGCTGCATGAACATCCCCGCGCGCTATGCGACCGGCTACCTGGGCGACATCGGTATTCCGCCGGTTCGCTATCCGATGGATTTCAGTGCCTGGTTCGAGGTGTATCTGGGCGGCGCGTGGCACAGCTTCGATGCGCGCCACAACACGCCGCGCATCGGCCGGGTGGTGATGGCTTACGGGCGCGATGCAGGCGATGTGCCGATCACGATGACTTTCGGGCCGAATGCACTGACACGCTTCGAAGTGACGACTGACGAAGCCTTTTGAGCACCGCGTCTGCCGAATCTGCATGACCTACTGCGTCGCTGTGAAGCTGGAACAGGGGTTGATCTTTGCCTCCGATTCGCGCACCCATGCCGGCGTCGATAACTACGCCACTTTCTGCAAGATGACGGTGTTCGAGCGTGTGGGCGACCGGGTGATCGTGATGCTCAGTTCGGGCGGTCTGGCTGGCACGCAGGCGGTGATCAGCGTGCTGCGACAGCGCATCGATGCGGGCGTCGAGAACCTGTTCAATGCGCCCTCGATGTTCGAAGTCGCCAATCGCGTGGCCGATGCGATGCGCCACATCGACCGCCGTGACACGCCGCACATGGGCGATCGCCCGTTCAACGCATCGTTCATTCTGGGTGGGCAGATCAAGGGTCGACCGATGCAGCTGTTCCGCATCTACGCCGAGGGCAATTTCATCGAGGCGGGTGCCGAAACGCCGTTCCTGCAGACCGGCGAGGCCAAGTACGGCAAGCCGATCATCGACCGCGTCATCACCCCGTCGACCAGCCTGGCCGACGGCATCAAGTGCCTGCTGATCTCGTTCGATTCGACGCTGCGCAGCAACCTGTCGGTCGGCATGCCGATCGATCTGCTCTGCTACGAACGCGACAGTCTGCGAGCCAACCTGCGGCATCGCTTCGAGGCGGGCGACGCGCACTTCAACGCGGTCCGCGAGCAGTGGAACGCCGGCACGCGGCGGGTTTTCAAGGAACTGCCCGAGCTGCGCTGGTCGGCATAGCCCTCGCGTGTTACCGGCCGGCGTTGCTGCTGGCCTTGGCCAGCGATAACCGTGCCGAGCTCTGCATCGGCGCATAGCAAAGGCCGGCGTCTGCGCATCCCTGGCTGGTCACGGTGAGTCTGAATGCAGCAGTCTCGGATTCGATCGGCAGTCGGATCACGACGCGGCCGCGGTGGGTTTCGAGGCTCTTGCCAAAGTTCTCATCGAACATGAACTGACCTGGCGGGATCACCGGCTTGCCAAGCTTCACTTCGGCGGGGGCTGCAGCGAAGGCAAAACGTTCGCGGTACAGGTAATGGCCGTCGGCCACGTTGAAGACAACCTCGACGTGGTGCGCATCGATCGTGCGGGCCTCGAAGCGAAACGCCTGCTCCGGCGGCAGAAATTCGTCAGCGGCCATGGCCACCGTGCCGCAAAAGACCTGCGCAACCAGCAGCAACGCAGAGAGGTGTCGAAGCAGGAAAGTGGTCATGGGTCAGGATCGGGTGTCGAAGATCAATTGCCTGGCCATTGCAGCAGCCACAGCTCCCTTGCGCTCCGCGATGTCGGCGACCACGCGGTCAGCGACTGGCAAGAGCGCTGTCACGTCGGCAGCTTTCTCCACGGCCAGCATCAGGCGGAATCCACGCAGCCCGAGCTCGCTGGAAATCAGGTGCGTCAGACGCGACGTGAGTTGCGCATAGCTGGGGGTCGGATGCTCTTCGATCAGCACATCCAACTCGGTGGATGCTGTGCCGAATGCCGAAGATGCAGTTGCGGGCCGCTTGCCCATCGCAGAGGTCGCCGAAACTTCACCGCGCAGCTGGGTGATCAATCCCAGCCGCGCCAGCCGGTCGAAGTCTGCCGGGGTGCTGCCGCCCACGCTCTGAAGCAGCGCATCTTGAGAGCGATGGCCATCAATCAACAGCAGCAGGTTACGTCGCACCCGCTCGGGGACCCGTGCGCGCGCGCTGATCTCGGCGCGGCCGATGTCGGTCTTGATCCAGATCATGTTCATCTCCGCTGACTCGGCACGCAAGCGTTGTGCGCCCGTTCAGTCATGCGTCAGGCATGACCCTTCGAGCGTCGTCGCAACGCAATATCGGCCGGCAAGCCGCTACCGACAGGCCGAATGCACCTGCGATGGAAACGGGATGTAAGCCTCAGGTTGTCCGGTGGCGTCTGCGGCGCTTGACCGCGTGCGCCGCACGGGCCACCGCTTGTGCTGCTGCGTCACGCAAGTCAGGCGACGGGCCGCCCGTTCGAATCGAATTCGACGGTGTTGCCCCCCATCGATCCAATGCCGCGACCGCACTGAACGCCGAAGCCACGGCGATGAACAGGCCCACACCACCGATGGCACAAAGCACCAGGAGAACGCCGTGCTCCCAGGGATGGGTCAGTGCAGCGAACCCAACCGCTGCCAACATCGCCAGCAACAGCGCGCGACGTCGGCCGGTCGGCCCGAACATGGAGCCCAGTGCCGTGCCGTAACCCAGCAGGAACACCGCCGCCAGCAGGTGCTGTTCCAGTGTCAGCTGATGCAGGGTCTTGTCGAGTTCACTCATGGCTGAATACTCCTTGCCGTGGGTAGCGAGATTGCGTGGAGCGGTCGCTCATTTCAAGTGGTTACTGCGGGTAGCCACTGAGCCCGTGAAGCCGATCACGCTGTCCTGTTGCTGGTTACCGAATGGACGAATCGAAGGGTACCGGCGTTTGATTTCAAGCACATGAATCAGGGAGATTCGGCAGGGACCGCTTGTGTGCTGGAGTGGGCAACTGGCGTGCCTGCGCGAGGCGCGATGGCGGGGGCAGCGCCAGACCAGTCACATCGGCCAGGGTAGCTGCGCCGGCCGCAATTGCTCCCAGGCGTGAGCCAACTGAAGCACCCCGAGATCGTCGAAGCGCCGCCCGGCGATCTGCAGGCCGATCGGCAGCCCGCTGGCGGTGTACCCGGCGTTGATGCTGGCCGCGGGCTGCTCGCTCATGTTGAAGGGCAGGGTGTAGGCGATGTGCTCGAACGGCCGTGCGGGGTCGTTAGTGGGGCAGGGCAGTTCGGCGGCAAATGCCGGTATCGGTGCGACGGGCGAAAGCACGAAATCGAAGGGCTGGCAGGCGGCCACCGTCGCCGCGCGCATCGCCAGCGTCTGGTGATAGCTGCGCAGGACCTCGGCTCCGCTGAGGTTCGCACCGCCCTCGGCCCACTCGACGATGAAGGGCAGCACGCGGCGCTGTTGCTGGGCATCGAAGGCCTGCAGGTCAACCCACGCGCGGGTGCGCCAGAAGCGATCGATGCCGTCGGCCATCTCGCGGTCGACGAAGGGTGCCAGCGGCTCAACGATGGCGCCTGCAGCCTCGAAGGCCTGAGCGGCCGCCGTGATCGCAGCCAAGACCTCTGGCTCGCACGGCAAGCCCCAGCCCGCATCGAGCATCAGGCCGATGCGCAGACCACGCAGCTCGCGACCCAGCGACAGCCAGTCGATGCGTTCTGCCGGCAAGCTCATGTGGTCGCGCCAATCGGGTTGGCTCAGCACCGACATCATCAGCGCTGCATCGCTGACGCTGCGCGTGATCGGGCCGGCGACGCGCGCGGGGTAGGGCGCTCCGATCGGCACGCGCCCATGGCTGGGCTTCAGGCCGAACACGCCGCACCAGCTTGCGGGCAGTCGGATCGATCCGCCGATGTCGGTGCCCACCTGCAGTGGGCCATAGCCTGCCGCCGACGCTGCCGCCGCACCGGCGCTGCTGCCGCCGGGGTTCAGCCGCAGATCCCAGGGGTTGCGCGTCAGCGGGTGGAAGCTCGACAGGCCAGAAGAGAGCATGCCGAGGTCGGGCATCGTCGTCTTGCCCAGAATGACCGCTCCAGCCTCGCGCAGGCGCGCTGAAGGGGGCGCATCGGCGGAGGCTGGCACCAGTTCGGTCGCCGCACACCCCAGCGGAATGGGCGTGCCGAGTGTGGCGATGTTTTCCTTCACCATGGCCGGCACTCCGTCGAGTGCGCCGATCGGTTCGCCGTGGTGCCAGCGGCGTTCTGATGCCTGCGCCGCGATCAGGGCGCTTGCGCCATCGACGGCAAAGGTCGCGTGCAGCGAGGGTTCGCATGTCGCGATGTGCGCCAGCACATCGTTCACCACCTCGACAGGGCTCAGCGATCGTCTTCGATACGCCGCCAGAAGCTCATGGGCGCCAAGCCGATGAAGGGCTGACATGGTTCACTTGGCCCTCTTCGTCTTCCGCACAACTCAGGTGTAGCGACCTTCGTTTTCGACCAGTTCGCACCCCTCGATCAGGAAGAGGCCGTCGGGCTGGCGCTCCAGCGTGTAGGTCGCGAGCCATGCCGCGCCCTGTGTGTCGGTCATCTGCACCCCCAGCACCACCACGCCGTCGATCAACTGCGGCTTGAGAAATGCCACAGACGCTGGCCGGTAGACCACCGCGTAGCGCTTTCGCACCAAGTTGATGAAGTTGTCGGGTGAGCCCAGGTACCTGCGCGCGCCGGGTGACGCCAGCAAGAAAGCCCGCCGCGCATCGTCGGCTGCAAAAGCGTCGAGTTGCGCTTGCACCACCGCACGCGCTTCGACTGCCAGTGCAGCCGGTACGTCATCGGCAAAGGCCGCAGCGCTTGGCAGGCCCAAACTCAGACCAAGACCACAAAAGATCAAGGCGCGACGGTGAATCAGGACGTTGTTCATGGCGACTCCAGAAGCCTGCTTTCGGACAGATCATGCCGCGAACGCGGAGAAAAAACATCTGTTACGTCTGTCCCTGTGTTCTGGATGCGTAAATGCACACGGTCGGTGCATTTCAGTGGCTTTCAACCCCTGAATGCGGGGTGCGGCGACCGCGACTTTCGACCCTGAAACTGTTACAAATACGACCTGACGCTAGGCCGTTGAAACAGCGCAAAGGCGCGATGTGAAGATCGCCCGCACTCCCACTTTGATGATGCAATCGACGGCTAGATTTCCCCGCCCGCCATCGCCCTTCTCAGGGATCGCCGATCGACGCGACTCTGCGACTGCCGCGTTGCGTCGCCGCGGCGACCGCGATCCAGTGGCAGAACTGCATTCCCTGCTGGACAAGTTGCCCTCCTTGGTGCTGCGCCTTCACCGATCTGCGGCGGGCCACTGGGCCGTCCCTTATGCCTGCAGCGCATTCGTCCGTCTGTGCGGCATCTCGATGTCGGTCTTGCGTGTCGATGCTCGCGCGCTGGTCGATTGCGTGCACGGCGAGGACCTGCGTCGCATCGAGCGTGACTGGAACCAGGTCACCGCGTCGGCCCAGCCGATCCACGAGCCCGTGCGCCTGCGGCGCCGCCATGGGCTCTGGACCCGCTTCGATGCCAGCGCACTGGCCGATCCGGCACCCGATGGCGGTGTCTACTGGAACGTGCTGCTGCGGCCGCAGACGTCGACATCATCCTCGGACGCGGATCTGCAGCAACGCCAGGAGCGCTGGCAGCTGGCCACCGCGGCCGCCGACATCGGCGTGGTCGAGCTGGATGTGGCCGATGGCACCCTGCATCTGGATGCTGTGGCCTCTCGGCACCATGGACTGGATTCCGAGCCGCATCTGGTGAAGGCGGAAGCTTGGATGGCCCAGGTGGTCGAGGCCGACCGGGCCGCGGCTCGGGCCCTCTGGCTACCAACCACGCTGGCGGAAGACCGAATGCGTCTGTCGCTGGGTGTTGACGCAGGCGCCGAGCGAGGCACACCCACGCTGGAATTCGTGCTTCAGGTGGTGGCGGGCCAGCAGCGGCTGGTCGGTATCTGCACGGATGTCACCCAGCGGCAAACGCTGGATGCCTTGAAGCGCGACAAGCTCGACGCCGAGAAGGCGAGCCGCAGCAAGAGCGAGTTCATGTCACGTGTCAGCCATGAATTGCGCACACCCTTGAACGGCATTCTGGGCTTTGCGCAGCTGATGGCACTGGACAGCGAGGCGCCGCTGGCGCCTGCGCAAGCGCAGCGCCTGGAGGTGCTCCGCCATTCCGGCTCGCGGCTGTTGTCGCTGATCGACCAGCTTCTTGAGGTGTCTCGCATCGAGCAGGGGCGCCTGCGCCTGCGTCACCGGGCGATCGATGTGCGGCTGCTGGTCGAACGTTGCGCGGGCGAGATGATGCCGCTGGCCGAGCAGCGTGGCATCGAACTGATGGTGCAGATCCCACCCAATGCGCCTCCAGTGCGCGCTGACGCAGATGCGCTGGAGCAGGTGTTGACCAACCTGCTGTCCAACGCCATCAAGTACAACCGGCCGCGGGGCCGCGTTCGGGTGCGTTTCGAGGCTGCCGAACAAGGGGTGTTGACGGTCGATGACACCGGCATCGGGATGACTGAAGACCAGCTCGACAAGCTGTTCGAACCGTTCAACCGTCTCGGCGCCGAGCGTACCGATACCCATGGCAGCGGTCTGGGACTGGCGATCACGCGCAAGTTGGTGCGCGCCATGGGCGGCAAGATCGACGTGTTGTCACGCCCGGGCAAGGGGTCGCGCTTTGCCGTGTCCTTGCCACTGTCCAAGGCCGGCAAGGTCAAGCCGGCGCAGGATGTGCTGGCCAAGCCCGAGTTCCCGTCCCTGTGGGACAACGGCGTCGAGCAAGTGGTGCTGTACGTCGAGGATGACGAAGTCAACACCATCCTGATGGAGCAGATATTCCGCTCTCAGCCCAATTGGCGCCTGTTGACTGCGACAACGGGACCCGAAGGCCTGGCGATTGCCGACCAGCATGAGCTGTCTCTTGTCTTGCTCGACCTGAACTTGCCTGGCTTGTCTGGTTTTGAGGTGCTGGAGCGCTTGCGGTCCCGGGAGCACACGCGGCATCTGCGCTGCATCGCACTCAGCGCCGACGCGCTGCCGCAGCAGATTCAGCAGGCGGTGGCTGCAGGTTTCGACGACTACTGGACCAAGCCCATCGATGTCGCTGTGGTGATCGGCAAGCTGAAGGACGAGTTCCGATTGCTGTCGGAGGCGGGTTGAAGCCGGTTGTACTGGTAAGAGTGGTTTCCGACGGTGTCGCCGCGCTGGTAGCCTTGCGAGTGGATTCTTCGCAGCCTCAAACGGTGATGTTGATCACTCAAAGTTGGGCGTCAGGTCTCTCCGTCTGGCGTCGCCGCTCAACTTTCTGGTCCCGGTGCCGATTCTTCGATCGCGCCAGGCCTCGTCGGCTTGGTTTGACGGCAGCAGTCATGCAACTCACTCTCACACTGCAAAGTCCCGCACAGAAATCGCTCCGGCCGCCCTTGCGCTGCTGCTTCGTCAGCGCACGCGCGCCGGGGGCTGTGCGGTGACGGTAAAGCGCACGCCCTATGCGATCCAAGGCGGGGCGGCAGGCTCGACGCCTTCCAAGCCACGGGCCGTTGCGGCGCAGTCGACCCCAGGTGGTGCGACAGGTGCCGATGGCAACAGCCCGTCGATCGAGATGTCCCCGTTGATCGAGGGACTGCTCGACGCCGCGTGGCTGGTCGAGCCGCATAGCCTGCGCGTGCTGGCGGCCAATGCGCAGGCCGCGACCTTGCTGGGCATCGATGTGTCCGCGCTGTGCCGAACCGATGCGCTGGCCCTTGCGGCGACGCCGCAGGATGTGGCGTTCTGGGAAGCGGCACGCAACGGCGTGATGGACTCGGCCGACGTACAGACGGTGCTCAGCGATGCCGAGGGCAAGTTGGTGCCGGTGCTGCGCCGTGTCACCCGCATCAACCCGGGCGCATTGGCCGATTCGCGCCATGGCGTCTACCTGGTCGTGATGCGTGACCGCGGTCCTGAGTTGCGTGCACAGGCTGAGCTGGAGGGTCGCCTGTCGGAATTACGCGCCACGCTCGATTCCACGACCGACGGCATCCTGGTGCTCGACCTGAATGGCAGCATCGTCAACTTCAACCCCCGTTTCGCAGCCCTCTGGGAGCTGCCTGAGACCTTGCTGGCCGAACGCGACAACGCAGCTGTTGCCGCCTGGATGCTGCGCCGCGTGGCCGACCCAGTCACCTACAGCAAGCGCTTGCAGGTGCTGACAGAGTCGACTTCGCTTGAGGGCACCGACATCCTGACCTTGCGCAGCGGCAAGGTGTTTGAACGCCGCTCGCTACCGCAGCGCACCCGCGGTCAGACCATCGGGCGGGTTTACGCCTTTCAGGACGTGACCGAGAGCCACGAGGTACAGCGCCGTTCGCAGCCACCCTCCAGCAATGACGCGCTGACCGGTCTGCCGAGTCGACAACTGGTGGCCGACCGTATCGACTATGCGCTGGCGCTGGCGCAGCGCGAAGGCATTGCCTTCGCTTTGCTTCACCTGAACCTCGACCGTTTCAAGCCCATCAACGATGCGCTCGGCCCAGCCGCTGGCGACCACCTGCTCATTGAGGTCGCCAAGCGGCTGACGGCGACGATGCGCCAGGTCGACACTGTCTGCCGCCTCGGCGACGACGAGTACCTCATGCTGCTGCATCAAGCCGACATGCAGCGCGCCGAAGGGGCCGCCCGTCGGGTCATCGAGTCCCTGCAGCCACCTTTCGTGATTGACGGGGTGAACCTGACAGTGACCGCCAGCGTTGGCATCGCGCTGTATCCCGGCGATGGCAGCACACCTGAAGAGCTGTTGCAGGCGGCCGATGCGGCGATGGCCGACATGAAAGCGGCCGGCGGCGCGGGTTTTCGCTTGCATCATCAACGCGTCGGCGCCACGGTGGTTACCTTGCGCACCCGCATGAAGCTCGACCATGCGATGCGCCAGGCGCTGGTGTCCGGTCGATTCCGGCTGCATTACCAGCCTCAGGTCGATCTGAAGAGTGGCGAGATCGTCGGCGCTGAGGCGCTGATACGCTGGCGCGATCCTGAGCTGGGCGACGTCTCGCCCACCGAGTTCATCCCGGTCGCCGAGCGCAGCGGCTTCATCGTCGCGATCGGTGCCTGGGTGCTTCAGCAAGCGGTGCAGCAGGCGGCCATCTGGCGCGAGCAAGGGCGCGAGTTGCTCATGTCCATCAATGTGTCTGCGCTGCAGTTTCAGCAGGCCGACTTTGTCGACAGCGTGGCCCGCGCACTGGCTGAAGCCGGGCTCGAGCCGCAGAGGCTCGAACTGGAACTGACCGAATCCATCTTGGTTCAGGATGCGCAGGAAGCATTGCACCGCCTGCAGGCGTTGGCGGAGCTGGGCGTCAAGCTGGCGATCGACGACTTCGGCACAGGCTATTCAAGCCTGGCCTACCTCAAGCGCTTCCCGATCGGGCGGCTCAAGATCGACCGCAGCTTCATCCAGGGGCTGCCCGACGACGAGGTCGATGTCGGGATCGTCAACGCCATCGTCAACCTGGGCAAGGCGCTGCACCTCGACATGGTGGCCGAAGGTGTCGAGACCGAAGCGCAGCGGCTGTTCATGCTGAAGACTGGCTGCACGCAGTACCAGGGCGGGCTGTGCGCGCCAGCGCTCGATGCCTTGTCGTTCGATGCGCTGCTCGATCGCGGCCCCGACTTCGAGCAGGACCTGCCGGACACCGGGGACTGGATCGAAAGCGGTTCCTGAGCGCAGCCGCTCCAAGGAGCGGGCCCTGCCGGTGGATCAGAGGAATCGTTCCAGCAATCGACGCGAGCGCCGGTCCAGCGCTCGTCGATTTCGCACGATGAACTGGATGCCATGACTGTCGGCAATCCACAGTGCCCCTTCGTTCAATCGCCGGATGTCTTCCTCGCCCTTCAGCACGAAGCTGGTGACCCCGCGGTCGGTCTCGACCTGCCAGATGCTGGGGGTTGAAAACGTCGATACCGAGACGATGCGCCTTATCACCGGTGTGAACTCGCGGCTGCGCAGTTCCTCGGTGATCAGCTCGCGCAGAGGCGTTGGCAGCTCGTCGAGTGCCTCGACCCAGGCGACCTCGCGGCCATCGCCATCGACCAGCGAAAGCCCCTCGTTCGGTGCCGCGATCGGAAAGGCCCGCACCGGTACCACACCCGTGTGGTGCATGCCGTCGGCGGTGGTCAGACCCAGCTGGCCATGGGCATCTCGCTGCAATTGAAAGGCCTGAAAGGGCGCCTCGTTCATGTGGGCAACTCGCTGTGACTCGACGCCCCGGCCGCCGTTGTCGATGGGGGCGGCTCGATCGGGCTGCTGTGTGATGCCCAATCGCCCGTCGCGGCTTGACGCGCTTGTGCTTCGTGAAGTCGCCAATAGGCGCCGCGCCGGGCCATCAACTCGTCGTGCGGGCCAACCTCGACGATCTGCCCTCGGTCCATCACGACCAGGCGATCCGCCTTGCGCAAGGTGGACAGCCGGTGCGCGATGGCGATCGTCGTTCGGCCCTGCACCAGGTTGTCGAGCGCATTCTGGATTTCCTTCTCGGTCTCGGTGTCCACCGACGAGGTGGCCTCGTCGAGGATCAGGATGCGCGGATCGATCAACAGCGCGCGCGCGATGCTGATGCGCTGGCGCTCTCCGCCCGAGAGCCCCTGGCCGCGCTCGCCCACCAGCGAGTCGTAGCCTTGGGGCAGCCGGAGGATGAACTCATGCGCATGCGCGGCGCGTGCCGCGGCGACGATGTCTGCCCGGCTGGCGTCGGGTCGGCCGTAGGCGATGTTTTCGGCGATCGTGCCGAAGAACAGGAACGGCTCCTGCAGCACCAAGCCGATGTGCCGCCGGTAGTCGGCCACGCCATAGCGACGAATGTCGATGCCGTCGACCTTGATGGCGCCGTCGGTCACGTCGTAGAAGCGGCAGATCAGGTTGACCAGCGTGCTCTTGCCTGAGCCACTGTGGCCGACCAGGCCGATCATCTCGCCGGGCTGAATCTCGAGCTGCAGCCCGCGGATCACCGAGCGGTTGCCGTAGCGAAATCCGATGTCAGCCAGTTCGATGCGGCCCTGTGGCTGTGCCAGCGGCACCGGCGTCGCTGGTTCCGGGACGTTCGACACGTGGTCGAGGATGTCGAAGATGCGCTTGGCGCCCGCTGCGGCCTTCTGTGTCACGGAGACGATGCGGCTCATCGAGTCGAGCCGACCGTAGAACCGACCGATGTACGCGATGAAGGCGGTCAGCACGCCCACGGTGATCTCGTGCTTCGATACCTGCCAGATGCCGAAGGCCCAGACCACCAGCAGACCGATCTCGGTCAGCAGCGAAACCGTGGGCGTGAACAGCGACCAGGTCTTGTTCAGACGATCGTTGACCTGCAGGTTGCTCTGATTGGCTGCCTTGAAGCGCTGCGCTTCCCGGCCCTCCTGCGCAAAGGCCTTGACCACGCGGATGCCTGGAATCGTGTCGGCCAGCACATTCGTCACCTCGGACCAGACCCGGTCGATCTTCTCGAAGCCGGTGCGCAAGCGGTCGCGCACGGTGTGGATCATCCAGCCGATGAATGGCAGCGGCAGCAGCGTGACCACCGCCAGCCAGGGATTGATCGAAAACAGGATGATCGCCGTCATCACGATCATCAGCACGTCGGTGGCGAAATCGAGGGCATGTAGAGACAGAAAAACACAGATGCGATCAGTTTCACTGCCGATGCGAGCCATCAAGTCGCCAGTGCGCTTGCCGCCGAAGTAGTCGAGGGACAACTGCAGAAGATGTTCGAAGGTGGCGGTCCGCAGGTCGGCACCGATCCGCTCGCTGACCAGCGCCAGCAGATAGGTCCGCGCCCAGCCCAGGCCCCAGGCCAAAACTGCGGCCAGCAACAGGCCGCCCAGGTACAGCGCGACGTGCATCGGATCGATCTGCTGGCCGTTCTGGAACGGGATCAGGATGTCGTCCATCAGCGGAATCGCCAGATAGGGCGGCACCAGTGTCGCGGCGGTCGAGGCCAGCGTCAGGGCGAATCCGGCTGCGAGAGGCTTGCGGTAAGGGCGGGCGAAGCGCCACAGCCGCAGCAGCACCCAGGTCGAGGGCACTGCATGCACTTCGCGGTTGCACACTGGGCAGTCCTCGCTGTCGGGCGGCAGCGGCGCCTTGCACGACGGACACAACGCGGATTCATCGACGATCGAATCGCCCGCGGACGGGCTGCCCGTCACCAAACGGCGGGCCTGCTGTATTTCAAACAGGGTCACCAGACGCAGCGCGTAGACGTTCTGCGCCAGCGTGAAGCGCCAGAAGGCCAACCGACCGTGGTCGTCGTGAAGTGCCAGCGTGCCCACGCCGCCGTGATCGCTGTGCCGCAGTTGAAGCCGCCTTGCGGCGGGTTCGTCCAGTTGCCAGGCCGTCCATGCTGCCGGGCTGGCGTCTGCCCCGGGCTGACGCGCCAGCAGGCGGCGATCCGTCAGTACCAACTGCCCGTCGGCGTAGTGGAGTTGCGGTGACAGGTCAACCAGCAGCGTTCCGAGCGCGTTCTCGTCGGATTCGAGCGGCACATCTCCCGGGCTCACGGGGACAGGCAGCGCAGGAGCAAGGTCTTGAATTGGATGGGAATGCTGCATGTGAGGGTTGCGTCGCCGACGGAACGGATGCCATTGCCATCGGACAGCGCCCGCAATTCTCGCCGAGCGGCTCGCCTTGAGAACACCATCCGCAAAACATGACGACATTCGACGACATACGCCTGCTTCGCATCACTTACCTGCGCGGCCCGAACATCTGGACCTACCGCCCCGCGCTGGAGACCTGGCTGGATCTGGGCAAACTGGAAGATCACCCGAGCCATCTGCTGCCGGGTTTCAACGAGCGTCTGGTCGCCCTGTTGCCGGCTCTCGTCGAGCACCATTGCGGTGTGGGTGAGCGAGGCGGCTTCCTCGAGCGCCTGCAATCTGGCACCTGGGCTGGCCATGTGCTCGAGCATGTGGTGATTGAGTTGCTCAATCTGGCAGGCATGCCCACGGGCTTCGGCCAGACCCGCAGCACCTCGCAGCGCGGCGTCTATCGCATGGTGTTTCGTGCCCGTGATGAGCATGTGGCCCGAGCGGCGCTGGTTGCCGGTCACCGCCTGGTGATGTCGATGATCAACGAAGTGCCCTTCGATCTGAGCGCTGCGGTCGAGCAAGTTCGCGAGAAGATCGACGACTGCTATTTCGGCCCCAGCACGGCCAGCATCGTCGCGGCGGCGACTGAACGCGGCATTCCGCACATCCGGCTGAATGCTGGCAACCTGGTGCAACTGGGCCACGGTGCAAGGCAGCGCCGCATCTGGACGGCGGAGACCGAGGACACCAGCGCGATCGCTGAAGGCATCGCCAGTGACAAGGATTTGACCAAGACCTTGTTGAAGTCCTGCGGCGTTCCCGTTCCCGAGGGCGAGGTCGTGTCCAGCGCCGCTGCCGCCTGGGAGGCAGCGCAGGAAATCGGCCTGCCGGTCGTGGTCAAGCCCACCGATGGCAACCATGGCCGTGGCGTCACGCTCGATCTGATGACCCAGGAAGACGTCGAGGCTGCCTACGCGGTAGCCGAGCCGGAGGGTAGCGAGGTCATCGTCGAGCGTTACATCCGCGGGCATGAGCACCGCCTGCTGGTGGTGGGCGGCAAGCTTGTTGCCGCGGCGCGTGGCGAGTCGGCCTGCGTCACAGGCGACGGCCGCTCCAGCGTCTGCGAACTGATCGACACCCAGATCAACTGCGATCCACGGCGCGGTACGACCGAAGACCACCCGCTCAGCCCGATCGATCTCGCCACCGACGGAGCAGTGATGCTCGATCTGCAGCGCCAGGGCTTGACGCCCAGCGATGTGCCGGCTGCCGGTCGCCGCGTGCTGATTCAACGCAACGGCAATGTCTCGATCGACTGCACCGACGAAGTCCACCCGGAAGTGGCGCACCAGGTGGCGCTTGCCGCTCGCGTGGTCGGGCTGGACATCGCGGGCATTGACGTCGTGGCGGAGGACATCTCGAAGCCCTTGCATGTGCAAGGCGGTGCTGTGGTGGAAGTCAATGCGGGTCCGGGGCTTCTGATGCACTTGAAGCCGGCCGAAGGCATGCCACGCCCGGTCGGGCGCGCCATCGTTGACCACCTTTTTCCGGAAGACGACAGCGAAGGCAAGAGTGGCCGCATCGACATCGTCGGCATCGCGGGCTCGGTGGGTACGCACACGATGGCCAGACTGGTGGCCTGGTTGCTGCATCTGAGCGGCCGCCGCGTCGGGCTGGCCTGCCGCGACGGGCTGTTCCTGGGCAGCCGGCAAATCGATCGCAGTGATGGCGCGCGCTGGGAAGCCGGCCACCGTCTGTTGATGAACCGCAGTGTCGATGCGGTTGTGATCGAGAACGGCGCCCCGTCGGTGTTGAATGATGGGCTGGCCTACGACCGCTGCCATGTCGGCATGGTCACCGACCTGGCGCTGGCGCCGCACGATGCAGCCGTGCTGGCAACCCATGATGTCTTTGGCTCCGACCAACTGGCCAAGGTGCTTCGTACACAGGTGGATGTGGTCACGGCGAGCGGTGTCGCGGTGCTGAATGCCGCCGACCCGCGCATTGCCGACATGGCTTCGCTGTGCGATGGCGAGGTGATCTTTTATGCCCGTGACGGCGGCAATGAAGCGCTCGTGGCGCATCGCGCCGCAGGTGGTCGTGGTGTTTTCCTCCGCGACGGATGGGCCGTGCTGGCGGCAGGATCGGCGGAAACGGTGTGTGCGAATGTCGACCAAGCCGGCCGTCGGTTCGCCGTGCCGGCACACGCCTTGATGCCTGTTACCGATCCAGCCGAAGTCCTGTTGGCTTCTATCGCGAGCGCCTGGGCACTGGGCATTTCGCCCGAACTGATGGCAGCCGGGATCGAGACTTTTCCGGTGGCGGTTACCACGGGCGTGATTGCGGCAGTTCAAGGCACGACCCAGATGGCGTCGAATGCGCCGGCCGCTGTGCCGGCCGGCACCCCGACTGAGCCGCTGTTGGCTTCGGTCTGATGTAGTTTGCGCCTGACCGATGTGTCGGGCAGAAAGCCATTTCGATGAACGTCACTCGCGTCCGCGCTTTGCGTGGACCCAACCTCTGGACGCGCCATACCGCCATTGAAGCGGTGGTTTCCTGCACCGCACCCGAGTGCGTGCTGGAGAACATCGCAGGTTTTGAGTCCCGCGTTCGCGCGCTGTTTCCTGCCATCGGCGCTTTGCACGCGTCCAGTCAACAGCAACCCAAGTCACTGGCCCACGTCCTCGAGTCGGCCACACTGGCCTTGCAGGCGCAGGCCGGCTGCCCGGTGACCTTCAGCCGGACTTCCGCCACGGTCGACCCAGGGATTTACCAAGTCGTGGTGGAGTACAGCGAAGAGGCAGTCGGGAAACTGGCCTTCGAACTGGGCCAGACCCTGGTCAAGGCCGCGGTGCACAACCGCGCCTTTGATGTCGATGCGGCCATCAAGCAACTGCGCGCCACCCACGAAGACGTGCGCCTGGGCCCAAGCACCGGCGCCATCGTCGATGCTGCCGCAGCGCGTGGCATTCCCTGGCGGCGATTGACGCAAGGCAGTCTGGTGCAGTTTGGCTGGGGCTCGCGCCAGCGCCGCATTCAGGCCGCCGAACTCGACGCGACCAGCGCGGTGGCCGAATCCATCGCGCAGGACAAGGACTTGACCAAGACGCTGCTGCTTGCCGCGGGCGTGCCGGTGCCATACGGCCGGCCCGTGTCGAGTCTGGAAGAGGCTTGGGACGTGGCGCTGGAAATCGGCCTGCCCGTGGTCGTGAAGCCGCAGGACGGCAACCAGGGTAAGGGCGTCACCGTCAACATCGTCAACCGCGAACACCTGGAGATCGCCTACCGCGTGGCCGCCGACATCGGCGAGGTGATGGTCGAGCGCTTCCTGCCGGGCAGTGACTACCGTCTGCTGATCGTCGGTGACCGCATGGTGGCCGCTGCACGGCGTGATCCACCGCAGGTGCTGGGTGATGGCGAACACACCGTGCGTCAACTGGTCGATCGGGTCAACGCCGACCCGAAGCGCAGCGACGGGCATTCGACCTCGCTGACAAAGATTCGATTCGACGACATCGCAGTGGCTCGCCTGGGCGAGCAGGGCTTGACGCCCGAATCAGTGCCTGCCAAGGGCCGCCGCGTCGTGCTGCGAAACAACGCCAACCTGAGCACCGGGGGCACGGCGACAGACGTCACCGACAGCGTCCACCCGGAACTGGCGGCGCGCGCGGTGACCGCGGCACAGACGGTCGGGCTGCACATCTGCGGTGTCGACGTGGTGTGTGAAAGCGTGCTGCGCCCGCTGGAGGAGCAAGGTGGCGGCGTGGTCGAGGTCAATGCGGCCCCCGGCCTGCGCATGCACTTGGCGCCGTCGTATGGCAAGGGGCGGCCGGTCGGCGAGGCGATGGTCGCCAACCTGTATGCGCACGGCGACGACGGCCGGATTCCGGTGGTGGCCGTCACCGGCACGAACGGCAAGACGACAACAGCCAGGCTGATCGCACACCTCTTCTCGACGAGCGGTTTGCGGGTTGGCATGACCAACACCGACGGCGTGTATGTCGAAGGTCGGCAGATCGACAGCGGCGATTGCAGCGGCCCGAAGAGTGCTCGCAATGTGCTGATGCACCCCGATGTCGACGCGGCAGTGTTCGAGACCGCGCGCGGTGGCGTGCTGCGAGAAGGTCTGGGCTTCGACCGCTGCCAGGTCGCGGTGGTCACCAACATCGGCAGTGGCGACCACCTCGGCCTGAACTACATCACCACCGTCGAAGACCTCGCGGTGCTCAAACGCGTGATCGTGCAGAACGTGGCGCCCACCGGCTATGCGGTGCTCAACGCGACCGATCCGAACGTGGTGGCGATGGCCGCCGACTGCCCGGGCGAGGTCATCTTCTTCGCTGCCGATCGCCAGCACCCGGTCATGGTCACGCACCGTGCGCAGGGACACCGCACCGTCTGTGTCGAAGGCGAATGGCTGGTCGCTTCGCAAGGCGCCTGGCGCGAGCGTGTTGCATTGCGCGACGTTCCCTTGACGCGCAACGGCGCGATCCGCTTCCAGGTCGAGAACGTGATGGCTGCAATCGGCGCTGCCTGGGGGGCCGGGTTGGCCTGGGACGCAGTGCGGCGCGGGTTGGCCAGTTTCTCGGGCGATGCCGACAACGTGCCCGGCCGCTTCAATGTGATGAACTATCGCGGCGCCACCGTCATTGCCGACTACGGCCACAACCCAGACGCCATGCGCGCACTGGTCTCGGCCGTTGAGGCACTGCCGGCGCAGCGGCGATCGGTGGTGATCAGCGGTGCCGGCGACCGCCGAGACGAGGACATCCGCGAGCAGACGCAGATCCTCGGCAACGCCTTCGACGACGTGCTGCTGTACCAGGACGCCTGCCAGCGTGGGCGAGCCGACGGCGAGGTGATCCGTCTGTTGCGCGAAGGCCTGGAGGGTGCCAAGCGCACGCGGCGCATCGAGGACATCCGCGGCGAGCTCGTCGCCATCGACCGTGCGCTCGACCGCCTGGAGCCAGGCGATCTGTGTCTGGTGCTGGTTGATCAGGTCGAAGAGGCGTTGGCCCACTTGTCCAGAAGAGTCGCTGCCACCTGAGACTGCCGAACCACTGCGAAACGGCGATACCCTCGAACGAGGGCCGTCCCCTGATGGATTTTCTTGAGCTGGCGCTCGCCCGAGCATTCGCGCTCACAGATCCGCCAAGCGGGCAAGGGGCGACACATGAAGTTCGAAGATCGTATCGATGGCGATTACCGCATCTACGCAGGCGCGCTGGACGTCTTGCAGGGAGATGGCTACATCGCGGCAGTGGTGGTCAATCGCATCGCCTCACACACAGCCAAGGTGCAAGAGGTTTTCCGCGACGAAAGCCTGGCCTGTGGGCATCGCTGGATGAGCGCTGATGAAGCGCTGATGTTCGCGTTGTGCAAGGCGCAAGAGTGGATCGGTCTTCAGCGGCAGCATGCACCTACGCTTGACGACCAGAGGGCCGTGCAGGGCTGAGAGCGCTGCCGAACTGGTTGACAAGAAGCCCGGCCAGCACGCAAGCCACTCCGGCCCACTGCGCGTGGTTCAGGCGCTCCGAGAGGAAGAACGAACCGGCCCCCAAGCCGACCACTGGCACCAGCAATGAGAACGGCGCTATGCGGCCAGCAGGATGACGCTGCAGCAGGCGCATCCACAAGGAGTACCCGACCAGTGTCGCGAGCAGCGACAAGTACCCGACAGCAGCCCATTCGCGTGCGCCCATGGAGGCCAACGAGTGCCAGCTCGGCTCCACGCCGTCCAGTGCGATTGCCATTACCAGGAAAGGCAGCACCGAGACGGCGCTGCTCCAGACGATGAAATGAAATGGATCGATTGGCGTTGAACTGCGCCCCATCAGGCGCACCAGCAGATTCGACCCCGCCCAGGACAAGGCAGCAGCCAAGGTCAGAACGAAGCCCAAAAGGGTCATGTCGTGCGGTCCGTTGCCGTGGCTTGCAGCAATCAGCGCGAGACCGGCGGCGGCCATCAGCAGCCCCACGCCATGATGGAGTCGGGCTCGTTCGCCGAGAACCGGGACGGCCAGCAGCACGGTGAAAAGCACCTGTGCTTGCAGCACGGTCGACGCCAGTCCCGAAGGCATTCCGAAGTGAAGTGCGGTGAACAGAAGGCCGAACTGACCGAGCCCCTGAAGAAGACCGTAGCTCACGATGAAGCGCCAGGGGGCGCGAGGCTGCGAGACGATCCACAGCAGCGGCAGCGAGGCCATCGCGAAGCGCAAGGCGCCGAGCATCATCGGGCTGACTGCCGCCAACGCCACCTTCATCACGACAAAATTCAGTCCCCAGATGATCACGACGGTGAGCGCGGCAAGCAGGTCTCCCCGTGACAGCCCGGGGTTCATTGCCGGCTCAGAAACGCATCGTCCAAAGCGACGAACGCTTCGCGCCGTTCGAAGTAGG
>LNFM01004244.1_pt1 | contig 26737 bp, 26 predicted proteins | sample 596031 | NCBI WGS metagenome assembly LNFM01 (sample SAMN04254537, study PRJNA301005) | activated carbon metagenome | isolation source: dual media filters at the Ann Arbor, Michigan drinking water treatment plant | place: USA: Ann Arbor | reverse complement strand
GGGAGACGTGGGTGAGTGGCTGAAACCAACGGTTTGCTAAACCGTCGTACTGGTAAATCCGGTACCGAGGGTTCGAATCCCTCCGTCTCCGCCACGGCCTTGTTCCCATACATCCCTAGCCATCCGTTCAAAGCCGCAGTTATCTGCGGCTTTGCGGGTGATTCGGGTCCTCATTTGTCCATGGCAATCCACCGGTGTGTGATTTTGCGTGTGGGAACAAATGTGGGAATATCGAGGACATGGGTAGACTATCTGCAAGCGCTGTGAAGGCAGCTATGAGGCCCGGACGGGTCAGTGATGGCGACGGTCTGTTTTTGGTCGTCAAGGAGGGCGGTGCCAAAAGTTGGGTATGCAGGGTGCAGCGGCACGGCAATCGCCGTGACTTTGGATTGGGCAGTGCTTCGAAAGTGAGTTTAGCTCTCGCCAGAGAAAGAGCGCGCGAAGTGCGCGCGTGGATTGAATTAGGTCTGGACCCAGTATTTGAACGAAGAAAAATGCTTGGCTTCCCGACATTCAGGGAGGCCGCTGCCAAGGTCTTGGCAGCAAGTAAGAAGAGCTGGCGCAACGCCAAGCACGAAGGGCAATGGCTAAGCACGATGGAGGCTTATGCTTTCCCACAAATCGGCGATGTAAAGGTCAATGACATTACAGGGCCGATGATCCGCGATCTGTTAGCTCCGATCTGGCTGACCAAGCCCGAAACCGCCAGAAGGGTACGCCAGCGGGTAGGCGCAGTCTTGGACTGGGCCTATGCCTCTGGCTACCGCGAGACCGAAGCGCCCATGCGTGCGATCACCAAGGGACTGCCGCGACAGCCAAAGAAGGACAATCACTTCGCTGCGATGCCCTATGACAAGGTGGCCGCGTTCATGACCCAGCTGCGCAAGAAAGAGTCGTTTAGCCGCTTTGCGCTTCAGTTTGCGATCCTGACCGCTGCGAGATCAGGCGAGGTCCGCGGAGCGACCTGGGACGAGATCGATCTGGATGCTGGCCTATGGACCATCGCGGCCCCCCGCATGAAAGCAAGCCGCGAGCATGTGGTCCCGCTGACCGAACCTGCCTTAAGGATACTAAGGCGCTGCGACGAACTTAGGCTGCCGAGCAGCAATCTTGTGTTCCCAGGCATGAAGCGCGGGGCACCGCTATCCGACATGACCCTCTCCAAACTCATGAAAGAGATGGGCGAGCCATATACGGTGCACGGGTTCCGCTCGGCATTTCGCGATTGGGTATCAGAAGAGACAAACCACCCGGGTGATGTTGCCGAGGCAGCGCTTGCCCATGTCATCGGTAACAAGACCGAAGCTGCCTACCGGCGCGGCAATCTGCTTGAGAAGCGCCGCATCATGATGGCCGAATGGGCAAGCTACATCGACGGGACGAAGCGATGATGGGCATATTGATCAAAACCATCCCCATAACTTGGTATAGACAGAAACGTGAATGCGAGTTTGTCCAGGGTGCAGATGCCTACCAACGAGGCTACCGAACACAAGTGCGCATCGATGCTTGCCAAGCCAGCGCCGAACTTTCAGAGTAATCAGCAACATGCGTACTGATCTTGATCATCTTCCGGCAGCCAAACAGCGAGAGCTGGACCATGTGCGTGCGATCATCTTCGAAGAGTTCGAGGATGCGTTGGTGCTGGCCAAGCATGAGTGGAAGAAGAAGGGGAAGATTGAGAAGATCGTCCTGTACGGCAGCTACGCTCGAGGCGGCTGGGTCGATGAACCGCACACCGCCAAGGGCTACAGATCGGACTTTGATATCTTGATCATCGTCAACGACAAGCGCCTGACCGACAAGGTCGATTACTGGCTGAAGCTAGACAACCGCCTGATCCGGGAACTTGCCATCGACAAGACACTTAAAACTCCGGTCAACTTTATCGTCCACACATTGGGTGAAGTGAACGATGGCCTTGCGCATGGTCGCTACTTTTTCATGGACGTGGCAAAAGATGGGATCGCGCTCTACGAAGCCGACGACCGACAACTCCATACGCCCAAGCCCAAGACGCCCGAGCAAGCGCTGGCCATGGCTAAAGAGTATTTTGAAGAGTGGTATCCGAGCGCAATGCGAGCACACGTCAATTTCGGCGATGATTTAAAGCGAGGCTGGAACAAAGACGCGGCATTTACGCTCCACCAAGCGACTGAGCGGCTATACCACTGCGTGCTACTAGTCTGCACCTTCTACACCCCACACGTCCATAATCTGGGCTTTCTACGTACTCAGGCCGAGCGCCTAGATATGCGGCTAGTCGACGCTTGGCCCCGCGAGATACGCGCGGACCGGGCTCGGTTTGAGAAACTAAAAGAAGCATATGTGAAGGCGCGCTACTCAAAACATTATCGCATTAGCGCAGACGAACTGGAATGGCTGGGCAGTTGTGTCGAGGCACTTGGCCGCGCGGTGCACATCATTTGTTCCGAACGCATTTCGGAACTCGAAACTCGCTTATCAAATTGATCTGGGCCGGAGCGGGATTCTTTCAGTTCCATTCTAGTTCACATGATGCAGCTGTCACTGACACCAATACAATTGCGGAGCGTTCATCCTAGGCCCTGTCTGTTGCTAAAGTAAACTTCATGTAAAACATCATGCATCTAAGAAAACTTGGAATTAACGAAAGTCAATTCATTTTCTGAGAAATTTAAATGGGTTAATATTGCCTTAAGTACCTTGTATTGTTGACATATTTTACTGTGAATGTTTTTCTGAGCCCTCACTGGGAGGAATTGCATGAACGGTAAACGCAAGCCTGTAGCGATCTGTCTATCAATGATTGTTTACGTCATAGGGGCTCCTTCAAATGCGGCCGAAACTGTTACCCATCAATATGATGCGCTAGGACGACTGAAGCAGACCGTGAAGTCTGGCGGACCCGGGAACGGTACACAGACGACGACCAACTATGATCCTGCTGGAAATCGAACGAACCAGACGACAACGGGTGCGCCGCCACCGCCACCCCCTCCCTGACAGAGCAATTCGCTAAATCGGTGCTCGCATAGATGATACAAGAAGTGGAGGACGCCTTGAGCAAGATTTCTAGAAATGTCAAAAGCCTTGTTCGTGCACTAGGCCCGTTCGCGGTTGTTACCACAAGCCCATGCTACGGCAATGCCGTCGCGCCCCCCAGCATCACCACCACAAGTCCAGGCGGGGTTTCGCTTGGGTCAGGCAGTTACAGCACCGGGTTTACCGACCTGGAAATCGGCGGCGACCTTGCAACAGATGGTCTTAAGTTAGTCAGGTCCTATGACAGTGGTGTTCCGGCTGGTTTTTCCGGCAGAGCCGGCTTTGTTGCGCAGGGCTGGTCACATAACTTGATGGGAAGCATTTCGGTCGGCATGTTACCTACCTACCCCGGTCTGGATCCATATAATTGCAACGAACAAGTTTATATATGTGAGGAATACACGGCTTCATTCTATCACAATGTCGTGCTCTCCAACAGGTCTATTAAATTCCAGAACGCCAATGCTGGTTCACAAACGGGCAACAATGTAGGCATTTATCAGCCGTTGGAGGACGATGGGATCGGAACCTCCCTTGTCTTTACCGGCGCACATAGTAACGGCAATTTTGTATTCACGGACCGAGACGGAACGCAGTATCATTTCCTGCCACTTTCGTCGGCCGCTGGCCCGGGCCTTTCTTTTATTTTACATCCCGACCAGACGAGGGTGGATCTCAACTATCTGAATGGCAAAATCAAAAGTGCTTTCCATTCGAAGGGCTACGGAATTATTTTTGATTATTCCGCGAACAGGATCTCAAAAGCATGTGCGGTGAACCGCGCAAATGATTATGTAACTGCAACCTCGTCGTGCCCTGGTTCATCGCCTTCGGTCCAATTCGCCTATGCATCCAGCCCGATCGTGTATCACAACGGGTCGGTCGCCAATACCGTAATGGCATCTTCGGTTGACGCAGGAGGCCAGACCACAAATTATCGTTACGATGATGGTGGACATCTGGATTGCATCAAAAAGCCGGGCCAAACGGTTTGTCAGGTCGAGAATATTTACAGCACCTGCCAACAAGACCCAGATTATTATCCCCAATCCCCGAGCGCAAAATTTCCCGAACTTCATTTGAGCGAGCAGGTAATTCGTCAGAACTTCGCTGCAGCGGAAAGCTTGTATTACTCGTATCAAGCAACGAGAATATGCCCTGAGCCAGGGCAGTTTTTGCAGACAGTTTCGGGCAACTTCTATTTCGATAATGCCTTGGCAGGTAGAACATCTGTTTCGATCAGTGGAAGCAAGCCTGCCCAGATCACCGATCCTTTGGGACGCATCACATCTGCCGGCCATAGTCAGCTTGTTTCTTCTCCGGTCTCGTCGGCAGGATTGCTGCTGAGCCAAACTCAGCCGGAAGGTAACATTGTTGAATTTGGTTATGATGCGAGAGGCAATCGAACGACGACAACACTACGTGCCAAGTCCGGCTCTGGGTTGGCAAATATTGTGTCGAGCGCATCCTATCCTTCGACATGCTCGAACGTGAAGACATGCAACAAGCCGACCTCGGTAACCGACGCCAATGGCCAGCTAACGAGCTACACCTATGATACGACCCATGGTGGTGTACTCACCGAGACGGGTCCGGCGGTTGGCGGCGTGTCTCCGCAGAAGCGTTTTGAATATGCTCAGCGTTATGCCTGGGTGAAGAACAGCGGCGGATCCTATGTGCAGTCAGCGACCCCGGTCTGGGTGAAGATGAAAGAACGATTTTGCAAGACGACCGCAGCATCGGGTGCAAGCTGCGTTGGCGGTGCTTCGGACGAGGTTGTGACCGATTATGATTACGGCCCGGACAGCGGCCCCAATAATCTTTTGGTCCGCGGCGTGATCGTGACCGCGACCAACTCGTCGGGCGCGCTGGAGTCGCAGCGCACCTGCTATGGCTATGATGTGAACGGGCGCAAGATCAGCGAGACCAAGCCTGCCGCCAATTTGGGAGCCTGCTCATGAGCGCGGTGAAAGGAATGTCACAGGTTGTATGGCCGCTTATGGCTCTGACAGCTTCATTGGGCGCAGGACAGCTCGCCTATGCGCAAGTCTCGCCTTCTGCTTATACGAGTGCCGTTCGCTATGATGCGGAAGGCAAGCAGACCGGAACAATATCGCCCGATCCCGATGGCGGGGGGCCATTGGCCTATGCAGCAACGCGCACGACCTATGATGTAGCGGGCAGGCCGATCAAGCAGGAGACGGGCGAACTTGCGAGCTGGCAGTCGGAAGCGGTAGCGCCTGCATCATGGAGCGGCTTTACGGTGCTGTCGTCGGTTGAGACGACGTTCGATCTTCTGGATCGCAAGATCAAGGACATCGCCAAAGGCAGTGACGGCATAGCGGTATCAGCAACACAATATAGCTATGACGCCGTTGGCCGTCTGGAGTGCAGGGCGCAGCGGATGAACCCTGCGGTCTATGGGAGCCTTCCTGCAAGCGCGTGCACGCTGGGGACCGAGGGTGCCCAAGGCCCCGACCGGATAACGAAGAATGTGTATGATGCGGCTGGCCAGCTGCTGAAGGTCCAGAAGGCGTTCGGCACGTCATTGCAGCAGGATTACGCGACCTACACCTATACGCCCAACGGCAAGCAGGCGTCGGTGAAAGATGCCAATGGCAACCTTGCCAGCATGACCTATAATGGCCACGACCGGCAGACAAGATGGACATTCCCGTCGAAGACCAGCATCGGCTCGGTCGATGCATCCGACTATGAAGAATATGCTTACGATGCCAATGGCAATCGCACATCGTTGCGCAAGCGCGATGGCTCGACGATCACTTATCAATATGACGCGCTGAACCGCAACACCGTCAAGGCCGTGCCCGAGCGGTCGGGGCTGTCTTCGACGCACACGCGCGATGTTTACTACGGTTATGACCTTCGCGGCCTGCAGACCTACGCTCGGTTCGATTACTCTACTGGCGAAGGCATCACCAGCGCTTATGACGGGTTCGGAAGGCTAGCGAGCTCGACCCAAGTCATGGACGGCGCAAGCCGCACGCTCAGCTACCTACACGACAAGAATAGCAATCGCTGGCGGGTATCTCATCCTGACGGTAACTACTTCGATTATGCATTCGATGGCCTGGACAGGATGTATTACGGCAACGTCAATAGCGCCATCGGTATCTTCCAAACATCGTTCAACAATCGGGGTTTTCGTTCGTCGCTGGGAAGTGGCAGTTGGACCTATTATGGCTATGACGCCGTTGGCCGCCTGAATGCGCTGACGCAGGACATTGCGGGTGCGACCTATGATGTAAGCTACGCGTTCGGCTTTAACACGGCGAACCAGGTAACGACGCGCTCGACATCCAACGATGCCTATGTGTGGACCGGCGCGCAGAATGTGAGCCGCTCTTATGCGGTTAACGGTCTCAACCAGTATACGAGCGCAGGGCCTGCAACGTTCACTTACGATGCCAATGGCAATCTGACCGGTGATGGCGGCAGTAGCTATGTTTACGACATCGAGAACAGGCTGGTCAGCGCGAGCGGGGTTACAAGTGCAAGCCTGCGCTACGATCCATTAGGCCGCCTCTACGAAACCGCAGGCGGCGCTGCCGGTACCGTGCGGTTCCTCTATGACGGCGACGAGCTGGTTGCCGAATATGGCGGCAGCGGCAACATGCTGCGGCGTTATGTGCACGGGTCGGGCAGCGACGATCCGATGGCTTGGTTCGAGGGCGCAAGCGTCGATGCGAGTGTGGCGAAGCTCATCAAGACCAACCACCAGGGTAGCGTCGTTGCGCTCACCGACTGGTACGGCAATCTTGCCAGCATCAACATCTATGACGAATGGGGCATCCCTGCGCAGACCAACAGTGGCAGGTTCCAATATACAGGCCAAGCCTGGATACCTGAGCTGCGCATGTATAATTACAAGGCCCGCATCTACAGCCCCACGCTTGGGCGGTTCCTGCAGACTGATCCGATCGGATATGACGATCATGTCAATCTCTATGCTTATGTCGGAAATGATCCGGTGAACAAAAACGATCCGGCCGGAAAAAGCGGCGTCGCGGTTGCAAGGGGAGTACTCGCATGGATTGCAACTGACACCGCCGTCCCGGAACCAACGGATGCCGCTTGGCCAAAGTGGGTCGGTTATGGTGTCGCTGGCGCTGTCGCGGGTACATATTTATACGCCACTACATCACATTCCAATGATAATATTCAAAGCAAAAAGTCAACAACAACCAGTGACCGACGTCAGCAATCTTATGAAGTCCGTGTTCAAGCCCAAGGCACATCTCTACGCCGCGAAGGGTCAGTTCCGCTGACAAGTAAGGCTCCCATACTGGCCTCCGCAGTACAAGTTGCATTGGCAGGAACACAATCACAGCTCGCCAAGTCCGATCAAACTGCTTTGACTGCTGCTTTCGCTAAGGCTTCTCAATGGGTTGATCGGGTCGCTGCTGGAGGCGGCATCACTCCAATCGGAAGCACAAGCTTTACGGTCCGAGGGACATCAGCTACCGAAATGCGCGTGGACATTGAGGTGCTGCGCGGCCCGATCAATATTGTGGAGTGAATATGATAAATTTAGACATACTTAAGAATGCTCGAACTGCGTACGAAGATGCCTTCGCTTCGCGTGGTTATGATATCGACAGAACTGAAGATAGATTCAATGACCGCGAGTTATTGTTAAGCGGCCACGTTTTTGTCGCTAACATTGGCAACCGGAGGATACAGATAACGCTCGCAGAAGAGGGGATTCCATGTGCATTTTTTAAAAAAATGGGTGTCAATGATGAAGTTGAACTACTTCAAATAATTGTAGAATTCGACGAAATCATGATTGATCAATGTGCAGATCTGTATAGAGATTGGATTATTCATAGACTAAGCGCAGGAAATTTGCAGAATGCAGTTTCTGAATTCGCAAAATAGCTGCAACTACATCTGAATTGGAATTACGGGGAAACTTTACTTAGCCCCTAAATAGATACTTTTACACAACGCCCGCTCTTCACGCATTGTCTGGCAAGCCAGCTTGCCACGCCCGGCACCAGCAACGATGCCTATGTCTACATACGCGATGTCAATGTAAACGGGGCCTATGCGGTTAACAGCCTCAACCAATATACCAGCGCCGGGCCAGATACGTTCAACTACAATGCCAATGACCGGCGATCGCAGCATTGCGAATAGCTCCCAGCAGAGTAACCACGAAGCGGTATTGTCAAGACAACGCCATCATAGATGACACGCTCCGCGCGCCATTTGAGCGGTGTAGCTGCACAACGAAATCCAGAGAATTCCGCACATACCTCACAACATCATCCCACCCCATGCGCGTCCCCGATTCCATCACCAGCAACGCCAACTGATCGATCGCCCGCTCAGGGCTATCCGCATGAATAGTGCTAATCGACCCCGGATGCCCGGTATTGACCGCCCGCAAAAATGTCACCGCCTCGCATCCCCTGATTTCGCCTAGGATGATCCGGTCAGGCCGCATCCGCAGCGAAGCAATCAGCAAATCCTCAGCAGTAACCTCCGCCTCTCCCAATTCGCTACGAGCCGCGATCAATCCCACCATATTCTGATGATCCACCTGCAACTCAGGCGTATCCTCAATCAGGATCAAACGTTCGTCGGCTAGAATTTCCTGCAGCAGCGCATTAACGAACGTCGTTTTGCCCGATGACGTCCCGCCAGACACAAGGATATTGCGCTTGTTGCGAACCGCATCGCGTAGCATCGTAATCACGTCGGCATCATCGGTCACTTGCATGGGCGTTTGTGACTTCTGGTCTGCCGTTACAATACGCGTACCAGCAACCGCCCCGCTCGCCCGGTAATCATCCAGCCCCATACCAACCGACACATGCTTGCGGAACGCTAGCGCAATTTCGCCCCTTGTCGCAGGTGGGATCACCGCCTGCACACGCGTCCCGTCGGATAGACTGGCGCTGAGCAGCGGATGCTCTCGATTGATCCCCTGTGCCGATACCGCTGCAATCTGTTTGACCATACGCGCGAGCAGTTCGCCGGTAAGTTCGGGAACCATGCAGCGCTTAGGCGGCGAGCCGAGCACCTCGAACCACAATTCGCCCGGGCGGTTGATATAGATGTCGGTCAGATCGGGCCGCCCAAGCCACGGCGCGAGGACCGCCAGATAGCTTTCCAGATAGATGTTTTGCAGCGGTGCGTTCATTTCAGATTATTCGACCGCGATGAAGTCAAGATCGCGCGCAACGAACACCGACACGCTCGACCCGTGTGGCACTTTCAGAGTCGGTTTGATGCTCTGGGGCGTGACGCTGTTTCCAATGCTTTGAGTGCTGCCCGGTAGCCCCACAATGACGGTGCCATCCGCCACTTTCCGCGTTGCAATGCCCACGCCAATATCAAGCGTCGATTGCAATATCGCGCCTGCAAAGCGCTCGAAGAAGTGACTGTTTACATTGCCTTTGACCCCGGCACGGCCCAACGGGTCAGCGGCAGGGGAATCCACCGCGATCTGCACGCCATCGGGGCGGGTCAATGTCTGCCATTGGACAAACGCCCGGTTCTGCCCCTGGGCAAGGTCAGCCTTATACTCACCGACCAGACGGCTGCCGCGTGGGATCAGGATACGGCTGCCATCAAACCCGCGCACATCGCGCGAAACGATCGCGCGGGCAAAACCGGGGCGGTTGGAATCCAGCGCAGTTTCGAGAACCGCCTGAATGACTGCTCCTTGCGGGACGGTGGTGGAGGGATTGCCAAGCCGCGTTGCGCCAGCGCGGGGTCCGGCAAGGCTCTCCGGATTGATTGGCTTGGGAGGGGCAGGCAATTCCGGAAGCGGCGAGGGCATTCCAGCAGGCGGAACATATCGATAATCAGGATAGCTTGGTGCGACATAATCCGGCGTTGCTGGCCGTGAAGCGGCGCGCGGCATGCGAGGCGCAATGGGCGTAGCTTGCGCAAAGGGATCGGGCGGGCGTGATATGATTGTGGCGCCGAACGCTGGCGCGTAGTCCTCGCTTTGCGGCGCTGCCGGTATCGCAAGCGCAGGTGGGGCCGAGATCATGTCATTGGGGCTGGACGGCTGTGCCATCGTCGCGGGGCTTGTAGGGGTGCTGCGCCGCGCCTCAAGCGCGGTGAAGAGTACCGCTGCGCCAATTGCCAGTCCCACGCCGAACATCCATGCACCGCGCCTCGATACCGCGCGGCTGACCAGCGGCTTGGTAGCCCTTGCCGAACCAGCTGTGGCTTCGGGTTCCATTGTCTCGCCGTTCACTTGCTGACCCGCTTTGCAAGCGCGCGCTTCTTGCCGATGCGGAACACCAGCGACTGGTGGACTCGGTCGATCGTGAATATCCCGGCTCGCATATAGCCATCGACCATTTCTTCCTCGCCGATCGCATTGAGTGCAAACACAGCTGGCAGCGCCTGTTCTTCGCTCCATTCAAGATACATATGGATGCCGTCATCACCGATGCGCACCGGACGAAGTGATTTCTCACCTGACAGCCGGTAACTGGCAACGGGTTGAGCGCCATTGCTGGCCGCACCTGCTTGCGCCGCATAGCTGAACTGGCTTGCGTCCGCCGCCTGGCCTGCAAATGCAAAAAGCGGAATGCTCTCGTGCCCATGTCCGGCATTCGCGTCGATCAGTCCTGCGACCGGTAACCATGCGAACAACAGCAGGCCAATCATCGAACAAGCTCCGGTTTGGGTGCGAGCGGCGATCCAGATGGCTGGTTCGCGCCGGAAGGAACGACAGTAGACCGATCCGTTTGCGCTGCTGCCGCGTCCGGCTGGGCTGGTGCAGGCAGCGTTTCAGCATTGCGCCGATAACGCACGACCTGGAACCCAAGCGGATTGGTCATGCGGTCTTCAGCGCTCATCGCAGCGCCGCTGAACCGGTAGCGGATCACCGCGACCCAGTTCTCAGGTGCCACTCCCGAACCCGATGCATCGGCGCGCTGCGTTGTAAAGCGAACCATCGCGGCATCCCCTTCGAGCGAGGAAACCGAGAGGAGCTTTACATCGACCACGGCCGTTCGTGGCAGCCGTGCAAGCGGGCTTTCCGCATTTGTTGCCTGCATGCCGTTGATATAGCGCGTCCGTGCATCACCTGCCGACCAGAGCGCCACCTTGCGGTAGCTATTGTTCAACGTGTCGATATCGAAGCTCTCGCGCTCGATCACATATTGGACAAGGAACGAGCGGATGAGCGCGGCATCGGGGTCGATCGTGCGGTTCTCGACGGGTTTTAGCTGCTCGACATAGCCGGTCTGCTTGTCGACCAGCAGGGTATAGGGAACAACGGTTTTAAGCGGCAACATGACGATGATTGCAATCGCTTCGATCAACGCAACTGTTGTTGCCACGCCAGCAACGATCCAGGCTGTTTTGCGCGAAGCGGCATCGGCGCGTTCGCGGTCCTCGCCCCAGCTTGCCGCCGCGCGGTAATAGTCATCAAGATCGAGTGCAGGTTTGTTCATTATTTCAGATCCCTCTTCCGGCCTGCTTCCGAGCCACGCCTGTAGCGCCGTGCTTCTGGTAGCCGCAGATGCTCGCCCAGTCCTTCAACCCTCGCGCCGCCTGCGCCTGCAAGAGCGATGCGGTCATTCCCGCGATTGAACACCTGACCGCCGGGCAAGCGGTCGAACCCACCGCCGCGCTCTTCACGCCGAAGCACTTGCGACACGCTTTCTGCAATGAGCAGCGCGCGTGGTTGCATAGCCAGTTCGCTTGGGCGACCGTTCGCCGCCGATATTGTGGTGCCGCGATCCCTCAAAACCTGGACCTGTTGCCAAATCCCTTGAACACCCATGCCGCCAAAGGAAAATATTTTTGCGATCACGAACAACAGCGCAAAGCTGACGACCATAATCACCGAGGTGATCACGCTCAGCTCGGTCGGCGCAGAAGGGGTCAGAAGCTGGGCACTGCGCAGCGCCAGCGCATCGCTGAGCCAAGGTTCAAGGATCGCCAACTGGACGCCTTGCAGCACGGACAATGCCGCCGATCCCAACGCCAGCGCGCCTAGCCCGCGCAGCCAGCCGAAGAACAGGTCGCGCGTTCCGGCGAAAAGCAGCAACCCCGCCATCAAAGGTGCCAGCGCGAGCAGGAACCCAGCACCCAAGCGAACCAGCGCGAACGGCGCCAATATCCCTGCAAGATACGCCATGCGGCCATCGGCCAGGCCCTCCCGGTCGGTGACCGCAATACCTTCCAGCCTGTCGCCGATCGTATCGCTGCGCACCGCGCCGCCCATTGTGCGTCCGGTGCCGTAGACGGTTAGGATTACAATAGCATCGTCAGCCGCCTGCATTCGGGACACCAGGTCGTTACCACTTCCTGGCAATCGCGAGGCCCCGGCGATTGCGCTTGCAAGCTCTCCGGGTGCCTTCATCGCGACATCATAGCCAAGCGTCCGCCATGCAGGCCAACTCGTCGCCAGTGTCAGCACGATGCCCAGTTTCAGCATATCGCCAACAAGGCCGCGCGCGCGCATCTCTTCGCCGAGCATCAGCCGGTAACCGAAGATCGCGATGAAAATAGTGAGCAGCCCAGTCAGCGCGATCGACACACCCGAGCCGGGATCAGCGAGCGCGCCATAACCATAAGCGCCGATAGCTTGGGCCTGACAGTCGATATGCGCGAACGTCTCAGCAAGGAAGCGATTGCCGGTGGTGACCGATGCACAGGCCATGTCAGGCTTGCTCCAGCAATTGCGAAATCCAGTTGGCTGAATCGAACCCTTTGGCTTCGGCCATCTCGTCGTAGAGCCGGACCGTGGACTCGCGGCCTGACAGAATGGTGAGTATCTCCTTTTCGCCAGACAGATTGAGCCGCGCGATCACGCTTTCATTGCCGTGCCGGATCAGGAAGCAGCGTGAACTATCAGGGAGCGTACGGATAAGCTCATATTCATGTGTGGAGAGCCCGAAGCCGTCGATATAATCTTCTGCCCGTGCTTTGGGATTGACCATGAAGATCTGCGTTGCTGCCTGCTCGATGATGGCGCTGGCGATTTTGCTTTCGAGCGCATCCTGTGCGCTCTGGGTTGCAAAGCCGACAATGCCGTTGCGTTTGCGGATGGTCTTTTCCCAATCCTTGATCCGGCGGACGAACACTTCGTCATCGAGCGCCTTCCAGCCCTCGTCGACCACGATGATGGACGGCGTACCGTCGAGCCGTTCCTCAACCCTGTGGAAGAAATAAAATAACGCAGGCGTGCGTAACGTCTGATCATCAAGGATCGCGGTCATGTCAAACCCGACGGCCGATGCGGCAAGGTCGGTCAGATCCTCTTCATTGTCGAACAGCCATGCCCGCTCGCCGTCGCCCCACCAGGGCCGCATGCGTGAGTATAGGTCATTCGCGCGCGGGCGTTTGCTTCCCCGGAATAGCTCGACCAGATGACGCAGGCGGCGGTGTTTTGGCGGCTGCAGGAAATTGGCATCGATCGCATCCTTGATCGCTTCAAGCTCGTCGCCTTCGACCTTGCCTGCAAGCAGCGACAGCCATTCGATCAGGAACTGGCGGTTGACCGCATTATCATCGAGCTGCAGCGGATTGAGGCCTGATCCCGCTCCCGGGCGAAGCCGATCATATTGTCCGCCGATCGCACGAATGAAGAGTTCCGCACCGCGATCCTTGTCGAAGAAAACGATACGCGGATTGAACTTGCGCGCCTGTGCCAGCAGGAAGTTCAGCACCACCGTCTTGCCCGAACCCGATGGGCCAATGACTGTGAAGTTGCCCAGATCATGATGGTGGAAGCTGAAGAAATAAGGCCCGGCGGCGGTCGTCTCGAACAGGGTAACCGCATCGCCCCAATGATTGCCGCGCGGGCGTCCCACCGGAAAATTATGCAGGCTCGCAAGCCCTGCAAAGTTCGCGGTAGAGATCAGCGCCTTTCGAGCGATATATTTGAAGTTACCGGGGAACTGTGCCCAATAGGAAGGCTCCAGCGCCACATCCTCGCGCACCGCGACAATGCCTAGGTCGGCAAGCGTCGCGGCCACTTCGGCAACCTGGGTATCGAGGGTTTCTAGTGACGCAGCGCGCAAAGCTATGCTGCTATGATGCTCGCCAAAACTTGCTCTGCCCGCCGCGACATTGTCCTTGGCATGCGAAAGTTCATCACGTAGCGATGTGGCTTCGTCATCGGTCGAGCGCATACGGCGCAAAGCAAGGTTCATCCGCCCCAAGGCTTCGCCGCGTTCGACAAAGGCGAAACTTTGCGTGACGTTCATCTCGAACGGCATGCGGTAAAGCTCGTCGAACATCCCCGACAATGTCTGTGCTGGATAATCCTTGATCGAGATGATCGCTCCGAAGCTCCGGTCGATGTCGCCAGCAGGCGCAAGCTCGAATGCATCCTCGCCAAAGCTGATCCGCCTGAACGGGATATGCTGACCGAGATCGCCATATGGTAGGACTACGGGGCGCAATTGGCCGTTATACAAATGCGACAGAAACTCGAGCGGTTCGGAGCGGTGGCCGTGCGGGCTTTCATACACCCTTAATATGCGAGCATCGTAACTATCGAGTGATGCAACAAGCGCTTCACTGGCCGCAGTCAATGCCCGCAGTTCGGCCGCCTCTGCTGCTTTCTTGTCGGTCGAAGCCTTGTTCGCAAATGTCCGAAACTGATCGAGTAGTCCGACCCGGCCCTGCATCGGTCGACGGACGATGGTGACGAACAGTTCGTTGATATACATCTCGCGGGAAGCGAGCCGCGCGCGCCAGCTTGCATCGAGCTTCCGTGAAAAATCATCAGGAAACTCGGCTTCCAGCAGCGCTTCGGCGCGACGACGTACCACATGATGATAAATGGCAAAGCGTGACGAACCAACGCTGCGCAGCATCGCATCGCGAAGCTCAGCGCGGTAATTGAGTTCGTCGGTATCGGCGGTCTCGAACAACAGCCCACCAAGGCGGATGGTTTGCAACAAAAGCCCGTCGCGCGTTTGCAGCGTCACATCGTCAACGTGGCGGGCATAGGGAAGGTGCGAACCTGCCGCCTGTTCCTTTGCCCATATGGGAGCCTTAAAGGTCATGGCCGGTAGGAGTTGCATCCCCAGGCTTCATGATTTTTGACGCGCGGACAGCAGCTCATGCGCGTGATCCAAAGATCGAAGAAGCGCGGTTCGCGAAGGCACAGCATCACGCCGATCAGGTGGATGACCAGAGCCACGCCCAGCGCCCAGAAGGACTTGAAGATCAGGAAGAATTCTGCGGCGATCACTGCATTGGCGATAAAATAGCTATAAGTGACGCCTGCAAACATCTGCGGACGTGTGAGCGCCACGAAAACAGGTTCGCGGTTTAAGGAGCTTCCCATGTCCCTATCAGCCGCCTGCGGCCGAGCGGATACCGCCGACGATGCTGGCAGCGCCGAACAATATGAAGCAACCCAATATGACCACACCGCCATGTCGCCAGTTGAGCCGTCCTGTGAGCATCATGAACCCGACGGCTGCAACCGCAATCACGGCTGCGACGGTCGCGACGGTGCCGAGCAAGGTACCCTGCAGCCAGCCAAACGCCTTGACGATAACGCCTGAGCCTTGCGGGTCGGGAGGCGCGAACGCAAGTGCCGGAGATGCGGCAAGGAACAGTAAGGCAGCGCAAGCTTTGCGAAGAATGCCAAATTGGTTCAAATCATCCTCCATCAAGCCCAAGTGGAATTACATGAAGTGATTCCATATCACCTTGATACACACAGAGAAATTCATCCCGTCAACTTTATTGGTGACTAACAGATATTTACCATATTCGGATGCTGCGCTGAACCGTCGCGGGTAGCGATAGCTTCACAGATGCTTGGATTATGGCTGCAGTTGCGGAACAGCGGCCCCGGCATAGGGGTCCTGCACAGGAGCGTTTCTTGGCATTTGGGGAGCAGTCGAAACGGAAGGGACTTGCTGCGCTACGTTAGGCGAAGCCACTTCACCGCCGCGTAAGGCAATGGACATTTGATAGGCAATCAACGGCGCTCCAAACAGGATGAAGGCGCCTAATACAGCACGCCCGGCGGCGCGAAAGTCGAGGCGACCCCAAAGCATTCCGAAGCCAAGTGCCGCTACCGCAAGGATCGCGATACTGGTTGCAGCCTGTCCGAGCAGCGCCTGTTCGATCCAGCCGATCGCTTCGGGGATTGCGCCTGCGTTCTGATCGCCAAGGCTGATAGTGAGCAGGGCCATGTTATTTTCTCGATCAAGAAGCCGGATTTACGCACCAAATTATCGCCTGCCAACATCTCGTCAAATTAAATAAATGCTTAATATTTTGTTGATTATCTATCTGCGTTGACAGTTGTTCGGCGCTGGACAAACATAACGAACAATCAAGAAAATGATCGTGATTAGAACCTGATCCACGAAGGGAGTGGCGCATGAAACACGTCTTTTATCTAGGCACAGCAATCGCGCTGATTGCCAGCCTTCCGGCCAACGCCGCTGAAGCCCAGAAATACCGTTATGACGCCAAGGGCCGCCTTATAAAGGTCGAGCGAACAGGTACGGTCAATAACGGCGTCACCACCGAATACACTCATGACAAGGCTGACAACCGGACCCGTCTAAAAACAACCGGATCTCCCAACTCACCGCCTTGATGGCGGGCGTCTGCCCCGGCTCGCCAATCAGCAAATTCTAAAAACCACGCCATTCAAACCCGCTTGCGGGAGAGGAGAAGTCATGCCCGAAACACCCCCACGTATCCGCCGCTCGATCAGCAACATGCTTCTATCGACAATTCTTGCGTCTGGCTTGGCAGCGCCTGCCTTGGCGCAAGAGGCACCGACACCCACCCGTCCGGTGCTGGACGACAAAGGAGTTGATCTGGCGACGGGAACTTTGATCGGCCAATCAAAACAGATTGCTTCAGGAAATATCGCTTTCAAAGACATCTGGAACGGCGACGTCAACGAAAACAGCTTCTCCACCTATGTCTTTACGAACGATCTATCTATGGCAGTCGCATACATTGATGGCAAATCCTTGCTTTTTATGCCGGATATAAACGGTGTTTGGCAGCCCGAACTGGCAAACGGTGCAACATTAAGCGACGATGGCAATCAAGGATTTGTATACACAGCACCGAACGGCGACAAATACGAGTTTGCGCCAAATTCGGCAGGTGAAGTTCGCGCGCTGCAAGGTCAGCAAGATACGCTTGGCCGCTATGCGTGGCTAAAAAAGCAGACCCGCCCCAATGGTGAAACGCAGACTCGGAATTATCGCACGCAAGAAGTCGAATCAAATTGCGAACCCTTGCCCCCGTTCGGATTGCCCGGTCCAGACTGCGTAAGGACTAATTATCAGCGTCCTCAGTCGGTCACATCGAACACTGGGCGTATGCTGAAGGCGACTTACGCTACCAATAGCGGTAGCCCGGATTTCAACAAACTGATCGAGGTAACCGCCATAAACAACAGCGTGGATTATTGTGATCCTCTTGCCGATCAATGCACCGGGTTGACTCAAAACTGGCCAAGCATGGACATTGCGACAACGGTAAATAATCAAGGATTAGTCCAAAAAGTCTTCAGCTCGCCGAGTGCGGAGTTTATCGCTCGTCTAGGTATCAATGGGGCGGCTGACATAAATATTGATGGATCTGGCAATTCGAATTTTGTCGTCACGCATTATCCGGACGGCAAGGTTTACCAGATCACCCATGGCGGCGTTACACACAGCTACAGCTATGCGCTGCAAGGTAACCAGCTCACAGTAACCGTCACGAAGCCCAACAACATTACCAGCAGCCACACGATTACAGTCGGAGATACGAGGCTCGATAGTACAACAGATGAGCTAGGGCGTATCACTGCCTTTGAGTATGACACTGAAGATCGCTTGTACAAGACGACATACCCCGAGGGTAATCAGACGATCCTCACCTATGATACTTTGGGGCGGGTTACAGAAAACCGATCAAAACCAAAGCCGGGTTCTGGGCTTTCCGACATTGTTACCACGTCTGGGTTTGTGAGCAATTGCACGGTCGAAACATTGAAGGCATGTATGAAACCTGTGTGGACGCAAGATGCGAAAGGCAACCGCGCCGATTACACTTATGACGCCAACAGTGGCGAGTTGACACGAGTGCAGCTTCCTGCCGCGACGTCAGGACACTCGCGCGCGGAGATCAACTTCGGCTACACCGCGCTGTACGCCAAGCAGAAAAACAGCTCGGGCCAATTGGTCGATGCGGCCTCTCCTATTTGGAAGCTCACGAGCATAACCCAATGCGCGTCTGCAGCTACCTGCACAGGAACGGCGAATGAGACAAAGGTCGAAGTGGCATATGCTCCAAGCAATGGCGGGCTCAACCTGCTACCAACCAGCATCACCACTAAATCAGGGGACAACAGCCTTTCATCGACGGTCAGCTATGCCTATGACAACGAAGGCAACGTGGTCGCAGCCGATGGGCCGTTGCCCGGCAGCGACGACACAGTCCATTATTTCTGGAATAGCGATAAACAGCTTATCGGGGCCATTAGCCCTGATCCTGATGCCTCTGGGCCGCGCCAGCGAAGCGCGAAGCGCTATAATTATGTCGGCACGCGCCGTACCAGCACAGAGGAGGGTTACACCGCTGGGACGGATAGTACCGCACTTTCCACGATGACGGTCGTGCAAACACTCAGCAGTGATTATGATGCGAACGATTTTCGGACGCACGACAGAATTACGTCTGGTGGAACGACCTATGCTGTTCAGCAATATAGCTATGACACACTTGGCCGTCTGGAATGCAGTGCACGAAGAATGAATCCGGCTGTGTTTGCCTCACTGCCTTCGAGCGCGTGTACACTTGGCACCCAAGGAACAGGTGCAGGCGACTTTGGTCAGGATCGGATTACTAAAAATACCTATGACGCAGCCAGCCAAGTCACCAAGGTGCAAGCGGCTTACGGCACGGCGAGCCAAACGGACGAGATCGCAAGTGGTTACACCAATAACGGACTGGTGGATTACGTCGTCGATGCCGAGAACAATCGCACCGATTACACCTATGATGGATATGACCGGACAGTAAAAACCGAATATCCTTCAACCACGAAGGGCGCAAACGCAGCCAATGCGAGCGATTACGAACAGTTCAGCTACGATGCCAATGGCAATGCCATCAGCCGCCGCCTTCGCGATGGCAACAGTATCGGCTATGGCTACGACAATCTAAACCGGCTGACCTCGAAAGACCTGCCGGGTGGCGAGCCCGATGCGACCTATAGCTATGATCTTCTCAATCGCCCGTTAACCGGCGTACAAAATGGCCAGACCCTTAGCTTTACCCATGACGCGCTGGGGCGCAATCTGACGCAGGCAGGGCCATTAGGCACTGTAACCTTTGGCTACGATGTAGCAGGGCGACGGACCAGCATTGTACACCCGGGGGGCACGTCGCTGACAGTCGGCTATGACTATGACACGACAGGTCAGGTCACCGCAATCAAGGAGAATGGCAGCACGACGCTCGCCACCTACGCCTATGACAATCTTGGCCGTCGTACGAGCATGACGTTCGGTAATGGTGTGGTACAAAGCTTCAGCTACGATGCGGTCTCGCGACTCGCAGCGCTCGCCACCGATCTTGCCGGTACAGGTTATGATCAGACGGCAACGTTCGGTTATAACCCTGCAAGTCAGATCGATACGCTGTCGAAGAGCAACGATGCCTACGCCTGGAGCGGCCATTACAATGTTGACCGGTTGTCGGCAGGGAATGGGTTGAACCAGCTCATCGCAGCCACGCCTGGCGGCGGGCAGACTTCTGTGCCAACACTTGGCTACGACTCCCGTGGTAACCTTACTGCTTCGGGCTCGAGCAACTATACCTACTCCTCTGAAAACTTCCTGAAGACGGGCCCGAGTGCCACACTGGATTATGATCCTGTTGGACGACTTTACCAGACCGTTGGCAGCGTCACGACGAGATTTCAGTATGATGGCGTTGACCTGATGGCCGAGTATAACGGCTCCAACGCCTTGCAGCGCCGTTATGTTCATGGTCCCGCCACTGACAACCCGATCCTGTGGTATGAAGGCACCGGGCTATCGGACAAGCGCTACCTGACTGCCGACGAGCGCGGCAGTGTGGTTGCGGTCAGCAATGGATCGGGCACGGTTGCCAATCTTAACACGTATGACGAATATGGCATTCCTGCATCCGCCAACGTTGGGCGGTTCCAGTACACCGGGCAGACTTGGCTGCCAGAGTTTGGGATGTATTACTACAAGGCGCGAATCTATTCGCCGACGCTTGGGCGGTTCATGCAGACCGATCCCATTGGATATGCTGACGGCATGAACTGGTATAACTATGTGGGTGGCGATCCTGTAAACCTTGTCGATCCTAGTGGGTTGTGCAACGCAACCGACGGCAGGAGCACAGGACGCAATGACTGTTACATAGACGATGAAGACGGGCGGCCGATCGTTGTAACTGGGAGCCGGTTTGCTTGCGTTGCATGTAATAACAATACCGGAATCCTTGATTCGAACCCGTTCCTGAATTTCGCTACTGCCAGCGGACAGGGCGGATTTGGAGAGGCTGGTGGAGATTCAGCCACAGAAAGTAAGTCTGAAATCGTTGTAATTGCAACACAACGATACGGCAAAAGACGCACGCCAGCTCCAAATGTTGCACGGATCGCGTGGTGGATGTATTTTGGGATCGATGATCCAAAGGCTCGTGAGCAAGATTTGGCGATGCAAGATTCAGTTCGTCGAAATTGCACGAAACGCGAGGCAAACCAAGATGTTGTCGATTCAGCGGGCGCAGGTCAAGATATTGCGGCTTCCGGTCGTGGCTTAATTAAAGTATTACAAAGAGCCAGTGGATATGTCACAGCCATCAGGCTCGTCGGAGCGGCGGCAATGTGCAGGGCAAGCGGGTATTAAAATGAAGAGACTATACAGCATTGTCCTATATCTAATACCATTAGCAATAATGTTCTCACTTTCATTTGTTGCTGGAGCCATTTCTGTCATTGGAGTTAGTGAATTCTTTATTGTAACTTTTTTCTTTCCTGTATCTGAAGAAATATTTAAGTTTATTTTAGCGAAAAAGTTTCGAATGCTTTTGTATAGACTCGTCATTGCTTTCGTTATATTTGAATTCGCTTTAGTAAAGTTACCAATATTTTTCTTAAATTCCGATTCAAGCAATTTTTATATGTTTATTTTATCGTTAACAGCAGTTATATTTCACATTTCAACTATGATCGTTTACGGCAGCAATGTATTTGTCGGTAAACCAAATTTCTCCTTGATTATTATGATCATTCTCCATTCTGTTTATAATATGTTAAGTTTTGGAGATTTTTCTGATTTCACGCTAACATTAGTTTCATTTTTATTTTCCTTTAGTCCGCTCGTACATTTATATATATCTAAGAATTTTTTAAAGGTTGAAGGTGTCGAAATAGCCCAATTAAGGTAATCGTGACAATACGGGCTGACTGCGAGGCTGTGGCAGTCGGGAACGCCGATCGACATGAAGGGCCGGATCAGCAAAGCACGTGTTCCCGATTTCAGGGTGGCGCAATATGAAACATCATACGCATGCTCACTCGGTTCAAGGGGCGCGATACGACCAAGACATGGGGACTGAAGCTGGCAAAGACCAAATGCCATGACAAGGCGCGCGTTGCGGTTGCGCGCAAGCTTGTCATCGTGATGCATGCGATGTGGCGCGATGGCACGTTTTTTGTCGGCGACCCGAACGCGACCGAGCAGGAAGCCGACAGCTGGAATGCAGCCAAGGAGCAATGGCTGAGCTACGCGAATACATGAGGACACACGGTTTACCAACAACCGGTTGACGGCGCGAAGCCACAAGGAGGTCCGCGCAAGCGGCGAAGGAATGATACAGACTAGGAAGACGGGAAGCACGATATCTTGCCTGTGGCCGTGCAAAACGGATCTCGCCGGAATGCCTGTGATGATGCCCCGTCAGTCCGATAGCGACATGTGCCGCGACGGCGCCAACACTGCCACATTGCAGTCAAAACAGGCCGCCGATGAGCACGGAAAGGTGCACAGCGTATCAGACCATCACCACTTAGTAGACCAGCGCAAACTGGCGTCGATTAGGCAACCGTAACATGTTATAGAGGAGAAAGAACGATGGCGAATACTTGCAGAATCTCGAAGCCAAATAGGACGGCAAGATAAAGCGAGATTCCTCGCAGGCCGGACTTCCGTCCTAAGCCATTGTCTGCACATTGTTTTTTGGACGATTTTGCGCTCTTTTGCTAAGCAACCGTATGGCAGCTTTGCTCGATTATCACTTTTTATCAATAAGATGCGTGTCGGCGCTTGGATTTTGAGCGCGTTCTGAATCCGCCAATACTGCGCCTCGCTTTGTCTTTCTACGCTAGGCTACACTTGGTGTAACTAGCCCCTTGCGTCGCGCCTTTGCGAGTCCAACTCTCGCCATATGGCCGATGATTCAGACCGCTTTCGCATTCGCCCGGGAAGGGTTGGTAACCGTAGTGGTCCACCCGCTGGACGTATGCCTCGACCGGTGCGCGCGAGGCCGAAGTCCTTTGTCGGCGAGGTGCATGCCGCGATCCGCAGGAGCGGCGGCAACCCCTATGCGTTGCGACGAGGGGTGAGTGGTCGGTGTAATGCGCGCGGGCGTGGAGGTAAGGTTGCGGGTGCATTGAAGGGCCGTGACGGATGGCGGTCAGATGGTGGCAGTCGCACCCGCTCGCGCCGCGTTGCGGTCAAGGCGCGGATCGTCAAGCTCAACCCGCAGCGTGGAGGCTATCGCGGACGGCAATTCGTATCGGCCAAGTCAGTCAACGCGCATCTAAGATATCTCGAGCGCGACGGTGTAACCCGCGACGGAGAGAAGGGTCAGGCCTATGATGCGGGGAATGACACTGCCGACGGCAGTGCCTTCCTGGAGCGAGGTAGGGAGGACAGGCATCAGTTCCGGTTCATCGTCTCGGCGGAAGAGGGTGCGGAACTGTCCAACCCTCGCCAGACCGTGCGCGACCTTATGCAACAGATGGAAGCCGACCTTGAGACGAAACTCGACTGGATCGCGGTCGATCATCACAACACCGGTCATCCGCATACACATATCCTCATGCGCGGTGTTACCGATGACGGCATGATGCTCAACATAGCAGGCGATTATATCGCGCACGGTATCCGCGAACGGGCCAGCGAGATCGTGACCTTGGAACTGGGAAGGCAGAGCGAGCAGGAGGTCAGCCGTCAGCTAGAACGTGAGGTCGATGCTGACCGGTTCACCCGCCTCGACCGGATGCTGATCGCAGAACAAGACGCGAGCAACGAGTTTGCTGATCTACGTCCTGACAAAGACATGCGGGACATGTTCCGCAAGAACCGCGCTCTGATGATCGACCGTGCTAGAAAGCTTGAGCGCATGGGGTTGGCGACCGAGGTGACGCCCGGACAATGGAAGGTGTCACCAAAAGCCGAGCAAGTGCTGCGTGACGTTGGCATACGCGGTGACATCATCAAGACCATGCACAAGGCACTGGAGCGCGATGGGCTATCTGAAGTGCGCGGTGCTTCGCAATATGCCCTCCACCGCGACACGATTACCGAGCCGATTATCGGGCGTGTCGTGTCCAAAGGACTTGGCAGCGAAGAGATGAGTGACCGTGTGCATCTTGTCATCGACGGTACCGATGGCAGGGTCCATCATATCGAGCTGAGCGCCGACGCCGCCCAGGACATCAGCCGCAACATGATCGTCGAAGCCAGCCCCAAGTTGAGCAAGCCCCGTGCATCCGATCTCAACATATCAGAGCTTGCCACCGAGCAAGGCATTTACCGGCCATCACAACATCTTGAGGTAGCGCAAGCGAAGATCGAGGAGTTGGGCGGAGACCCGCAGGCCTTTGTTCAATCGCATGTGCGCAGGCTCGAAGCTCTCAGGCGTGCAGGACATGTGGAACGGATTGACGCCGATCAATGGCGAGTGCCTCCAGACCTCGCGACACGCGGGATGACCTATGATGCAGCGCGCGATGGGGGAGAGGCGCGGGTCAGGACATTGTCACCGCTCAGCCTCAACCAGCAGGTACAGCACGAGGGCGCGACCTGGCTCGACCGCGAACTTATCGCACGCGAGCGAACGCCGCTGACAGATAGCGGGTTCGGGCGAGAGGTGAGCACCGCATTGGAACGGCGCAAAGCTGCGCTCGTAGATATGGGCTATGCACAAGACTTAGGCGGCGGGCATATCCGTGCGCCCAAGGATCTGCTCGCGCAACTTCGAGGCGGCGAGGTCGAACGCGTGGGTCGGCAGCTGGCCCGCGAGCATGGACGGACTTGGGAGCCAGCCACCCCCGGTAGCCGCGTCAGCGGCAAACTCATCGGTTCGGCCCAGCTGGCTAGCGGCAGGTTCGCGATGATCGACGACGGGCTGGGATTTAGTCTCGTTCCTTGGCGCAAAGAGCTAGAACAGAGCATTGGGCATCATATCTCGGGTATGCCCACGCGCGGGGGTGGGATCGAATGGACTCTTGGGCGAAGCCGGGGGCTGGGGATTTAAGGTTCGTAATCTGATTGTCGATTGTACACTTAAGCGACCAAGTACGACCATTCGGCATAGTTTTACAATTGTGGGGGGCGTCAATTGTCGTGGTTTTAGATTAACGATAATTTCGCTGTAACCTCGGCATCTCAGTGCCGAGCAGTCTGGCGCGGAGCGGTCAGTGATTATTTGATGTTAGAGTGGAGCGTTGAAACTTCCTGGCATTGTCACATGTAGTTCTCGACCAGCGATATCCCTTAACGCCAATTCGGGGATGACCCGTTGGAAAACATTATAATATCCCGCAATTAGAGACCGGTATTGGTCAAAGGAACCTTCAAGAACCTCTCGCCAGACCGCAGGCCGATAACGCGCAAGGATGCTAAGTGCGTAAAGTAGCAGCAAATGAATGGCGAACACATCATGGACGCTTCCGAATAACGGTTTGATCCAACACGTACCGGTCATCGCTGACCGGTGAAGCCGGAGTTCCGTGTGCCAAATTGTCTCCGCTGGATGATGAAACTTGCCAGACCATCCGGACTGTCCGCCAAACGCGCTCCATTCAATGTCGGTAAGTGGCGGACCATGATCTCGGATGTGGTCTGCTGATAGCAATTCACTGCCGTGGACGGATAGCCAAGTGTAATCCCGTGTCCTCGTTGGAAAGGGTGAGCTGTATTGGCCGCTGGCATGTGCGTCGCTAATCGTCTCGGTCATATTTCTTGAAGCATGACCAACACCGAAGCTCAGCGCGGGACGACCGGTTACATACTCGTATATGGATCGTATCTCAGGTACACGAGCAAATAGCGCGTCAAGCGGAAGTAATTTTGCTCGCTGATCATAACTCATATCGGAAAAGGGTGGCACTCGCCCACCTTGTAGCGACATGGCCGATAGCTCGTTCCGTTCAACACCCCTTGCTTTAAGTAACTCGCGAAAGAAGCCACTTTCACGAACATAAAGAAATTCGTTATCTGCAAATCCGCCTTCGCTACCGGCAAGGTTGCCAAGACCATGTCCACGCTTGGTGAACTCCTCAAGCGTGGCTAAATCTACTCCATTGTCTGGACGCGCTGCCAGCGTAGCCGCCGCGAGCCACATACAGCCATAGTAGTTGCATACATTACCGACCGTAAGGCCTCCGAAAGGATTACGAATATTCTCGCGTGCGGTCCGGATACAGTAGCTGAGCGCCTGCGCCTTCCGGGAAATGAGATCGGCAGGAATGGAAATGTCGGCTTTTCTCGCGCGCTCATCGATAAGCTTGTACGCCAGATTCTGACTTTCCCAAACGGACAACTGTGTCCAAATCTCCTCAATTGGATTCTCCGAAAGAATTGTTAGTGGTCGTTCTCTGTCAGGTTCGGCGGCCATTTCTATCTCCTCCTTGCGCAAACAATCGCGTCCGCCCTTACGAAATCTGAATTACGGCCAGCATGCCCACCACCAAGTGCCGCAAATGAATGAGTCCAAAACATACAAACTGCCCATCATCGCAGACTATCACCCATTGAAAAGCGGTACACGCGAATGAATCGACGCTGTGACTGCTAAGAAAATAAAAAACGGCAAAAGTGATAGTGTTGTCGCTACAATGGCGTATCTTACAAAGACATATTTCGCGCATAAGATCTGTGAATTACGCCAGATCTGAGCCACGAGATCCTCTCGGAATCGCTCATTGCTGCAGGCGGTCAACTCAGCGAGGTAATTCGCTTCGGTTCGTTTCTGTATTTCAGCAAAGTACACAAGACTGCCTTGGCCACCATTCACGTCCGGAAAATTGGCTCGGTAAAGGAAAGCGTATGACATCATTAAACCGGCCATCGCAAAAACGCCGGGGACACTGACGAACCATAAATTTAAATCAGGCGAGGCAACATTCAACGCACCTATCGCAAGGATAACGGTATTTACACCAAAGAGACCATTGATCCGTGCCTCGATACGCGGAAAGAACCCGAGCACTCGATCCATCTGTCGCTGAATTGCGTCAATATCATTCATGAGCTTTTATCTCCCTCAGTTCTCATACTGTCTTCGTGCTGACCAAGCGGGCACAAGCGCATTTTTCTGCAGCAGCGGCTCCCCTCCTTGAAGACACTCTTCCAATACTCAGCAAGTGCATTGCGCCTTAGTTTTTCCGTAATCGCCAAATCGACCAATAATATACGCTTCGAGCAGTCGCGGCGAAGCACTTGGACGGAGCGGC
>LNFM01004243.1_pt1 | contig 26737 bp, 24 predicted proteins | sample 596031 | NCBI WGS metagenome assembly LNFM01 (sample SAMN04254537, study PRJNA301005) | activated carbon metagenome | isolation source: dual media filters at the Ann Arbor, Michigan drinking water treatment plant | place: USA: Ann Arbor | reverse complement strand
ACGGACTTGGCGCGCTGCAAGATGGGCAGCGAGTCGGCGACTGCCCTCGCGGCGGGACGGCTGAAATCCCAAGCGATGCCGATGCGATCCAAGGATAAATTCTCAGGGGGCGTCAATTCGGGAAAAACAATTATCGGTCGCCCTGATCCGAAAACGACGCTCTCGGTGACATAACGCTGAAAGGCCGAATGTTCCCCGATTGGCATCAACGTCAAATCTCTCAATCGCGCATGTTCCGTGACCGCCAAAGGCACGTGAGATGTCGCGCAAGTCTCGATCAACTGGGAATGTCCGACTCCGAGCTTGTCGGCAGCCTTGCCGAAGACATCGAGCAATTTCTTTGCATTGCCGGCGCTCTTGAGTTCTTCCGCCGCAATCATGCCGGGTATGTCCAGCAGCGCATTGGCCAAGGCATTGCCTGAGTTGGGTATGTCAATTTTGAAAACCAGGGCCGCAACATTTCCGCCCAAGGCACGGGCGAGCGCGACTCCCGCATGAACGGCGTCCTCTGGAGTGGTCTCGGGATAGCTACTCAAAGGGAAAACAAGATCTTTAAAAGACATTTTCCACCTGCCATTGCGATCTTCAGGAGCTCAATGAGAGTCTGGTCGCAAGACGGTTGCGGGAGACAACGCCATCGGTTGTCGCGCAGCAGTGCGGCAGGAACATTGCGCTCATGTGAATTAAAACATCTTGTTCAATGTCTGCGTATCAAAGTTCCGTGACCCGCTTGTTGCGAACGCGGGGAAATCGCGTATGTGTCGAAGAGACCCATTTCAGGAAATCGCAAATAGAAAGCAACTGGTCACGCCGTCCCGCCTGAGCAGACAACGACGACGAATCCCGTCGAACCTATGTCAGAGCTCCGGTTGCGCAGGGCGAAGATCAGGATGGAGATGCCGAAGGCGGATAGCCGAAGCTATTGACGATATCTCGGCATGAACTGCCGATCGCCGCTCTTGAGCATGACAATGCCAGACATCGGCGCGCGCGTCAGTGAGCCCTATGGGCAGAAAGATGACGGAGAGGATCGGTCTTAGGCGCCACTTCTATCGGCCCATGACCGCAATCTACGACTGCGTTTAGTTCGCGATCCAGAAGGGCTGATAGCCGAGCACGGCGATGACGGCCCAGACGGCCATCACGATGTTGATCTGCATGCCCATCACGCCGTAGCTGCGATAGAACGGTCCGGCGAGATAGCCGAGCCAGAAGACGATGCGCGAGGCGACGAACATCACGACGAGCGCCGCCAGCACGCCAAGTTGACCGGCCGGCGCCGCGGCGGCGATGGCCAGGGCGAGCAGCGCGAAGATCAAGCTCTGTTCCACCGTGTTGGTCAGCACGCGGCGCGACACGTCGATGCAGCGCGGCTCCTGGTTGAGCGTCGGGTCGATCGCCGGGCTGAAATTGCGCGCGACGGCGATGATCAGCGTCATGCCGAGAATCAACAGCGCGATCAGCAGCAGCCATTGCGCGGCGAAGCCCAGGCGGTCGGCCTTGGCGGCGGCAGCGGGCGCCGCGAACAGCCCGAAGATCAGGAAGAAAATGGCCCAACCGGCCAGCGTGCCGATCAAAAGACCGGGCAGGGATTTTCGGCGCGCCTCGGCCAAATCGAAATAGGGCATGTCAGACTCTCCGTTGCGACGAGGGACGGCGTCCGGCATGGAACGCTCCTGCGTCAACGCTGGGGAACTCTGTTCGTTCACTCGCCGCACGGCAGGCCGTACGGAATTTTCACAGGCCCTTGCGGCCCATCTCGAGGAATTTCTCGCGCCGGCGTTCGCGCAGGGCGCCGCCGCCGCTGCCGAGCAATTTCCGCAGGGCGCGCTCGATGGCGCTGCCAGTCGCGGCCATGGCGGCGGCCGGCTCGCGATGGGCGCCGCCCAGCGGCTCGGGCACGATCTCGTCGATCAGGCCGAGGTTTTTCAGGTCGTCGGATGTGACTTTCAGGGCCTCGGCGGCGACCTTGGCCTGTTCCGGCCCGCCGCCGCGCCACAGGATCGAGGCGCAGCCTTCGGGCGAGATCACCGAATAGATCGAATGTTCGAGCATGATGACATGGTCGGCAGCGGCCAGCGCGATGGCGCCGCCCGAACCGCCCTCGCCGATCACGGCGGAGACCAGGGGCACCTGCAGGCGGAGGCAAGCCTCGATCGAGCGGGCGATGGCTTCCGACTGGCCGCGCTCCTCGGCATTGACGCCGGGATAGGCGCCGGCCGTGTCGACCAGGGTGATGACCGGCAATTTGAAGCGGTCGGCCATCTCCATCAGGCGGCGCGCCTTGCGGTAGCCTTCCGGGCGGGCCATGCCGAAATTGTGCTTGATGCGCGATTCGGTGTCGCGGCCCTTCTCATTGCCGATGACCATGACCGAATAGCCGCGGAAGCGGCCGAGGCCGCCCTGGATCGCCGCGTCTTCGCCGAAGGCACGGTCGCCCGCGAGCGGCGTGAAGTCCTCGATCAGCGCCTCGACATAGTCCTTGAAATGCGGACGGTCGGGATGGCGCGCGACCTGGACCTTCTGCCAAGGGTCGAGCTTGCCGTAGGTCTGGCGCAGCAGCTTGTCGGCCTTGGCCTGCAGCTTGCTCACTTCCTCGGCGATGTTCACATCGCCGGCGTTGTGCAGGTGGCGCAGTTCTTCGATCTTGCCTTCGAGCTCGGCGATCGGTTTTTCGAAATCGAGAAAAGTCGGCATGACGGCTTTCGTGACGGCTCAACGGGCCGCTGTCAAGAGTTTCACCTTGCGCCAGAGGCGCGGACTAAAAAGTACCACGCGCCAGCGGCGCGCGGTTGAACGGTCATTTGCCGCCGCCGGCGATCAGCTCGGCCTTGCGCATCACCACCTGGGCCTGACGGATCGAGGCGACGTCGATCATGCGGCCGTCCAGCGTCGCGGCGCCCTTGCCGGCGCGCGCCGCCTGATCCATGGCGGCGAGAATGCGGCGGGCGGCCTCGGTCTCGGCCGGCGTCGGGCCGAAGGCGGCGTTGGCGGCGGCGATCTGGCTCGGATGGATGCACCATTTGCCGTCGCAGCCCAAGGCGGCGGCGCGCTTGGCGGCGGCCTCGAAGCCTTCGGCATCGGCAAAATCGGCATAGGGCCCGTCGAGCGGGCGCAGGCCGTAGGCTCTGGCGGCGACGACGATGCGCGCCAGGGCGTAGTGCCACATGTCGCCCACATGGCTCTCGCGCGGCCCGCCCTTGGGGCCGACCAGCACGGCGTAATCGGGATTGCCGCCGCCGATGGTGACGTTGCGCGCGCCGGTCGAGGCGGCGAAGTCGCCGGGCCCGAAATGCAGCGATTCGGCGCGGGCGCTGGCGCCGGCGATGGTGTCGACGTTCATCAGGCCTTCGGCGGTCTCGATCATCAGTTCGAGGCCGACCGGGCGGGCGTAGCCCTTGGCCATTTCGATCTGCGTCAGCAGCATGTCGACGGCGTGAACATCCGACGCGCGGTTCACCTTGGGGATCAGCATCAGGTCGATGCGCTCGCCCGCCTGTTCCATCACGTCGATGACGTCGCGGTACATGAAAGGCGTGTCGAGGCCGTTGACGCGCACCGAGACGGTCTTGCCGCGCCAGTCGAGATCGCGCAGGCCGGTGATGACGTTCTCGCGCGCCTTCTCTTTGTCGGCGAAGGCGACCGAATCTTCGAGATCGAGGAAGATCACGTCGGCCGCCGACTGCGCCGCCTTCTCGAACAGTTCGGGACGGATGCCCGGCACCGAGAGCTGGCTGCGGTTGAGCCGCACGGCGGCGGCGCGGGATGCGCTGGGAATCATGCCGGAGGGGAAACCGATCCGTTTAAAATCAATAACTTAGCCCGGGGCAACGGGCGCTCGGGGGAGTGAAGCCCGGCCCGGCGGGCTTGTCAATCTTTGCCGGTTCTGGGCCCCACCGGCGGCAGCGCCGGGCTGCGGATATGCTCGGGCCGGACGCCGAGGCCGACGATGCGCGCCGGGATGCGCTGCAGGCGGGGGCAGCGGCCGAGCAGACGCAGGATCGCGGGCGCGCGCAGCGGCGGCGCGCCCGGCCGCTTGGCCGTCAGGACGCTGGAGATGATGCGCGTCTGCACCGCCACCTGCATGCGTTGCACGACGCGAGTCGGCCACAGTCGGCGCGTCTGCACGGCCGCGAGGTCGCCGTCGGCCGCGCCGCCTTCACGCAGCGGCTTCCACAGGAGATTGGCGCCGGCCACCGCGTCTTGGATCGCCAGATTGATGCCGACGCCGCCGACCGGAGACATGGCATGGGCCGCATCGCCGATACACAGCAGACCGGGCCTGTGCCAGCGCTCCAGCCGATCGACCTTGACGACGAGCAGCTTGAGCTTGTCCCAATCGTCCAGGCCGCGCACGCGCGCGCCCAGGAATGGCGCGGCGCCCAGCAAAGCATCTTGCACGGCGGCGAGACCTTGCGCGCGCAGTGCCTCCTGGCTGCCCTTGGGGATCACCAGCGCGCATTGCCAATAGTCGCCGCGATTAATCAGCACGACGATGCTCCCGGCGTCGAACACGCCCATCACATCCGCTGGATCGTCCGCCGCGCGCGGCATGTGGAACCACAACACGTCCATCGGCGCACCGAGATCATGCACCTTGAGGCCGGCGCGCTCGCGCAGGATCGAACCGCGACCGTCCGCGGCGACGACGAGATCGGCGCGCAGCTCGGTGGTGCCGGACGGCCCCGCCACCTTAAGGCCGACGATACTGCCCTTCTCTTCGATCAGATCGGTCGCCTGCGTGCTCATGCGCAGGTCGAAATGCGGATAGGCGCGCCCCGCGTCGGCGATGAAATCGAGAAAATCCCACTGCGGCATGAAGGCGATATAGGGCGCCGCCACCGGCAGATGACGGAAATCGGCGATCTTGATCTCCGTCCCGCCGATCTTGCCGCGCAGCTCGTAGGCCTTCTGATGCGGCAGCTTAAGGAACGCGTCGAGCAGGCCCAGTTCGCGCATCAATTGCAGGGTCGAGGGATGGATCGTATCGCCGCGAAAATCGCGCAGGAAGTCGGCGTGCTTTTCGAGAACCGTGACGGGAATGCCGGCGCGCGCCAGAAGCAAGCCGAGCATCATCCCGGCGGGCCCGCCGCCGGCGATCAAGCAACGGCCGCCGCCCACCGCCATGGTCAGCCTCGCGCCAGCGGATGATGCTCCTGCACGAGCGCGCGCAGGCGCTCTTCGAGCACATGGGTATAGATCTGCGTCGTCGAAATATCGGCATGGCCGAGCATCTGCTGCACGCTGCGCAGGTCCGCGCCATGGGCGAGCAGATGGCTGGCGAAGGCATGGCGCAGCACGTGCGGCGAGACCTTCGACGGCGGCAGGCCGGCGGCGATGGCGACCTCTTTCAGGATTTGCGCGAAGCGCTGGCGGGTCAGATGGCCGCTGTCGGCGCGCGAGGGGAACAGCCAGCGCGAGCCTTCATCGTCGCCGACGAACTGCGGCCGCGCATCAAGATAGGCGGCGAGCGCATCGCGCGCCGTCGCGTTGAGCGGCACGAGGCGCTCCTTGTCGCCCTTGCCGCGCACCAGGATCATTTCGGCGTCCTCGCGCAAGGCGGCGAGCGGCAGGCCGACAAGCTCGGACACGCGCAGGCCGCTGGCATAGAGCGTTTCGATAAGCGCCGTGCGGCGCAAGGTCTCCGGTCCCTCGCCGAGCCGCGCGGCGGCGAGCAGGCGTTCGACGTCGTCCTCGCTGAGGATTTTCGGCAGCACTCGCGCCTTGCGCGGGCTGTCGAGCTTGGCCGTCGGATCGTCGGCGCGAACATTTTCCGCGAACAGGAAGCGATAGAACTGGCGCAGGCAGGAGAGCCGGCGCGCTGCCGTCGCCGGCGCGACCTGGGCGCGCGACAGGGCGGCGAGATAGCCCTTCACGTCGGCCTCGCCGGCCTCTTCCGCCAGCGGGCCGCGCTGGCTTTTCAGCCAGCCGGCGAATTGCGTCAGGTCGCGTTCATAGGATTGCAGCGTGTTTTCGGCCGCGCCGCGCTCGGCGGCGAGCATTTCGAGAAAGGCTTCCGCGTGACGTCCGAGGGCGACGACCGACGCGGCGCGGCCCATCGGGCTAGAGCCCCGCGCCGATGGCCGCATCGACCGCCAGGGCGCGCGCTTCGACCTCCAGGCCGATGTTGCGCAGGCCCGCCAGCGCCATGCCGATCACCAGCGGATGGGTGCCGGCGGGGCCCTCGGGGCCGAAGGTGGCAAGCGCGGCGAGAACGGCGAGCCCCTTGCGGTCGGTAGCGGCCGAAACTTCCAAAGTGCGCAGCACGGATGGCGCCGGCAGATGATCGGCCCGATCGGTCTGGGCGCGCCCGAGACCGTCCCACGCCTCTTCCGGCGCCGGGCGGCCGAGGCCTTCGAGCAGCGTGAGCAGCAGGCTGGCGCGGGTCGCCATCACGGGGCCCTGGGCGGCGCGCCAGCGCTGCCACAGGTCCGGCTCCCAGACCGGCACGCTGCGCGGCTCGGCGGTGATGAGCGCATAGGGCAGCAAAGCGACCGCCGGCGGAATCTCCTGGGCGCCGCTGGCCGTGCCGCCGACGCCGCCGCCCAACCCGCCGCCGAGCGCGCCGAGCCAGGCGCGGCCCTCGCGGATGCGGCCGGCGGCGAACAAGGCGCGCGTCGCGGACGCCGCGAACCAGGCGAGATCGCTGGTCGGCGGGATGCCCGAGAGCGCGTCGGCATAGACCCGCGCCGACATCGGAAACAAGCCGGCGTCCTGCGACAAGGACAGCGCGCGCTGGATCAGCACGGCGCGCGCCGACGCGGCCCCCTGACGGGCCTGGGCGCCATAGAGCAGCGCGCGGGCGCGCGGCCCGCTTTCGCTCTCGGCGCCGGTCAGGGCATTGGCGAGCTGCGGCTGGGTGAAGCGCAATTCCTCGTACAGTTTGATCAGCACATTGGTCGGCAAGGCGCCGTATGCCTCGGCGCGTTCGGCGGCGGCGAGACGCGCATCGAGCGGACCTTCCGGCAACTGCGCGAGGGCGGCGAGCACCGCCATGTCCTGGGCCTCGAAGGCATCGGCTGGCGCCGCCAATTTGGCGGCGCGCAACATGGCGACATGCAGCGGCGTCGGCGCCGGCAGCGCGGCCGGCTTGGCGGTGCGGTCGCCGCCGAGCGCGGCGAGCAGAGAGAAGAAGGCGGCATCGTCCTTGACGGCCTGCGGCGATTGCTCGCGCAGCGTGGCGGCGGTCAAATTGGCCTGGGCGCGTTCGTTGCCGATCATCTGGCAGAAGGCCAAGGCCTTGCGCCAAGCGATGTCGCCTGACGCTGCGGCGGCGCTGCGCACTTCGCTGCAGGCCGCCTCATGGGCGCCGGCGAGAAATGCCGCATCGGCCATGACGCGCACCACGGCCTCGTCCTGGCCGCGCCCGGGCGCGGACTGCGCGAGATCGGCGGCCAGCGCCGCATCGCCCAGCGCCTCCAGGCGATTGAGGCGCGTGGCAAGATAGGAGTCGGGAGCGGCGCTGGCGCCATTGGGCACGGCCGCGGTGGTCAGCAGCAAGCGCTGGGCCAGGGCGTTCATCGTCGCCGAGGGCGTCGCCCCCGGGATCAGGCTCATCAGTTCGATGATCTGGCCGCGCCGCGCGCCGCGCCAAAGATTCGCGCCTAGGCCGTCCGCGCCGTCGCGCAGGCCAAAACTGTCGCCGCCGACGCTCTGCAGATTTTCGATGCCGAGCACGTTGCTCGGCAGCACCGGGGCATCGCCGGGCGCCGCCGAAGGCGCCGGACGGCTGGGAAAGAGCGAGGTCGGCGCCTGCGCGCCGGCCGGCCCAACGGCGGACATGGTCAGGACGGCAGCGGCCAGGGCGAACGCGGCGCCCCGAGCTTGGCGGAAAGAGTGCCCCCGGGTCATGGCTTAAGGACGCAGGCGATCGTTGGGCAAGCTGCGCTCGATCGGCGCCGAGGGCGGCGGCATGTCCCAGGTGGCGAGGAAGACGCCGAAGCCGACCAGGACGATGACGAAGCCGGCGATGATGATGCGCGGAATGAGACCCATGGCGAAAGCAAACCCGAATGGTGGACAGGGGACGGGGCGAACAGCCGGACCAGTTGGACAAAGGGGGCCCGCGACATGCCGCTAAGTCTATGCTAGATATTGATTATGTCCAATCTGCGGCACCCTACCGGCTTGGCCTCCTTGTGGCAACATATCCGGTTGCGACCGCTCGTCGGCTTAGCGCCGCGCGAGGCCGTGGAGCCACGCCTGTGAGCAAGCTGCTGGATTTGCGCAAAAGCATCGTGCTGGTCGGCATGATGGGCGCCGGCAAAACCTCCGTCGGCCGCATTCTCGCCGGCAAGCTCGCCCTGCCCTTTCTCGACGCCGACGCCGAGATCGAGGCCGCCGCGCAATCGACCATCGAAGAGATCTTCGCCCATGACGGCGAGGCGGTGTTCCGCAGCGGCGAGCGCCGCGTCATCGCTCGCCTGCTCGACGGCCCCGTGGCAGTCATCGCCACCGGCGGCGGCGCCTTCATGAACGCGGAGACGCGCGACCGCATCCGCGCCCGGGGCATCTCGATTTGGCTGCGCGCCGATCTCGATCTGCTGCTCAAGCGCGTTGCCCGGCGCAAGGACCGCCCGCTGCTCAAGACCGGCGACATGCGCGAGACCCTCGTCAAGCTGTTGGCCGAGCGCGAGCCGGTCTATGCGCAGGCCGACATCGCCGTCGACAGCGGCGAGCAATCGGCCGAACTGGTCGCCGATAAAGTCCTGGCCGCCTTGCAGGCGCATCTCGCCGCGCCGCTTGAGGGCCCGCTCCAGGGAACAGGATCATGAGTCACGTGACCGTGCCCGTCGCGCTTGGCGCGCGCAGCTATGACATTCATGTCGGCCCCGGCCTGCTGGCGAAGGCCGACGAGCATATCCTCCCCGTGCTGCGCCAGAAGCGCGCCGTGATCGTCACCGACGAGAATGTCGCCAAGCTGCATCTCGCCAAGCTCGAAGCGGCGCTGGATCGCGCCGGCGTCAAGCGCGACACCATTATTTTGCCGCCCGGCGAACACACCAAGGATTTCAGCTTCCTGCAGAAGCTGCTGGGCGACTTGCTCGATCTCGGCATCGAACGGCGCACCATGCTGATCGCGCTCGGCGGCGGCGTCATCGGCGACCTCGCTGGCTTCGCCGCCTCCATCGTGCTGCGCGGCATCGAATTCGTGCAAGTTCCCACCACCCTATTGGCCCAGGTGGACAGTTCGGTCGGCGGCAAAACCGCCATCGACACGCGCCAGGGCAAGAACCTGATCGGCGCTTTCCACCAGCCGCGTTTGGTGCTGGCCGATCTCGATGCGCTCGCCACGCTGCCGCCACGCGAATTTCTCGCCGGCTACGCCGAAGTGGTGAAATACGGCCTGATCGACGACCCCAACTTCTTCGCCTGGCTGGAACAAAACGGCGCCACGGCGCGTGACGGCGACGCGGCGGCGCGCCAGCACGCCGTGGTCACGAGCTGCAAGGCGAAAGCCGCGATCGTCGCGCGCGACGAAAAGGAAGAGGGCGACCGCGCCCTCCTCAATCTGGGCCACACCTTCGCCCATGCATTGGAGACCGAACTGGGCTTCGGCGCCGATCTGCTGCACGGCGAGGCGGTTGCCGCCGGCATGGGCCTCGCCTTCGATTTTTCCGTGCGCCAGGGCCTCTGCCCGGCCGGCGACGCCGAGCGCGTGAAGCGCCATTTGCGCAGCCTCGGCCTGCCCGCCGGCCTGCAAGACGCCGGCCGCCATGCGACCCAAGGCAAATGGGACGCCGCGCGGCTCATCGCCCATATGGGCCACGACAAGAAACTGCGCGACGGCAAGGTCACCTTCGTGCTGGCGCGCGGCATCGGTAAAGCCTTTCTCGCGCCCGGCACCGACCTCGCCGCCGTCGAGGCCCTGCTCCGCGAACCGGCCTAACCCTAAGTCCCGCGTCGGCTTCGGCCGCAACCGTTCACCGTGAGAGCCGCCATGGATAGCATGACGCTTCTTCTGCTCGTCGCCATCGCCCTGCTGATGGTGATCTCGGCCTTTTTCTCGGGCGCCGAAACGGCGCTCACCGCCGCGACGCGCGCGCAAATCCTGCAAATGGAGAAGCGCGGCGACAAGCGCGCGACGCTGGTCAAGGCCCTGCGCAAGGACCGCGAGCGGCTGATCGCGACGATTCTGCTCGGCAACAATCTCGTCAGCGTGCTCGCCGCCGCCCTCGCCACCGGCCTGCTCGTCGGCCTCTACGGTCCGATCGGCGTGCTCTACGCCACGGTCGCCATGACGGTGCTGCTGGTGATCTTCTCGGAAATTCTGCCGAAAACCTACGCCTTGCAGAACGCCGTACCGGCGGCGCTGACGATCGCCCGGCCGCTCGCCATCGTCGTCGATATTCTCGCGCCCTTCGCCGCCGGCCTGCGGCTGGTCGCCACGGGCTTGTTGCGGCTGTTCGGCAAGGCCGGCGCCACCGCGACGCTGGTGACGCCGACGCAGGCCTTGCGCGGCGCCATCGACGTGCTGGCGCAGGACGCCGGCGGCGAGATCGACCAGGAGCGCAAGATGCTGCACAGCATCCTGGAGCTCGACGAGGTCGAAGTCGGCGAGATCATGGTCCACCGCCAGAACGTGACGACGATCGACATCGACGCGCCGCTCGACGAGATCATGGACCGCATCGCCGCCAGCCCCTTCACCCGTATGCCGATCTGGCGCGACCGCTCCGAGAACATCATCGGCATCCTCCATGTCAAAGCGCTGCTGCAGCTGATCCGCAAACAGCCGCAGGGCGGCTGGCGGCGCATCGACCTCCTGTCGCTGGCCGCCGAACCCTGGTTCGTGCCCGAGCAGACCTCGCTGCTCGAACAGCTCCAGGCCTTCCGCAAGCGGCGCGAGCATTTCGCCGTGGTGGTCGACGAATATGGCGCGGTGCTCGGCATCGTCACGCTCGAAGACATCCTGGAAGAGATCGTCGGCGACATCGCCGACGAACATGACGTGGTGGCGCGCGGCGTTCGCCCGATGGCCGACGGCGCCATCGTCACCGAGGGCACCGTGACGATCCGCGATCTCAATCGCCAATTCGGCTGGAACCTGCCGGCCGACGAGGCGGCGACCATCGCCGGCCTCGTGCTGCACGAATCGCGACAGATCCCCGAGGTCGGCCAGATGTTCGTGTTCCACGATTTCCGCTTCGAAATCTTGCGGCGCCAGCGCAATCAGATCACCCTGCTCAAGATCACGCCGCAAATCGCCGCCAATGACCAGGACGCGCAGAACGCCGCCGACGAGGTGCGTCACGCCGGCGCCTGAGCCGGCGCCACGAGGAGAGAGAGCCATGCCGTTGAGCGAACCGCAGTCCCGCCAGGAACGCCACCACCGCCGCATCGACATGCGCGGCTATCGCCGCGACGACGGCCTGTGGGACATCGAGGGCGTGCTGCGTGACGTCAAGAGCTACGATTTCACCAACGAGACGCGCGGCACCATCACCGCCGGCACGCCGCTGCACGACATGTGGATCCGCCTGACGATCGACGAAACCCTGACCGTGCAGGACGTCGAAGTGGCGATGGACGCCAGCCCCCATCCGGTCTGCCCCGCGATCACCCCGGTCTTCGCCAAGCTCAAGGGCCTGCGCATCGCTCCGGGCTGGAACCGCAAAGTGCGCGAATTGCTCGGCGGCGTGCGCGGCTGCACCCATCTGGTCGAAATGCTCGGGCCGCTCGCCACGGTCGCCTATCAGAGCGTTGGCGTCTCGAAGATACCGTTGCCGGACGGCGGCACGCTGGGCGCGCCGGCCGATCCGACGCGCCGGCCCAAACGCATCGACAGTTGCCACGCGCTCGCCGCCGACGGCGAGGTCGTGCGCAAGCGCTGGCCGGCGTTCTACAGCGGCCCCAAAACGCCTTAAAACACGAGAGCTAGTCCTGCGGACGCTTGCGCGCGGCGACCGCACGCTTGGCCGGCTCGCGCGCCAAAAGCGCAATGCGGGCGCGCACCGAGTCGTGCAGCGCGTTGCTCGGCGCCTCCGCCTTGCCGGTCATCGGTCGCGCGCCGGCGAGACCGGCCAACGATTGACCATGTCCGGCATGGGCATGGCCCGCCTCGGTGGCCGCGGCGCGAAAATAACCAACGATGAAAACGCGCAATTTCGCCGTCAGGCTCGAGCCCTGCCGGATGGCGGCGACGACGCTAGCAATCTGATGGATGCTCAAACGTTCGCGGCGGGCGATTTCCGCCATGCAATCCCACATCTCCTGCTCCAGGCGAATGCTGGTGCGGCGACCGGACACGGTGACGTTACGACTGACAAGCATGGCGACGGATTCTCTAAAGCGCGCACTCTATCCGCGCAGCGCCGATTTTCAACCCACAAGTGTGTAGCAGCCGAACAATACAACCAACATCGCGGGCGGCGATAGCGTCACGCGCCGGCCGCCGCAAGCTCCGACGGCGCCGTCGTCGTCATGGCGAGCGCATGAACGCCCTCGGCCATCTCGTTAGCCAATAGCTCGTAGACCATTCGTTGACGCGCGACGCGGCTCAAGCCCTCGAAGCGCGCGGACACGATGGTGAGGCGGAAATGCGTTTCGCCGCCGGCGCGGTGCGCGCTTTCCTGGCCGGCATGAAAATGCCCGGCGTGTTGTGCCGACTCGTCGACGATGTCGAGACGGCTCGGCGCCAGCGCGGCGCGCAATTTCTGTTCGATGGCAGCAGCGACGGACATGACGGCTTTCCCGGAGCGCAAACGACGGCCTGCCCAACATGGTAAACAGGCTCATGAGACGCGATGGCGGCGAAAGTGCCGTCCGCGGCAAAGGGCGTCAAGCAGCCATCCGGAGAGGTAGATTGACGCCCGGCTTGCGCCGGAGGAGGCAACGCCTCATATTTTAACGATGCCAAGGGCTAGAAACCATTCCGCGGCCGGGGCGACCCGGCCCGCTGGCGCCGCGCGGTCATGCGAGCGTCCCGATTGTAAAGGCGAAGGCGTCTATCGCGCGCCCAAGTCGCGCGATGCGTTGAACAGCCATATGTGGCTTTGTCTCGACCATATTCGCGAATTCAACAAATCCTGGGACTATTTCGCCGGGATGACGACCGACCAGATCGAGGCCCATGTGCGCCGCGACATCGTCGGCTGGCGGCCGACCTGGCCATTGGGACGCCTGAGCGCCCAACAGGCTGCGGCTGATGAGCGGACCACCCGCAACGGCCCCAAAGGCAGCGGCACCCGCGGCACCAGCGGCGCGCGCGCCAAGGCCGCCGGCGAGGATTCCTTCGCCCGCGCCCATGATCCCTTCGGCTTTTTCGACGAAAATGGCCCCGCGGCCGGTGTCGGCGGGCGAAAAGGCCGCGGAAAAGCCGGAAATGGCGCCTCGCCCGAGCAAAACAAGGCCTTGCGCACCATGGGGCTGCAATGGCCGCTCAGCCAGACGGATTTGAAACGCCGTTACAAGGAATTGGCGAAACGTCTGCATCCGGACGCCAATGGGGGCGACAAAGCCGCCGAAGAGCGGTTAAAATTGGTCAACCAAGCTTACGCCACCCTCAAAAACAGCGTCAGCGCCACCTGACGGTCCGGCTAAGAGCCCGGGCCGGCGGCGATACTGACATTTTAATGCGGAACGAGCCGATGAGCACAGAAGCGATGAGCCCTTCCCGTCACCCTCTGGAGAATCCGGACATTGAAGTCTCGGTCCGCCAAGTCTTCGGCATCGATAGCGACATGATGGTGCCGGCCTTTAGCCAGGGCAGTGAACATGTTCCGGACGGCGACGAGGCCTACCGCTTCGATCCCAACACCACCTTGGCCATTCTCGCCGGCTTCGCCTACAACCGCCGCGTCATGATCCAGGGCTATCACGGCACCGGCAAGTCGACCCATATCGAGCAGGTCGCTGCCCGCCTCAATTGGCCCTGCGTGCGCGTCAACCTCGACAGCCACATCTCGCGTATCGACTTGCTCGGCAAGGACGCGATCGTGCTGCGCGACGGCAAGCAGGTGACGGAATATCGCGAAGGCATTCTGCCCTGGGCGCTGCAGACCCCGACCGCGCTGGTGTTCGACGAATATGACGCTGGCCGCCCGGACGTCATGTTCGTGATCCAGCGCGTTTTGGAAGTCGATGGCAAGCTGACCCTGGTCGACCAGAACAAGGTCATCCGCCCGCACAAGTCCTTTCGCCTGTTCGCCACCGCCAACACCGTCGGCCTCGGCGACACCACCGGCCTCTATCACGGCACGCAGCAGCTTAACCAGGGCCAGCTTGACCGCTGGAACATCGTCGCGACCCTGAACTACCTGCCGCACGAGGACGAGACCAAGATCGTCGTCGCCAAGGTGCCGAGCTACGACACCGAGGAAGGCCGCAAGACCGTCGCCAACATGGTCTCGCTCGCCGACCTGACGCGCGCCGGATTCATCGCCGGCGACATCTCCACCGTCATGTCGCCGCGCACCGTCATCACCTGGGCCGAGAACGCGCGTATCTTCAAGGATGTCGGCTTCGCCTTCCGCTTGACCTTCCTCAACAAGTGCGACGAGGTCGAGCGCGCCACCGTGGCCGAGTACTATCAGCGCTGCTTCGATCAGGAGCTGCCCGAATCGGCAACGAGGATCCAGCTGGCGTGAGCCCCGCGGACGACAGCAAGAACCCGGCCCTGCCGACGGCGCATCGCGCGCCGGGCGCGCCCGATTCTGCGGCCGCCTCGAACGGCGCGCCGACTGTCACCAAGCCGGCCGGCAAGGGCAGCCGCGGCCTGGCGAACAAGGACACGCCGGCCGAAGCCTTCAAGCGCGTCACCGCCGCCACCATGCGCGCGGTGTCGAACAAGCCCGAGCTGTCGGTCGACTTCACCCCAGATCCGGCGCGCGTGCGCGGCATGCGCGCCCGCCTGCAGCCGCCGTCACGCGACCTGCCGTCCGACGAAGTCGCGCGTATCCGCGGCGAGGCCGATGCCATGGCCCTGAAGCTGCGCTATCACGACGAGGCGCTGCACAACAAACACCAGCCGTCCGGCGAGTCGGCGCGCAAGATCTTCGCCGAGGTCGAGCAGGCCCGCGTCGAGGCGCTCGGCGCCAAGCGCATGCAGGGCGTCGCCCACAATCTCGACGCCGCGCTCGAACAGCGCTGCAAGAACGTGGTCTATAACCGCGTCAACGAATACAGCAACGTGCCGGCGGCCGAAGTGATCGGCATGATCGCGCGCGAAAAGCTTACGGGGCGCGCGCCGCCCGAGAGCGTGCGCCACATGGTCGACGAATGGCGCAGCTGGGTCGAAGCCCGCGCCGGCAAGGATTTCGCCGAACTCGACAAGCATGTCGGCAGCCAAGTCAACTTCGCGCGCGCGCTCAGGAAACTCATCACCGACCTGTCGCTGAGCGACGAGGAGGCGGTCGAGGAAATGGACGCCGGCGCCGACAGCGACGGCGAGCAGGACGACAAGACCGAGGACGAGACGTCCGGCGCCGATTCCGAGGACGCTCAATCCGCCGATTCGCCGACCCAGGAAGAGGCCGGCAGCCAGGAAGAGGAAGGCGAGGAAGGCGCGGCGGAAGACGCCATGGACGACATGAATGCGGGCGCCGGCGACGGCGACGGCCTGCCGCCTGACATGCGCTGGCAGCCGCCGAACCGCAATCAGAGCCTCGACCAGAACAATTATCGCGCCTTCACCACCGCCTTCGACGAAGTCGTGGACGCGGCCGATCTTTGCGAACCGGCCGAACTGTCGCGCCTGCGCAGCCATCTCGACAACCAGCTCACCAGCCTGCAGAGCGTCATCGGCCGTCTCGCCAACCGCCTGCAACGCAAGCTGATGGCCAAGCAGGCCCGCTCGTGGGACTTCGATCTCGACGAGGGCATGCTCGATGCCTCGCGCCTCGCCCGCGTCATCGTCAATCCGGTCTATTCCCTCTCCTACAAGATGGAAAAGGAGATGGATTTCCGCGACACGGTGGTCAGCCTGCTCATCGACAACTCCGGCTCGATGCGCGGGCGGCCGATCACGCTGGCCGCCATGAGCGCCGACATTCTGGCGCGCACGCTCGAGCGTTGCGGCGTCAAGGTCGAGATTCTCGGCTTCACCACGCGCGCCTGGAAGGGCGGCCAATCGCGCGAGAAGTGGCTCGCCGCCGGCAAGCCGGCCGCGCCCGGCCGCCTCAACGACCTGCGTCACATCATCTACAAAAGCTCCGACGCGCCCTGGCGCCGCACGCGCAAGAACCTCGGCCTGATGCTGCGCGAAGGCCTGCTGAAAGAGAACATCGACGGCGAGGCGCTGCTGTGGGCGCATAATCGCATCGTCAACCGGCCCGAACAGCGCCGCATCCTCATGGTCATTTCCGACGGCGCGCCGGTCGACGATTCGACGCTGTCGGTCAACCCTGGCAATTTCCTCGAAGCGCATCTGCGCCGTGTCATCGAATGGATCGAAAACTATTCGCCGGTCCAGCTCGTCGCGATCGGCATCGGCCATGACGTGACGCGCTATTATAACCGTGCCGTCACGATCGTTGACGCCGAGCAACTCGGCAGCACGATGATGGAAAAGCTCGCCGAACTGTTCGACGAGGAGGGCCCTGGCAAGGCCGACGGCGGCGAAAGCCACCGCGCCGAGCAGCTGGCGCGCCAGCGGGCGACCAAGACCGCCGGCTCGACGCGCTAATTCGCCCCCGCGGCGCAGAATCTGCCGATCCCCGGCCATGTTGCAGCGCCTTCTCACGGCGAGTTGATCCGACGCGCTTCACCTCGTCTGGCGGGCCTTCCGGCCTTTTGTTACCGTTCGCGACGTTCGGCGCATGATGCGCCGTGGGTCTCTCGACCGGAGGCCATCAAGACGGGGTAAGGGGATACACATATGCCTTTGGATCAACGGATCATCGATCTCTACGACGAATATACCCATGAGGGCCTGGAGCGCCGCGTCTTCCTCGAGCGCGCCGCCAAGATCACGGGCAGCGTAGCCGCCGCGGCCGCAGCCTTCGACATGATCGCCCCGAACTACGCCCTCGCCCAGATGGTGAAGCCAGACGACGCGCGCCTCGACACCAAGATGGTGACGTGGCAAGGCGCCGACCTGATGACCGGCTACCTGGTTCGCCCCAAGGGCGCCACGAAGCTGCCGGGCGTCGTCGTGATCCACGAGAACCGCGGCCTCAACCCGCACATCCAGGAGGTCGCCCGCCGCATCGCCCTCGAAGGCTTCGTCGTGCTCGCGCCCGACGCGCTCTCGCCGATCGGCGGCGCCCCGGCGAATCAGGAAGAAGCGGTGAAGCTGATCGGCGAAGTCAGCAAGGACATGACCAAGGTCGTGCGCAACTTCGTCGCCGGCGTCGATTATCTGAAGAAGAGCGATCAAACGACCGGCAAGGTCGGCGTCACCGGCTTCTGCTGGGGCGGCGCCATGTCGAACATGATGGCCGTCAATTCCGCCGCCGACGCCGTGGTGGTCTATTACGGCCGCGCCGCCAACGCGGCCGACGCCGCGAAGATCAAGGCGCCGATTATCTTCCACCTCGCCGGCAACGACCCGAACGTGAACAACACCTATCCGGCCTACGAGGATGCCCTCAAGGCCGGCGGCAAGACGTTCACCAAATATGTCTACGAGGGCGCTCAGCACGCCTTCAACAACGATACCGGCGGCGAACGCTACAACAAGGCGGCGGCCGACCAAGCCTGGGCCCGCACCATCGCCTTCTTCAAGCAGAACCTGAAATAGGCGACGAGCCGCAACGTCTGCGGACAACGAAAAAAGGCCGGGCGAAACGCCCGGCCTTTTCTATTTCGTCAGCTCGCGACTGTTAGGCGGCGGCGCCTTCAAGCTTGCGCTGAATGCGCGCGCGCAGGCGGCGATAGGTCGGCGACAGCTCGGCAGCCGAAAGCTTCAGCAGGTAGCTGTCGAGGCCGCCGTTGTGCTCGATCGAGCGGATGGCGTTGGTCGACAGACGCAGACGGATCGACTGACCGAGCGCATCGCTGATCATCGAGATGTGCTGCAGGTTCGGCAGGAACTTGCGGCCGCTCTTGTTGTTGGCGTGGCTGACCTTGTGGCCGCACATCACGCCCTTACCCGTCACTCCGCAGCGTCGCGCCATAACCGTATCCTCAAAAGGGACCCGCCGGGGATTGGCCCGGCTGGCCGATGTTCTGCTGTCTCGCTTAAGGGGCCGGCGCGTCCCACCGAGGGATGGCCGCGCCAAGGGCCCGTAAAGAGGCCGCTTTTTACGAAAAACGGCCTGGCAGGTCAAGGGTATTCGGGCGATAGCCGTGGCATCACCCCGGCAATGCTAAGACATAAAATACAACTATATCAATAAGTTAGATACGAGTCTCAGGCCATCCGCCCGAGCGTGCGCGACAGCAGAACATAGAGCTTGCCGATATCCGAGGTGACGAAGGTCGAACTCAGGAGGTTTTCCGGGTCGCTTTCCTTGGCCTGGTTGAGCAGGCTCTCGAACTGCTCCAGGTAGCGCGTGACGAAGCGGCGGAAGGTGTCGTCCGACTCGTAGCGGGCCTTGATGACCTCCTGGGTCTTGTTCTCGCCGCCGCCGATCAGGTTGCGGATGAAAGCGCCCTTGTCGCCCTTGGCATAGCCGCGCCACAGCTTCTCGGCTTCGGCCTTGTCCAGGATGCGGCTGATGTCGATGCCGATGGAATTGAGATCCTCGACGATGAATTTCGAGGCGCGCAGGAAGGTGTCGCGCCGCGAATCCAACAGCCCGGCGCGGACGCGCGACGCCTCCGCCGCGGCATGCTCCGAGGCCTGCAGCAAGGCGTCGGTCTGGCTCTCGAAGGCGCTGGCGATGTCATGCGCCTTGGCGGCGGCCGCTTCCAGCGCCTTGACGTAGTCGCTCGTCTGCATCTGGAGTTGCGAGCCCGATTGGGTGACCTGATCGCGCGCCGTCTCGCCGGCGCGGGTCATTTCCTGGCCCTGCTGGCGGAACAGCGCGCCGATGGCGTGCATCTGCTCGGAAATCTGCCGCGACACCGCCTGGAACTCGTTGGTACTGACGTTGAACGCGGCGCGGTTGTCTTCGATATGGCGGTTGGCGAGGCGCGACGATTGGCCGAGCGTTTCCGCCTCGCGCCCCAGGGCCTCGCCCACTTCGCGCAGTTGCGCCGTCGCGTCGCGCGTGACCTTGGCGACATCCTCGCCGCGCCGGCGCAGAATTTCGCCGAGGCTCTCGGCTTTGTCCGCCGCCTCTTCCGAGCCGCGCACCAGATTGGCCGATTGGCGCTTGAGCGTCTCCTCGATGCTCTCGACGCGCGTCGCCAGTTGTTCGGCGAGGCTGGCGAAGGTGTCTTCCTGCTCGCGCAGCAAGCGGCGGAGCGATTCGCCGCGCGTTTCCTCGCGCGCGACCAAATTCTCGGCCAAGCGCTCGAACGCCTCGGCCTGTTCCTGCATGAGCTTGCGGATATCCTCGCCCTTCACGCCGGCGCGGTCGGCCGCGGCGATGAGAGCGGCAGCCTGCCGGGTAAAGGCATCGCCGATGCGGGCTGCCTCGTCGGCCGCATGGGCGGCGGCGGCGCGCACCGATTCGGTCTGCTCGCCGAGCATGAGCTTGACGTCCTCGGCCTTGCCGGCGGCATGGTCGGCGGCGCGGCTGAGCGCCTCGGCCTGGCGCTCCATCAGGGTCGCGGTCTTGTCGGTGAGCGTGGCCGCGGCTTCCGAGGCGGCCTGGACTTCGGCGGCGCGGGCGCCGAACCTGTCGCCGGCCTGGGCCAATTGCCCTTCGGCCTTTTCGGTCGCGCCGGCCAGATCGCCGGCGCGGCGCGCCAAGGCGTCGGCCGCGCTCTGCAAGGCGGCGAGCGAGCGCTCCGCCGTCTGCTCGACGCTGTCGCCCTGATTGTTGAGATGACCGGTCGATTGCGCGAGCCGCGCGGCGGCTCGCTCGGCCGCATCCGGCAAGGCGACGATCCGGGCGCTGAAGGCGTCGGTCACCGACTTCAACTCGTGGTTCATGCGCTCAGTCGCGGTGGTCAGGTTCTGCGCCTGGCCGGTGACCGTCTGACCGATCTGTTGCGCCTGCACGGCAAGCCCGGCGTAGCTGTCCTTGAGCGCGTCGGCCTCCTGACGGCAGCTTTCGCTCAAGCGGCTGACCCGCAGGATGGCCTGTTCGATGTCGCCGACCAGCGTGCGCAGATCGGCGTTGAGCGCTTCGCTCATCGCCCCGACCCGTTCGCTCGCCGAAGCGCTGGCGGCGGCGATCTGCGCCGCCTGGCGCTCGACCCCATCGGCCAAGGCGACGGCGGCGGCCTCGACCGCCTCGCGCGTCTCGCTCGTCGCGTCGCGCAGTCGCATGGCTTGCGCCTCGGTCGAGGCGCCGATGGCGCGCGTCATGTCCTCGACCTCGCGCAAGGCGGCGCGGGTCGCGTCGGCCAGCGCCGTCTGCTGCTCGTCGGCGGCGACCTCGATGGCGGCAGTCATCTCCTCGACGTCCTGGCGCACGGCGGCCATGGCGTCGGCCAGCTTGGCTTTCTGCTCATCGACGACGGCGGCAAGCGCCGCCGTGGTGGCGGCGCCCTCGCGACGGGCGGCATCGACGCCGTCGGCGAGCTTGGCGGCCTGCTCGGCGGCAGCCGCCGCAATGACGTCGGCGGCGTCGGCGGCGGCGCGGCGCGCGTCCGCCGCGGCATCGACCAGCTTGCCGTGCTGCTGGGCGATGGTGACGTCGAGCGCCGTGATGGTCGCCGCCGTTTCGCGGCGCGTCGTCTGCAGATGCTCGTTCAGGCGGTCGGCTTGGTCGGCGGCGGCGCCGGCAATGATGTCGGCGGCTTCACCGGCGGCGCGGCGGGCCTCGCCCGCGGCCTCCGCCAACTTGGCCTGCTGCCGGGCGATGGTATCGTCGAGCGCGGTGATGGTGGCCGCCGTTTCGCGGCGCGTCGTCTGCAGATGTTCGTTCAGACGGTCGGTTTGATCGGCGGCGGCGTTGGCGATGATGTCGGCGGCTTCGGCGGCGGCCCGTCGGGCCTCGCCCGCGGCCTCGGCCAACTTGGCCTGCTGCTGCGCGACGGCGGCATCGAGCGCGCCGATGGTGGCCGCCGTTTCGCGGCGCGTCGCCTGCAAGCCCTCGGTCAGGCGGTCCGATTGATCGGCGGCGGCGGCGGCGATCGCGGCCGTCACCTCCTCGACGTTCTGGCGCGCATCGACAGCGACGCTGGCCAGTTCGGCCTTCTGCTCGTCGAACGCGGCGGCGAGCGACGACAAGATGCCGGCGTTCTCGCGGCGCAGGCTCGCAACGCCGTCGGCCAATTTGGCGGCCTGGTCGGCGGCGGCGGCAGCCATGGCGCCGGCGGCCTCGTCGGCGATGCGGCGGGCGTCCATCGCCGCTTCAGCGATCACGCCACGCTGGCGCTCCGCGGCGGCGGCGACCGTGTCGGCGATGCCGTCGATGCTGCGCGTCGTGGCCTCGATGGTTTCGGCCAGCTTGGCGCGCTGGCGCGCCGTGGCATCGTCGATGGCGTCGGTCATAGCGCCGATTTCGCGTTGGGTCGCCGACGCCGCCTCGCTCAGGCGGGCGGCCTGCCGCTCGGCGGCGACATCGACCTCGGCCGATTGGCTGGCTAGGCGGGACGAAACCTCGTTCAAGGCACCGGCCTGGCGCTCCAGCATGGTCTCGAGGCGCTGGCCGGCGGCGACGGCGGCATCGCTCACGGCGGACAGTTCCTGCGCCTGGACGCGCAACGCGGCGCTGACGAGCGCAACTCGCGATTCGGCGTCCTCGGCGGGATAGGTCAGGGCATCGAGACGGGCGGCCAGCAGGTCGCGCGTATGGGCCAGGCGGCGGCCGACCACGGCGTAGAGCAGCACGAGCCAGAGAAAGGCGAGCGGCGCGAAGACCCCGGCGATAAAGATGCCAAGCTCATGCGGCAGCAGGAAGAAGAGGTTGTCCCAGCCGATCTGCTCGCCGATATAGTCGGCGCAGACCAAGAGCCAGATCGCGCTCAGCACGGCACCGACGACGACCATCAAGGCGAACTGTTTTTTTGCTGGCGTCATCGCGCCTCAATCCCCAATCCCCCCGGCGGGGCCGGCAGCGGCCTCGCAGGGTCGCCTGCGACGATCTGACGACCGGCGGCACGACTCCCGGGGTGGACCCTAAATGCTGGCAGGAACAGCGTAAAGGCGGAAAAGCCGGCAATTTTCGGCTTTGTCCCGCCGGTTCTTTGCCAGGCCGTTTTCGCGGCGCCGCTCAGTTCCAGCGGAAGGCCGGTAAGGCCAGGGTGGGCATCGCGCCCAACCGCCGGCAGGCCGCGTCGAGACGCGCCGGATCGGGATGCTCGCCATAGGCAAGCCCCAACTCCTCGGCATGGATGCCGCTGGTGACCAGCGCCGAATCGATTCCGGCGGCCGAAGCACCCTTGATGTCGGTGATCAGCGAGTCGCCGACCGCGAGGATGCGCGACTTGTCGGCCAACGCCATGACGCCGAGGCAGGCGTCGTAAGCGGCGGCGAAGGGTTTGCCATGATAGGCGACGTCGCCGCCGAGCTCGGCATAGCGCGCGGCCAGCGTGCCGGCGCAGATCAACCGCGTGCCGCCGCGGATGACCTCTAGGTCGGGATTGGCGCAGATCATCGGCAGGCGGAGCCTGGCGCAATCCTGCAGCACGTTTTCGAAGTCCGACAGTTGCTCTTCGTCGCGCCAGGGGCCCGTGTTGAGGACGAACTCGGCGTCCTCCGGCTTGGCCTGCCATTCGACATCGAGCCCCGCCCACAGGCCATGATCGCGCTCCGGGCCGATATGGATGAAGCGCCGGCCGAGCTTGGCGTGCCAGGCGTCGTTCTTGGTCTTGATGGCGCGCCAGGTCAGCTCGCCTGATGTCACGACGCCGTCATAGAGCGCGCGGGCGATGCCCATAGCGATCATCACCTCGACCACGCCTTCGGCGCGGCGCGGCGCGTTGGACAGCAACACCACGCGCTTGCCGGCGGCCTTCAGGGCGGTCAGGCAGGCGATGGCATCAGGATAGGGCTTGTGGCCGTCATGCACCACGCCCCACAGATCGAGCACGAACCCGTCGTATTTGTCGGCAACGGCGGACAGATGAGGCAGCAAGGTGATGGACATGGGAAAACGGCGCGCCATGGCTGAAGGGAGCGGCCCTTGTGCCATGCGCGCCGGGCGAAGGAAAGCGAGAAACGCGGCGCCGAAAGGCCCGCCGATCGCCTAGTTCTGGCTGTCCTTCGACAGGCGCGGCTCGCCGAACAGGTAGCCCTGGCCGAAGTCGATATTGTGATCGAGCAACTCGACGAGCTCGCCGTCCTTCTCGATTTTCGAAACGATCATGTCGATGCCGTTGCGATCGAGGTCGCGCTTGAGGGCCCGCATGTCACTGGGCTCTTCCTGCAGAAAGCGCGACGTATCGATCTTGACGTATTTGAAGTGACGCTTGGCCAGTTCCTGCGGATCGAGATCGAGACGCTGGACATGGTCCATCGAGAAATAGAAACCGAGCCGCGCCAGGGCATAAAGATCCTGCGAGACCTCGTGCCAATGGCTGGTGATGTCCTCCTGAGCGAATTCGAAGGTGAGCTGGGAGGCCAGTTCGCGATTGTCGGCCATGAATTCGATGAATTCGCGGAAGAAGGCGCGATCGACCAGGGTGTGGACCGAGATATTGCAGAAGAAGCCGAGATTATGCTTGTGGCGCTGCGCCTTGCGCACGAGCTGGATGCAGCGGAACAGCAGCATGTTGTCGATGGCGCTGAGCGATCCGTCGCGACGCGCCACATCGATATATTGCTCGGGCAGGATCATGCTGCCGTCCTCCGCGCGGATGCGCGAGAAGCATTCGTAAAAGCGCGGCTTGCGCTGCGGCAGGCTGACGATCGGCTGCAGGAAGAGATCGACGCGGTCGCGCTTGAGGCCTTCGCGGACGATATCGAGAACCTGTTCGTCGGTCAGATTGGTGCGCACCACGTCGGTGCGCAGGATGTCGGCGCGGCCGGTGTCGGCGCGGCCGAGGTCGATGCGGCTCGAATCATGGCGCGGGGCTTCGGCCGGCTTGGCGCCGGGACCGGGAATGATGCGGGCGCCGGCGACGCGGCGCTCGCCGACGCTGCGTTGATCGCGTGCCTCGACCTGGACGTCGGACAGCTGGGTGATCAGGCTCTGCAGCACGCGCACTTCCGAGACGACCTTTTCGAGATGCTGCTCGCGCGCATCGACATTCTCGGTCGCTTCAGCGAGGCCCTGGCGCACGGTGCGCGCTTCTTCGCGCAGCAGGCCGGCCTCATCAGATAGCCGGCCGATGACGGAATAGAGGCCACGAATGTCGGCGGCGAAGGCGGCGTCGCGCTCGGCGCGCGCCAGATGCTCGTGAAGGACGGCGCCGAGAACGAAGACGCCGATGCCGGCGGCCAAGGCGAAGCTGGCGCCCAGGGCCGGCAGCAGAGCGGGCAGCAAGAGCGCCGTGGCGACGGCGAACAGGCCGTAAGCCAGGATGCCGAACAGATGCTTGAAGGCGGACATGGGTGGCGCGTCCCCGGAAAGAATGGCTCGGTCGAATGTCTGGGCCGGCGGCAGCCCTGGGGCCCCGCTCAAACCAATGGCGCCGACTTTGCCCCGGGATATCTTGCAATATGGTTAAGAAATGCTTCCGGGGCCGCGCCACGGAAGCGAAAAGACGGGCGAAAACCGCCGATTACCCCGTTATTTGAGCGATATCCGCGGCGGGCAGGACGGCGGCCACGGCGGTCTTCGGCAGCGGCGAATAGAGGTGGGGAAAGAGCGCCCCGCCCCGGCTGGCCTCCCAGCGCACATCGACGCCGAGACCTGCCAAATCGGCCGTCCGCACGGCCAAGATGACAAGCCCCTCGGGCCCGGGAAAATGCCGGGAAAAACTCTCGGCCAATTGCTCACGCACGGAGAAGTGCAGGAACCCGTCGGCCAGGGAACGGGAACTTCCAGCATAGGGACCCGTTATACCTGAGCTTTGCCAATCGGCTTGCGGGCAGATGTGAAAGATCAGGTCTGGCAACGGGTCGGGTGCGGTCGGCATGGCCCGAGTTTAACGCGGACGGCAGAGCGGCGACAACGCTTCAACCGTCCCTCGCCTGTCTGTAACCCTTAGCGAAGGAGATGCGTCTCATGCGACCGACCGAAAGTTCAGGTCTGGCGGCGGACGGCGCGACATACAACGCATGGGCGACAACCGACAAGACGGCTTCCTGTTCAAGAATGCGCGGTATGGAGCCCAATCCATGCTGAAGCATGACGATATTTGGCGCGCCATCGATGCACTGGCCAGTTCGCGCGGTTTCAGTCCCTCGGGCCTCGCCCGCCGCGCCGGCCTGGACGCCACCAGCTTCAACCCGAGCAAGCGGGTCGCCCTCAACGGCAAGCCGCGCTGGCCCTCGACCGAAAGCCTGTCCAAGGCGCTCGCCGCCGCCGACTGCAGCTTGGCGGAATTCCTCGGGCTGATGGGCGAAGACGGCCCGGCGCGCCACATCCCGCTTCTGACGTTGGCCAAGGCCGCGGGCGAAGGCGCGTTCGACGAGAGCGGCGCGCCTTTGCGGGACGGTTGGGACGAAATCGAACTACCCGGCGTGGTGTCGGAAATCCGTGACCCCGGGCTTTACGCGCTGAAGGTCGCCAGCGACGACATGGAGCCGACCTACCGCCAAGACGACGTGATGATCGTCTCGCCCGCCGCGCGCGTGCAGCGCGGCGACCGGCTCATCGCCCGCCTGCGCGACGGCAGTATGACGGTGCGCGAATTGGTCGGCCGCACCTCCGATCATGTCGAATGGGCGACGCTGGACGCCACCCACGCCACCACGCGGCTCGATATCGGCGAAGTGCTGTGGATGGCGCGCATCCTCTGGGTCAGCCAGTAACGATCCGCCGCCCGCATCGGCGGTTCTGCCGCGGTGCCACGCGGGCTATACTGCGGCCATGACATCCCTGCATCTGATCGACGGCCGTTGGGTCGAAGGCAATCCGCCCCTGCTCGGCCCCATGGCCAACGCCTTCTGGATGGCCTCCGTCGCCTTCGACGGCGCGCGCGCCTTCGCCGGCGTCGCGCCCGACCTCGGCCGCCATGCCGCGCGGCTGCTGAGCTCGGCCAAAGTGCTCGGGCTTGAGCCGACCGTGAGCTCCGAGGAGATCGTGGCGCGCGCCTGGGACGGCATCAAAAAATTCCCCCCGGGCAGCGAACTTTATATCCGGCCGGTGTTTTACGCCGAGGACGGCTTCGTCATCCCCAAGCCCGAGAGCACCAAGTTCGTGCTGACGATCTTCGAGGCGCCGATGCCCGAGCCCAAAGGCTTCAGCGCCACCCTGTCGGACACGCGCCGGCCGACGCCGGAAAGCGCGCCCACGCTCGCCAAAGCGAGCGCGCTCTATCCGCAAAACGCCGAAGCGATGCGCCGGGCGCGCGCCAAGGGCTTTTCCAACGCCGTGGTGCTCGACTCGGCCGGCAATGTCGCCGAATTCGCCACCGCCAATCTGTTCATCGCCAAGGACGGCCAGGTGCATACGCCGGCGCCCAACGGCTGCTTCCTCGACGGGATCACGCGCCAGCGCGTCATCGGCCTGTTGCGCGATACCGGCGTCGAGGTGATCGAGCGCGCCTTGTCCTATGGGGATTTGCTGGCCGCCGACGAGATTTTCTCCACCGGCAATTACGCCAAGGTCACGCCGCTGATCAAGATCGAGACGCGCGACCTGCCGCCGGGGCCGTTCTATCAGCAGGCCCGGGCGCTTTATTTCGAGTGGGCCAAAGCGACATAGGCTTCGGCCAGACGGCCCTGCCAGAACGTCAGCAAGGGCAC
>LNFM01005682.1_pt1 | contig 26738 bp, 26 predicted proteins | sample 596031 | NCBI WGS metagenome assembly LNFM01 (sample SAMN04254537, study PRJNA301005) | activated carbon metagenome | isolation source: dual media filters at the Ann Arbor, Michigan drinking water treatment plant | place: USA: Ann Arbor | reverse complement strand
TCACCGACGCGGTGCCGATCAGGATGCCGAGCGTGGTCAGGAAGCTGCGCATCCGGTGCGCCATCAGGCTGGTCAGCGCGGCGCGGAAGGCTTCGAGGAAGGCGTACATCAGTGCACCTCGCGGGGCGGGTTCTGGCGGTCCTCGACGATCTTGCCGTCGCTGACGCGCAGGGTGCGCCGGCAGTGCGCGGCGATGTCGGGCTCGTGCGTCACCACCACCACGGTCTGGCCGCTGCGGTGGACCTCGTCGAACAGCGCCATGATTTCTTCCGAGGTGCGCGAATCGAGGTTGCCGGTCGGTTCGTCGGCCAACAGGATCGAGGGCTTGCCAACCAGGGCGCGGGCCACGGCCACGCGCTGGCGCTGGCCGCCGGAGAGCTGGTTGGGGCGGTGGCCGAGCCGGTTGCCCAGGCCCACCTGCTCCAGCGCTTCCTTCGCCCGCCGCGCGCGCTCGGCGCGCGGGATGCCGCGGTACACCAGCGGCTGCATCACGTTCTCAAGCACCGTGAGGCGCGGCAGCAGGTGGAAGCTCTGGAACACGAAGCCAATCTCCTGGTTGCGCACCTGGGCCAGCTCGTTGTCGGTCATGGACGAGGTATCGCGGCCATTGAGCACGTAGGTGCCTTCGCTGGGCGTGTCCAGGCAGCCGATGAGGTTCATCAGCGTCGACTTGCCCGAGCCGGACGGGCCGATCAGGGCGACGTACTCGTTGCGTCCGATGTGCAGGTCGACGCCGGCCAGGGCCATCAACTCCTCCTCGCCCATCAGGTAGCGCTTGACGATGCCGCTGAGCCGGATCATTCGGAGGCGGCCTCTTCGTCCGACTCTTCGCCCGCCTCGTCGTCCGCGCCCGCCTTGGCCTTGTCCGCCGCCTTGTCCTCGGCCTCGCGGATGCGCTCGCCTTCGATCAGGCCGCGCAGCAGCTTGGCCGGGCCACGGATCACGCGGTCGCCCGCCGACAGGCCGGAGGTGATCTCCTCCCACTTGTCGTCCGACAGGCCCACTTCGACGACCACTTTGGTGGCGCGACCGTCGCGGTCCACCCACACGTGGCGGGTGACCTTCTTGTCCTCGTCCACCTCGGTGCCCACCGCCTCGACCGGCACCGCCAGCTTGGTGCCACCGTCGCCGAGGAAGATGTCGGCGCGGGCGCTCATGCCCGACCGCAGCGCCAGGCCCTCCGGCGGCGACAGCTCGGCGGTGACCAGGTAGGAACGGCCCTGGTTCTCCAGCGTGGGCGCCAGCGCCACTTGCTCGACTTTGCCCGCGATGGCGGTGTCCGGGAACGCGGCGGCGTAGACCTCCACTTCCTGGCCCAGCGCGATCTTGGCCACGTCGGCCTCGTCCACCTTCAGGTCGGCCTGGATCGACGAGGTGTCGGCGATCTTCATCAGCTGCGCGCCGGCGAAGGCGTTGGTCGAGGCAATCGCGGTCTCGCCGACCTTGATCGGCAGGGCCACGATGACGCCGCCGATCGGGGCGCGGATGTCGGTCTTCGACAGCTGCTCGCGGGCCTCGCCCAGGATGGCGTCGGCGCGGCGCAGCGCTTCCTGGCTGCTGTCGAGCTCGACCTTGGCCAGGTCGCGCGCGTTGCGCAGGTCATCGAACTCGCTCTGGCCGATCATCTTCTGCGCCACCAGCTGCTCGCCGCGAGCCAGCCGCTTCTCGGCCAGCGCCAGCGCCAGGCGCTGGCGCTCGATGCTGATCACGGCCTGGCGGCGCGTGGCCTGCTCGCGGTCGATGGCGTTGCGGTAGGTCTCGGGGTCCAGCCGCAGCAGCAGCTGGCCCTTCTCCACCGTGTCGCCCTCCTCGACCAGGATCTCGCGCACCTTGGCCACCAGCTCCGAGGTCAGGTCGACCTCGTTGCGGTAGGCCAGCACGCCGGAGGCGAGGATGGTCGGCCGGATTTCCTGCTCGGCGGCGATGGCGATCTCGACTTCCTTGCTCGACTCGCCGCGGGTCATCTTCACCAGCAGCGGGATGGCGATCACGGCCACGATCGCCGCGAGGGCGATGTACTTCTTGTTGGGTTTCATCACTCTCTTCCGTAAGCGAAGTCGGTCAGAACGCGGCGAAGGCCGCCATGACGCCGTAGATCACCACGTAGGGCAGCAGCACCACGAACAGGGCCTGGCCCCAGCCGGTGCGGTACCAGGTCTTCCAGCCAAGCGCGGCCAGGAACCAGACCCAGAGGTTGAGCAGGCTGAAGCTGCGGGCGAGCATTGCCCAGGGGTGACCGGTCTCGAGCTGCACGAACAGCGGGTCGACGTTCAGCAGCTGCATCGATTCCATGCTCGACTGCGGCGAGCTGGTGTAGATGCCGACGATCGAAATCACCGCGCCCAGCACCATCGGCATCGACGACCAGGCGCTCAGGGCCAGGCCATGGCGGAACCCGGTCGGGTTGCCGCTGATCTTGCCGGCCAGCATGTAGTACAGCGCCGCCAGGCTGAAGATGATGGCGAAAAAGATCGGCGTGGTGACGAGGGTGATGTATCCCATCATGCGGGCGCCGGGCATGAACTGCTTGGCCTGCTCGAGCTCGGCTTTGCTCATTTCCTGGGCCGCGGCCTGGAGCTGGTAGTTGGTGAACCACTCCGGGTCGACGTTGAAGAAATACAGGACGGCCGAAGCGGTCGTGGCCAGCAGGACAATGAGGGCCGGCACCAGGAAACTCGGCTTGTCCTTGAGCCCGGCGAAGACCTTGCCCGGCTCCAGGAAGATATCGATCAGCTGCGACATGGTGTTTTCCCCGAAGAAATGAGTGGTTGGAGCAGCGATTCCCCGAACCGCCGGCGAATGGTAGGTGAAGACGGTGGCGCCGTCCCATGACAAGTGTCCTAGTCATCCACGCTTACCCAGACGGGCGCACCGGGCGAAACGTGACAGGTTGCCTTCACGCCGCCTGACGCCGGGCTTGGAATGATCGCGGCTTACCGCCCGCCCAGGACTGCCACCATGCCCCGACCGCCGCGCCAGACCGCCCGCGACTTCGACCCGCGCGTGATGCAGCTGTTCGACCAGTACGTGCACGGGCTGATCGACCGGCGTGGCTTCCTGCAGGGCGCCTCGGCCCTGGCCTTCAGCGCCAGCGCGGCGGTGGGCCTGCTGGCCTCGCTCAGCCCTCGCTTCGCCGAAGCCCGGCAGGTGGCCACCGACGACCCGCGGATCGACGCCCGCCACGTCGAGTTCGATTCGCCGAACGGTTACGGCAAGGGCCGCGGCTATCTCGTGCGCCCCGCCCGGGCCGAGGGCCCGCTGCCCACCGTGATCGTGGTCCACGAGAACCGCGGCCTGAACCCGCACATCGAGGATGTCACGCGCCGCCTGGCGCTCGAGGGCTACCTGGCCTTCGCGCCCGACGCGCTGTCCCCGCTGGGCGGCTACCCCGGCGACGAGGATGCGGCGCGCGCCCTGTTCCAGCAGCTCGACCAGGCCAAGACCCGCGAGGACATGCTCGCCGCGGCCGCGTACCTGGCCTCGGTTGAAGGCGGCAACGGGCGCATGGGCGCGATCGGCTTCTGCTATGGCGGCGCCATCGCCAACTTCCTGGCGACCCGCCTGCCCGACCTGCGCGCGGCGATTCCCTTCTACGGCAGCGGCGCGCCGCTGGCCGACGTGCCGGCCATCCACGCCGAACTGCTGGTGGTGCTGGCTTCGGACGACGAGCGCGTCAACGCCGGCTGGCCCGCCTACGAGGCCGCGCTCAAGGCCGCGGGCAAGACCTACACGCTGCTGCAGCCTGCCGACACGCTGCATGGCTTCCACAACGACACCACGCCGCGCTATGCCCCCGAGGCCGCGAAGCAGGCCTGGGAAGCCTCGCTGGCCTTGTTCGCGCGGACACTGAAGGGCTGAGGGGCGGCACGCGCTATCGTTCTCTTGATGGAACGATAGCTTGTCGAAAAAGCGGATTGCTGTCCTTTTTGTTGGCTCGCATAGTAGCGACCACGCCAGGACCTCCGTCCACCGGCGGCATCCCGCCGCCCCGGAGCGCCCGACAACGGAGCCGCCCATGAACGCCTTCGCCACCCTGCCCGGCCGTGTCGGCCTCGGCCTGTTCTTCGTCCTGTTCGGCCTGCTGGTGCAGAACGCCGAAGGCGGTGCGCGATGATCGCCCTGCGCCCCGCCGCCGAGCGCGGCCACGCCAACCACGGCTGGCTCGACTCCTGGCACAGCTTTTCCTTCGCCGACTACCGCGACCCGGAGCACGTGCACTGGGGCCCGCTGCGCGTGATCAACGAGGACCGCGTCACCGCCGGCCAGGGCTTCGGCACCCACGGCCACCGCGACATGGAGATCATCAGCTACGTGCTCGAAGGCGCGCTGGGCCACAAGGATTCGATGGGCAACGCCGCCAGCATCGTGCCGGGCGAAGTGCAGCGCCTGAGCGCCGGCACCGGCATCACCCACTCCGAGTACAACTACGACGCCAGCGGCACCACCCACTTCCTGCAGATCTGGATCATCCCGCGGGTGACGGGCGTGGCGCCGTCCTACGCACAGCGCAGCTTCAGCGCCGAAGACAAGCGCGGCCGGCTGCGGCTGGTCGTGAGCGGTGATGGCGCCGAGGGTTCGGTGTCCATCCAGCAGGATGCGCGGATGCACGCCGGCCTTTTCGACGGCGCGGAGTCCGCAAGGCTGGCGCTGGCGCCGGGTCGCCTCGGCTACGTGCACCTGGTGCGCGGCGAGCTCGAGGTCAACGGCCACGCGCTGCGCGCCGGCGATGCGCTGAAGCTGCGCGACGAGCCCGAAGTCCGGATCCGCCACGGCAAGGATGCCGAGGTGCTGGTGTTCGACCTGCCGCCGCTGGACTGATCGACGGCGGGATGCAAGGGCGCCGCCCGCGCATCCTGCGGCGGGCACAGCGGCTGCGGCGGGCAAGGGCATAATCGGGCGACGACCCCACCGGAGCCCGCCGTGTCCCTGCCCGCTTTTCGCTTATGCCTGCCGCTGCTGCTCGCACTGCCGCCCGCGGCCTTCGCCGACACGGCGACCGCTGCCGCCGCGGCGCCGGATGTCGCCACCATCGCGGACGCGACGCGCCGGACCTTCGAGGTGCCCGGCATCGCCGTGGCGATCATCAAGGACGGCGAGGTGGTGCTGGCCGAAGGCTTCGGCCAGCGCGAGGCCGGCAAGCCGGCCCCGGTGACGGCCGATACGCGCTTCGCCATCGCTTCGCTGACCAAGGCCTACACCTCGGCGGCGCTGTCGATCCTGGCCGACGAGGGCAAGCTGTCGCTGGACGACCGGGTGGTCGACCACCTGCCCTGGTTCCAGATGTCGGACCCGTACGTCACCCGCGAGATGCGCCTGCGCGACCTGCTCACCCACCGCAGCGGCCTGGCGCTGGGTGCCGGCGACCTGCTGTTCTGGCCCACCACCACCCACGACACCCGCGAGATCGTCCGCCGCCTGCGGCACGTGCCGCTGGAAACCAGCTTCCGGGCCAATTACGCCTACGACAACGTGCTGTACGCGGTGGCGCAGCTGGTGATCGAGGACGCGTCGGGACTGTCCTACGGCGAGTTCCTGCACCAGCGCATCTTCCAGCCGCTGGGCATGGGCGACACCGTGGTCAACGCCGACCACCTGCCGGCGGGTGCCGACGTCGCCACCGGCCACGCCAAGTTCGACTTCACCGACCTGCGCCCGGTGCCGCCGATGACCTGGAGCAACAACCAGGCCGCGGGCGGCATCTACTCCAGCGTCAACGACCTGGCGAAGTGGATGCGCGTGCAGCTCGACGGCGGCGTGATCGGCAGCGGCGCCGACGGTACCGAGCGCCGCCTGTTCAGCGCCGACCGCCATCGCGCGATGTGGGAAGTGGTGACGCCAATCCGCGTGCCCTCGCAGCCCGCGGTGCCGGCGCTGGCGCCCGCGCTGCCGCAGTTCGCCGGCTACGGCGAGGGCTGGTCGATCACCGAATACCGCGGGCATAAGCTGGTTTCGCACACCGGTGGCTGGCCCGGCATGGTCTCGCGCCTGACCCTGGTGCCGGGCCTCGACCTGGGCGTGGTCGTGCTGACCAACCAGGAAGTCGGCGCGGCCTTCAACGCCGTGACCATGGAAGTGCTGGACCATTACCTGCAGGCGCCAGACACCGACTGGGTCGCGGCCTATGCCGAGGCCGTGGCGAAGTCGCGCGATGCCGCCGACGAGAAGTGGGAGGGCCACCAGCGCGCCCGCGACCGCAGCAGCCAACCCTCGCTGCCGCTGTCTCGCTACGCGGCGACCTACCGTGATCCGTGGTACGGCGACGTGGTCATCGCGCTGGAGGGAAAGCGGCTGGTGATGCGCTTCGCGCACACGGCGCAGCTGGTCGGCGAGCTGGAGCACTGGCAGCACGACACCTTCATCGTGCGCTGGAAGGATCGCGCGCTGAACGCCGATGCGTTCGCCAGCTTCGACCTCACGCCCGATGCCACGGTGCGCGAACTGCGCATGGAAGCGGTGTCGTCGCTCACCGACTTCAGCTTCGACTTCCACCACCTGCGGCTGGTGCCGGTGAAGTAGGCGGTGGAACTCCGGCGCCAGCCTTGGCGCGGCGCCAAATAAAAAGGGGATGCCGCCCTCCGTGGCGGCACCCCCTCCGGGGAGACTCAGCAGACGCGGATCAGGCCGTCGGTGCGGGCGGCGGTGTAGGAGCTGTCGCGGCCGTAACCACTGCTGCGGCCGTAACCGGTGCCGAAATCGCGCTGGCGGTAACGGCTGGCGATGCGAACCGGGGACGGGGCGGCAGCGGCTTCAAGCGCCGGTGCCACGGCGGCGGCGGCGGGCTGGTCGGCCAGCACCGGGGCGTTCGGGAAGAGGCGGTAGAAGTCGTTCAGGGTCTTCATGGCGGCGGCCTGTGAGTTGGTGTGCTGGTAATCTACAACACCAACGCAATGCCGCCATGGGCCGGAAGTCAGGGGGCCGCAAAATATTTACACCCCCTTTCCAATCAATGTCTTGAAGCGCCCCTGGCGCTCAGGACGGTCCCCGGGAGATAGCGCTCAGGCGGCCGACCCGTGCCAGCAGGTCCGTCAGCGGGGTCTCGAGGGCATGGCCGCGGACCTTGTAGCTCATCAGGCGCAGGCGCTGCTCGGCCTCGGCTTCCCGGCCCAGCCGGTCCGCCATCAGCTCGCTGGCGGTCATCACCACCTGGGGGGCCTGCGGGTGGTCAGGGAATCGGGTTTCGAAGCCCTCGGCCAGCGCCACGGCCAACTGCGCCTGGCCGGTGCGGGCCGCTTGCGCGAACAGGCGCGCGACGTCGTCCGGCAAGGCGTGGCGGTAGGACGCATCCAGCGCGCGCTGCTCGGTGAGTACGGCGAGGGCGCGCTTGTCCTGGTTCGTGGCCAGCAGCCGGCTGATGTACTCGCGCCCGTGGTCGAGCAGGCCCGCGTTGTCACCCGCTTGCTTCAGGTACTGCCGGTAGCGGTCATGCAGGGCATCGGAGGCGCCGCGGCCGCGGAACATCTCCTGCAGCCGCCGCGCGGCGCCGGCCAGGTCGCCCGCTTCCGCCAGCGCCTCGGCTTCGGCGACGGCATCGTCTTCCATCGGGTTGGCGAAGCGGGCGCGCGGCACCGCAGGCGCCACGTCCAGGCCCAGCGCCGCGTGGTTGGCGTGGATCACGTAGCCCAGCAGGTGGTAGCCCGCGACCAGCAGGTACAGGCTGACGAAGCTTCCCGGCAGCTGCGCCATCGTGCCCGGCAGCGCCATCAGCAGGAGCACCTGCAGCACGATCGATGCGACCACCATCGCCGCCAGCAGCCCGACCGCGCCGAAGTACACGCCGCCCAGCCGCCCGATCAGCGGGAACCAGGCCAGCGGGTTGAGCGCCCGCGGCAGGCTGTCGTCCACCGCCAGCAGCATCACCGCCGCCGGCAGGAACAGCACCGCGAACGCCAACAGCCACAGCGCCAGCACCGGGCTGCCCCAGAGCGCGATGGCCTGGATCGGCAGGAACACGACCAGCATCAGCAGGATCTGGTTCACGGCCTCGCCGTCGGTGGCCATCATGTCCTCGGCGCCCATCGGCTCGAAGCGGCCGTGCACGGTGTTCACCAGCGCCTCGACCGCCAGCTTGAAGCCCATCACCCAGAACGCCAGTTCGAACACCCAGCCAAGCAGGCTGGGCAGGTGGTTGAGCAAACGCAGCACACACAGCGCCGCGATCATCCACAGCATGGCCTTGTGCGCCGGATAGGCAAAGATCGCCGGAAGGCGTTCGGAGACGGAGGGGATCGGCGTGGCGTTCGCGGGCATGGCGCGGGCGTTCGGTGGGAAGTCGAGCGCCGAGGCTAGTGGTTCGCGCGAACCCGCGTCAAAGGCTTCCAGCGTCGGCGCCACTGTAGATCGTGTAGCGTGCCCGGCGCCGTGGCCTTAGTTCGCCTTGGCGCGCGGCGACCAGACGATGTTGACCGAGGTCAGCGTGTCGGTGCGCTCGACGCCGTCCGGCGCCTCGGTGTTGTGGCGGGCCTGGAAGCCCGCCTTCAGCGCCAGCGTCTTGTTGATGCTGACCGCGATGCCGATGTCGTTCTGGGCGAAGGTGTTGTCGGGCGTGGCCTCGACCAGCAGCGTGTTGTAGAACTGCGTCGATTCGGTGATCTGGTGCTGGTAGTCGGCGTAGCCGCGCAGCAGCGCGTCGGTTTCCGAGCCGCCGCCGTCGGCCAGCCGCGCGTGGCGCAGGCCGGGGCCGCCCTCGAGCTGGAAGGTGTGGCCTTCTTCCTTGAGCAGCCAGGCGCCGTAGTTCACGGCCAGGGTGGACTGGTGCTCGTAGGCCGAGAAATCGTCGCGCTCGTGGCGCGCCGCGCTGCCCAGGTACTGGCGCTCGCCCAGCCGGCGCGCGGTCTTGGCGCCCAGCTCGAAGCGATTGGCCGTGGCCTCGTCGTCGGCCTCGGCGCGCAATGCGGCCAGGAAGTACTCGTGGGTCCAGAGTTCGTCTTCACCCTTGAGCGCGAACTTGCCGTTGGCGCTGGTGGTGTCGGAGTTGCCGGTGGTGTTGACCAGGCCGAGTTCGGCCTTCGGGGTCCATTCGGCGGCGGCGGCGGGGCCGGCAAGGGCCAGCAGCGCCAGCGGCAGCAGGATTCGGATCATGGGGCGGGTCGCCTTCGTGCGGACAAGGCCTGCCATTAGACCCGCCCACGCATGAATCCTCGCCGAAGCCGGCGCCCGGCGCGCCCTCAATCGAGCTCGCGCAGCTTCCAGTTGCCGCGGCCGGCGGCCTTGGCGGCGTAGAGGGCCTGGTCTGCCGCCAGCATCAGCGCCTTCGCATCCGCCTCGCCGCGGCTATAGGCAATGCCAATGCTGGTGCCGACCAGCCGCGCCTGCCCCTCTACCGTGATCGGGGTCCGCATCCGGTTCAGCAGCTTGTCCGCGAAGCCGGTGGCGCTATCGAGCGAACCCACGCCTTCGACCAGCACCGCGAACTCATCGCCACCCACGCGCGCCACCAGGTCGCCGGCGCGCACGCAGGCGGCCAGCCGGCGCCCGAACTCGCGCAGCACTTCGTCGCCGGCCGCATGGCCTAGGCCATCGTTGATGCCCTTGAAGTGGTCGATGTCCATTGTCAGCAGCGCCAGCGGAGCGTGCTGGCGGGCGCTGCGGGCCAGCGCCGCTCCCAGCCGCTCGTCGAAGTAGCGGCGGTTGGCCAGCCCGGTCAGGGCGTCCTTTCGGGCCAGGGTCTCCAGTGCCTGCTCGGCCTGCTTGAGCTGGGTGATGTCATAGGTGAACGAGAAGAAGCCCTGCTGCACGCCGTCCGGCCGGACGTCGGGCACGTAAGTAGTCTGGTAGTGGTAGTGGCGGCCGCGGACCTCGGTTTCGCCGGAATAGGTCACCCGCTCGCCGGCCAGCACCCGGGCGATCTGCGGCTTGATCTCGCTGTAGATGACCTCGCCGCGGATCTCGCGCACGGTCTTGCCCACCAGCCCGCCCTCGACGTGGCCGAACAGCCGCTCGCCGACGGCGTTGGCGAAGGTGTAGCGCTCCTGCAGGTCGACGTGGGCGATCATCGCCGGGATGTTGTCGGTGACCGCGCGCAGCCGCGACTGCGCGGCCTCGAGCGCCTGCTCGGCGCGCACGCGGGTGCTGATGTCGCGGCCGGCGTACACCAGTTCCTGGCCGCCATCGGCACCACGCACCCGGCGGACCACGGCCTCGAGCCAGACGCAGTGGCCCGCGGCATGGCGGGCGCGGTAACGCAAGGTCTCGGTGCCGCCGTCGCGCAGCACCCGGGACAGCAGGCTCGCCAGGGCTTCGCGATCCTCGGGATGCAGCAGGTCGGGGCGCGGCGAGCGCAGGTCGTCCGGCTCGACGCCAAGGATGTCGCGCACCGACGGCGACACGTAGCGCCGTTCGCCGTCGGCGCCGATCCTCAGCACCAGGTCGCTGGCGTTGTCTGCCAGGGTCCGGTACTCCTGCTCGCGATCGCGCAGCCGCGCCATGGCGTCGGCCAGCCTGCGGTGGCCCTGCCGCTGCACCCAGAACAGCGCCGCCAGCGCCACCAGCGCGACCAAGCCCAGCACCATCAGCAGGTTGCCCAGGCGGTTTGCCTGCGCCAGCGCCTCGCTGCGCTCGCGCGCCAGGGCACTCTCGCCCTCGAGGCGAAGGATCTCGTTCTCGCGCTCGGCGTACTTCAGGCGGGCATCGAAGTCGTCCGCGGCCTGCGCGCGTTCGGACTGGGCGATGGCATTGTCGAGTGCCAGGAAGCGCTGGAACAGGGGCGCCAATTCCGGACTCCCGGGATCGTAGCGCAGCAGCACCCGCACCAGCTCGCGCAGCACGCGCAGCTCGTCGGACTGCAGCTCCAGCAGCCGGAACGAGCGCTGCGCCGCCAGCAGTTCGCGGGTGGCGGCGGCGCCGTCGCCGGCGTCGGCCGCGGCCAGGCCCAACACTTCATGGCCCAGGCCGCGCAGCTGGGAGTTGCGCAGCTGTTCGGCCATCGCCAGCACGCGGGTGCCATTGCGCCGCTGCGTCTCGATGTCGCCGCCGATGCGGGCGACGCGCGCGCCCTCGAGGTAGAGCTCGGCCTCGAGCTTGGGGTCTTCGAGCTGCTGCGAAACGCGGGTGGCGGCGACCAGGGATTCGCGCGCCGGCTGCACTTCGCCCAGCTGGGCCTGGGCCCGCGCCAGGTTGCGCAGCAGGCGCGCCTGCATGGCCAGCCCCTCGCCCTCGCCCAGCACCTGCAGGCCGCGGCGCGCGTAGTCGGCGGCCAGCGCGTGCTTGCCGATGGTGTAGCTCAGCGAGGAATAGGCCAGCAGCACGTCGGCCAGCAGCTCCGGCTGCGGGTCCTGCTTGAGCAGCAGTTCGGCCTCGGCCAGCAGCCGTTCGCCGCGGGTGTAGTCCTGCATGGCGATGCGGGCGCGGCTCTCGGCGATCAGGCCGCGGATGGCCAGGTGCGGCAGCCCGGCTTCCTGGGCGGCGCGGCGGGCCTCGATGCCGGCTTCGCGCTGGCAATCCCAGTCGGCGACGACGCGGCAGGCGTTGGCGCGCGCCAGCTCGAGCCTCGCCACCTCGCGGGGGTCGCTGGCCAGCCGCGCGCTGATGAGCGCGGGCCCAAGCTCGCCCAGCACGGCCTCGGGCTCGACCAGCGCGCGGATTTCCAGCGGATGGCGCTCGAGGGTGTCGCTGCGGTCGGCGGACGCGGTCGGCGCCGCGGGCATCGACCCGACCGGGGGCGCAGGCGCTGCCTGGACCAGTCCGGCAAGCAGGCCAAGGGCAAGGATCCCGCCCGCCCAAGGGGCCGGCCAGGGGGAACGCTTGTCTGCCGGGTCGCGGTAGGGGGGCATACCGACGCAGCGTACGCTGGCCGCTTGCCCGTCAACAACCCGCCGTAGCATGAACCAGGAACGGGGTGTTTAGAGCAAGCCCCCAGCCCGCCCCTGAGACCCTTTGCGCCATGACCCCGACCCGCCGCCGCAAGCCCCGGCCCTCGATGCGCCCTGAGCGCACCGAAGTGCTGCGCCTGGCCGATGGCCGCGAGCTCTGGGTACGCCCGGTGCAGCCCGCCGACGCCGCCCCGATCGCCGGCGCCTTCGAACTGTTGGGCGAAGAAGAAGTACGAAGCCGCTACCTGCATCCGGTGAAGGCCCTCAGCGAGGACTACCTGCGCCAACTCGTCGCTCCGGCGCCGGGCGAGGGCTTCGCCATCTGCGCGGCCGAGCCGCTGCCGCCGGGCGAGGCCCTGGTCGGCGCGGTCGCGCGGCTGACCCGCGACCCGGGCGGCGACAGCGCCGAGTTCGCGATCCTGGTCTCGCACTTCGTGTCCGGCCAGGGCCTGGGCCAACTCCTCATGCTTCGCCTGTTCGAGTGGGCGCGCGCGCACGGCATCCGCCGGATATGGGGTGACGTGCTGGACGAGAACACCGCGATGATCGCGCTGGCGCAGTCGCTGGGCTTCGAGCGCCACGCCAGTCCCGACGACCCGGGCCTGGTGCGGGTGTCGCTGGCGCTGGACACTCCGGCCAAGCGCCGGCGTTGACCCGCCCGCGACCGCCGGCTGCGGTAAACTCCGCGGCCCCATGACCCGTCCCCTCCTTCCTTCCGCGCCGCGTCCCAAGGCGGGCCAGCAGCGCGCGCTCTGGCGCGCGCCGGCGAGCGCCAGCGCCATGGCCCTGGGCCTGGCCGAGGCCGCGCGTGCGCACGACGGCCTGGTGCTGGCCGTCACCCGCGACAGCCACGCCGCCCAGTCGCTCGAGCACGACCTGAAGGTGCTGGCCGGCGACCTGCCGGTGCTGCACTTCGCCGACTGGGAAACCCTGCCCTACGACCTCTTCAGCCCGCACCCGGACATCGTGTCCCAGCGCGTGGCCGCGCTTTACCGGCTGCCAACGGCGCGCAAGGGCGTGCTGGTGGTGCCGGTGGCCTCGCTGATGCAGCGGCTGCCGCCGCCGAGCTGGATCGCCGGCAATACGCTGGACCTGCGCAAAGGCCAGAAGCTCGACTTCGACGCCGAGAAACGCCGGCTGGAAGCCGCGGGCTACCGCAACGTCCCGCAGGTGCTGGACCCGGGCGACTTCGCGGTGCGCGGCGCCCTGCTCGACCTCTACCCGATGGGCGCCGACCTGCCCTACCGCATCGAGCTGTTCGACGACGAGATCGACTCGCTGCGCACCTTCGACCCGGATACCCAGCGCTCCGACCATGCCGTGGACAGCGTGCGCCTGCTGCCGGCGCGCGAGTTCCCGCTCGACGAGGCCAGCACCAAGCGCGTGCGCGAGGCGCTGCGCGAACGCTTCGACTTCGACCCGCGCCGCTGCCCGCTGTACCAGGACCTGAAGGAAGGCGGCGCACCGGCCGGCATCGAGTATTACCTGCCGCTGTTCTTCGACCAAACCGCCAGCCTGTTCGACCATCTGGGCAAGGACACGCTGGTCGTGCTCGGCGACGGCGCGCCCGAGGCGGCGGTGGCGTTCTGGGCGCAGACCAGCGACCGCTGGGAACAGCGCCGCCACGACCTGGAGCGCCCGATATTGGCGCCGGCCGACCTGTTCCTGCCGCCGGAAGAACTGCGCACGCGCCTGAACCAGGTCGCGCGCATCGAGGTCTGCGGCGAGGCCCACCCTCAGCGCGACAAGGCCGTCGCGATGGCGGAGCAGCCGGCGCCCTCGCTGGCCTGGAGCCAGAAGGGCGGCGACCCCGGCAGCGCGCTGCACGGCTTCCTGCGCGCATATCCGGGCCGCACCCTGCTGGCCGCGGATTCCGCCGGGCGGCGCGAGGCGCTGATTGAAATGCTGGCCTCCGCCGACCTGAAGCCGGCGGTGGTGTCGGGTTGGGATGCGTTCCTTGCCGGCGACGAGAAGTTCGCCGTCACCGTGGCCGGGCTGGAAGATGGCTTCGCTTTGGTCGAGCCGCCGCTGGCGGTGCTGACCGAGCGCCAACTCTTCCCCGAGCGTGCCGAGCAGAGCCGCCGCCGCAAGCGCGCCACCCGCGACCCGGATACGGTGCTGCGCGACCTGAGCCAGATCACGATGGGCTCGCCGATCGTGCACGAGGACCACGGCGTCGGCCGCTACCAGGGCCTGGTGACGCTCGACAGCGGCGGCGTCACCGGCGAGTTCCTGCAGATCGAGTACGCCAAGGGCGACAAGCTCTACGTGCCGGTGGCGCAGCTGCAGCTGGTCAGCCGCTACTCCGGCGCCTCGCCCGAACTGGCGCCGCTGCATTCGCTGGGCGGCGAGCAGTGGGAGAAAGCCAAGCGCAAGGCGGCCGAGAAGGTCCGCGACGTCGCCGCCGAACTGCTGGAGATCCAGGCGCGCCGGCACGCGCGGCAGGGCCTCGCGCTCGGCGTCGACCGCGCGATGTACGAGCCCTTCGCCGCGACCTTCCCGTTCGAAGAAACACCCGACCAATTAGCGGCTATCGAAGCCGTGATCTCCGACTTGGGTCATCCCCAACCTATGGACAGGGTGGTCTGCGGCGACGTCGGCTTCGGCAAGACCGAGGTCGCGGTGCGCGCCGCCTTCGTCGCCGCCACCGCCGGCAAGCAGGTCGCGGTGCTGGTGCCCACCACGCTGCTGGCCGAGCAGCACTACCGTAATTTCCGCGACCGCTACGCCGACTGGCCGCTGAAGGTCGAGGTGCTCAGCCGCTTCAAGTCGGCCAAGGAAGTGAAGGCGGCGCTGGCGCAGCTGGCGGAGGGCAAGATCGACGTGATCGTCGGCACCCACCGCCTGCTGCAGGCCGACGTCAAGTTCCATGACCTCGGCCTGGTGATCGTGGACGAAGAGCAGCGCTTCGGCGTGCGCCAAAAGGAGGCGCTCAAGGCCCTGCGCGCCGAGGTGCACCTGCTCACGCTGACGGCCACGCCGATCCCGCGCACGCTCAACATGGCCATGAGCGGCCTGCGCGAACTCTCGATCATCGCCACCCCGCCCGCGCACCGCCTCGCGGTGCAGACGGTGGTGACGGCCTGGGATCCGGCGCTGTTGCGCGAGGCCTTCCAGCGCGAGCTGGCGCGCGGCGGCCAGGTCTATTTCCTGCACAACGAGGTCGACACCATCGAGAAGATGGCGCGCGACCTGGCCGAGCTGGTGCCCGGCGCCCGCATCCGCGTCGCCCACGGCCAGATGCCCGAGCGCGAGCTCGAGCAGGCCATGCTCGACTTCCACCGCCAGCGCTTCAACGTCCTGGTGTGCACCACCATCATCGAGTCGGGCATCGACATCCCGAGCGCCAACACCATCATCATCCACCGCGCCGACCGCTTCGGCCTGGCCCAGCTGCACCAGCTGCGCGGCCGCGTCGGCCGCTCGCACCACCGCGCCTACGCTTACCTGGTGGTGCCGGACAAGAAGGCGATGACCGGCGACGCCGAGAAGCGGCTCGAGGCGCTGGCGTCGCTCGAGGAACTGGGCGCCGGCTTCACCCTGGCCACGCACGACCTCGAGATCCGCGGCGCCGGCGAGCTGCTGGGCGAGGACCAGAGCGGCCAGATGGCCGAGATCGGCTTCTCGCTCTACACCGAACTGCTCGAGCGCGCGGTGAAGTCGATCAAGTCCGGCAAGATCCCCGACTTCGACCCGGCTACCCGCCACGGCGCCGACGTGGAGCTGCACATCCCGGCCCTGATCCCCGAGGACTACCTGCCCGACGTGCACGCGCGCCTGACGCTCTACAAGCGCATCGCCGGCGCCCGCGACGAAGACCAGCTCAAGGAACTGCAGGTGGAGATGGTGGACCGCTTCGGCGTGCTGCCGGACCCGGCCAAGCAGTTGTTCGCGGTGGCTGAACTCAAGCTCGCCGCGACCCCGCTCGGCATCCGCAAGCTCGAACTCGGCCCCACCGGCGGCCGCCTCTCGTTCCTGCCGCAGCCGACCATCGACCCGATGTCGGTGATCCGCATGATCCAGTCGCAGCCGCGCGTCTATTCGATGGAAGGGCCGGAGAAACTCCGGATCCGCCTGGAGATGCCGGACGCCACCTCGCGCCTGCGCACGGCCAAGGGATTGCTGGCGGTGCTGGCCAAGGGCTGACGACCGCTTGGCGCGGCCCCGTCCCGGGGCCAGAATGGGGCTTCATCATCCGGGGCCCGACGATGGACGACCGCATCCGCAACAACGCACCGGTGATGGCCGGCTGGATCACGCTGGGCATCACCTGGCTGCTGTTCCTGATTCCGTTCCCGGGCCTGGGCATCCTGGGCTGGGTCGGCAACCTGGTGGCGCTGGTGCTGTCGATCGTGGTGCTGGCCAAGGGCGAGACCGGGCACGGCGTCGCACAGCTGGTCTGCAGCCTGCTGATATCCCCCTTCGTGTACTTCATCGGCCTGGTGCTGTTCGTCGGCGCCCTGGGCGCACTGGACTCGATGTGAGCCGGGCGCTGCTGGCGTTCGCGCTCGCGATCATGGCCTGCCTGCCCGCCCTCGCCGACGCCGACGTGCTGGTGGTCGTGGTGCGCCACGCCGAGAAGGCCACCAACGACCCGCGCGACCCGGACCTCGACGCCGCTGGCCAGGCCCGCGCCCGCGCGCTGGCGGCGGCGCTGGCCGGCAGCCGGCTCGATGCCGTCCACGCCACGCAGTTCAAGCGCACGCGGCAGACGGCCGCGCCGGCCGCCGAAGCGGCCGGCGTGGACGTCACGGTTCGGCCGATCGATGGCAACAACGCAACGACCTACGCCGCCGACCTCGCCCGCGACCTGCGTGCCCTGCCCGCCGGCAGCGTGGTGCTGGTCGTGGGCCACAGCAACACCGTGCCCGGCATCGTCGCCGCGCTCGACGGCAGGCCGGAGCGCGCGATGCCCGAGACCGAGTACGACCGGTTCACGACAGTAAGGCTGCGCGCGGAGGGTGGCGCCGACACCGTCGTGTCGAGGTACTGAGACAGCGCGGGCAATCCCCCTCCCAGCCGCAGGTCCGCATCGCGGGCCCGTTCCCCCTCGCTGCAACATCCCGTTCCGCATCTGCGGTGGTGGCCGCCCCGCGATCGCGGCATGCTGGCGCCACCCGTGCGCCGGAGCCCGCCATGACCCTCTCGATCCCCCCGCGCGTGCACGACCTCGGCGGTGGCTTCACCGTCAAGCGCCTGCTGCCACACGCCAAGGCCCGCACCGTCGGTCCCTTCGTGTTCTTCGACCACATCGGCCCGGCGGAACTGGGACCGGACCAGGGCCTCGACGTCCGCCCGCACCCGCACATCGGCCTGGCCACGGTCACGTACCTGTGGGAAGGCGCGATCATGCATCGCGACAGCGTCGGCTCGGTGCAGGAGATCAATCCGGGCGACGTCAACTGGATGACCGCCGGCCGCGGCATCGTCCACTCCGAACGCACGCCCGACCGGCTGCGCGGCCAGCCCCAGCGCATGCACGGCCTGCAGACCTGGGTGGCGCTGCCGCAGGCGCACGAGGAAGACGCGCCGTCGTTCGCTCACCACCCCAAGGCCACGCTGCCGGTGGTCGAACTGCCCGGCGCCACCCTCACCATCGTCGCCGGCCACGCCTTCGGCGCGCGCGCGCCGGTGGCGGTGCTGATGGACACGCTCTACGTCTCGATCGACCTTGAACCCGGCTGTGCGCTGGCGATCCCGGCGGAACACGCCGAGCGCGCGCTCTACCCGGTGTCCGGCGAACCCACGCTCGACGGCGAACCGCTGCCGCTCGAACACCTCGCCGTGCTCGACGCGGGCACCGAGCCGCTGCTGCGCGCCGGCGACACCGCGGCGCGGGTCATGCTGCTGGGCGGTGCGCCGCTCGACGGCCACCGCCACGTCTGGTGGAACTTCGTTTCCAGCTCGCGCGACCGCATCGAGCAGGCCAAGCAGGACTGGCGTGACGGCCGCCTCGGCCAGGTGCCGGGCGAAACCGAGTCGATTCCGCTGCCCGAGCGCTGAAGGTCCTCAGCCGAGCGTGGTCGGCACTTCGACCTCGCCGGTAAGGAGGCGGTGCACCGGGCAGGCGTTGGCGACCTGCAGCAGCCGTTCGCGCTGCGCGTCATCCAGCGGGCCCACCAGGTGCACGGTGCGCTCGATGACCGTCCTGGCCTTGTCGCGCGACGCGAAGTCGAGCTTCACCTCGACGCTTTCCAGCGGCCACTGCTTGCGCTGCGCGAACATGCGCAGCGTGATCGCGGTGCAGGCGCCGAGCGCGGCCAGCACGAGTTCGTCGGGCGCCGGGCCGGTGTCGCCGCCGCCGAGGTCCACCGGTTCGTCGGCCACCAGGTGGTGGTGCCCGACCACCAGCTGGGTGGCGTAGGACGGATAGGTGTTGCCGATCTTGGCGCGGGTGTGGCGGGCGGACATCGCGTGCTCCTGGGTAAGTGGGTCGCGGCGCGCGGACTCAGAAGCGTCCGGCCTGGAAATCCTCGAAGGCCTGGCGCAGCTCGGCCTGCGTGTTCATCACGAACGGACCATAGCGAGCGACCGGCTCGCGCAGCGGACGGCCCGCGACCAGGATCAGGCGGGTGCCGGCGGCGCGGCCGGTAAGCCGCACTGCGTCGCCGGGGCCCAGCACCGCGAGCTCGCCGGCCGACACCGATACCGCATCGGCGCCCTCGCCCACCGCGACCGCGCCTTCATAGACATAGGCGAAGGCGGAATGGCCGGCGGGCAAGGCATGCGTGAATACCGCGCCCTCGTCGAGCCCGAGGTCGAAATAGTTCGGATCGGTGGCGGGCTGGCGGATCGCGCCCTCGCGGTCGCCGAGGCGGCCCGCGATCAGCTTCGCGCGCACGCCGGGCGCCACGTCCACTTCCGGGAAACGATCCGGGCCGTATTCCTGGTAACGCGGCGCGGTCATTTTCTCCGCGGCCGGCAGGTTCACCCACAGCTGGAAGCCGCGCATGCGGCCCTCCTCCTGCTCGGGCATCTCGGAATGGACGATGCCGCGGCCGGCGGTCATCCACTGCACCGCGCCCGGCACCAGCACGCCCTCGTTGCCGCGGTTGTCCTTGTGGCGCATGCGGCCGTCGAGCATGTAGGTCACCGTCTCGAAGCCGCGGTGCGGATGCGAGGGGAAGCCGGCGAGGTAGTCCTCGGGCCGGTCGGTGCCGAACTCATCGAGCATCAGGAAGGGATCGAGGTCGGGCAGCTGCGGCGTGCCGATCACGCGGCGCAGCTTGACGCCGGCGCCGTCGGAAGCGGGCATGCCGCGCAGCTTGCGAAGGACGGGGCGAAGCAGTGTCATGGGGGTCTCCGGTGGCGGCGTCGATGCGCCCTGACCGCAACATAGGGCCCGTGACCGGCCTTCACATCCCCGCGGCCCGCAACGCAGGGTTGCATGGTCCCCGCCCACGCGCCAGTCTTGCGTCCTGCGGCGCGCGCGAATTGCGTTGTACCCCCTAGCGCCCCGTTGCTCCAACGCCCCCCGCCCATGGCACTGAACCCGATGCCGATCTCCCGACGTGCGAGGACCGCCCCGATGCCGCCTGCCGCGGCCGTCGACGCGGACCGCCTGCCGACGCTGGTCGCGCCCCGGCTCCAACTGCGCTGGATCGAGCCGGGTGACCTCGAGGACCTCTACGGCGTCTTCTCCGACCCGGACGTCACCCGCTACTGGAGCCAACCGCCCTGGAGCAGCCCGGACGAGGCCACGATCTACCTCGAGGCCATCCACCAGGGCTTCCAGCAGGGCAACCTGTTCCAATGGGGCATCGCGCTCCGGGGCGACGACCGCATCATCGGCACCACGACGCTGTACGACATCGACCACGCCCAGGGCCGCGCCGAGCTGGGTTTCGCCCTGGCCCGGGACCACTGGGGCCGGCGCTACGCCCGCGAAGCGCTCACGGTGCTGATGGGCCACGCCTTCGGTGCGATGGCCATGCGACGCATCGAGGCCGACGTGGACCCGCGCAACCTGCCCTCGCTACGCACGCTCGAGGCACTGGGCTTCCGGCGCGAAGGCTACCTGCGCCAGCGCTGGCAAGTCGGCGGCGAGTTGCAGGACAGCGTGCTGATGGGATTGCTGGCCAGCGACTGGCCGTCGGCGGGTTGAGCAGCGCCCGGGCACGGGGCCCGCGTTGACACCCCCGGGCACGGCGTCGAACATGAGCCTCCGTTTCCTCCGCCTGGAGCCCGCCATGTCCCCGTCCCTGCGCCTGAGCCTGATCGCCTCGGCCCTGCTGCTCGCCGCCTGCGGCCGCGGCACGGATTCCGCCGACCCCGCGGAAACCCCCGCCGCCAAGCCGGCGCCGACCGGCCAGGAAGTCGTGTACGTCTACAACTGGTCCGACTACATCGCCGACGACACGCTGGCCAACTTCGAGCGCGACACCGGCATCCGCGTGGTCTACGACAACTACGACAGCAACGAGATGCTCGAGACCAAGCTTCTGGCCGGCGCCTCGGGCTATGACCTGGTGTTCCCGTCGGCGCGCCCGTTCGCGCAGCGGCACGTGCAGGCCGGCATCTATGCGCCGATCGACAAGTCGAAGCTCTCGAACTACGGCAACCTCGACCCGGCCATCCTCGCCGGCCTCGTCGACGTGGACCCGGGCAATACCCACACCGTGCCCTACATGTGGGGCACCACGGGCCTGGGCATCAATGTCACCAAGGTAAAGGAGATCCTGGGCGAAGATGCACCGCTGGACTCCTGGGCGCTGCTGTTCGACCCGGCCAACGCCGCCAGGCTGGCCGAATGCGGCATCAGCGTGCTCGACGACGAGCAGGAGGCCTTCGCCGCCGCGCTGATCTACCGCGGCCGCGACGCCAACGCTCTCACCGGCGACGAAACCCAGGTGGTCACCGACACCTATGCCGGCGTGCGCGAGCACATCCGCTACTTCAATTCCTCCAAGTACATCGACGACCTGGCCAACGGCGACCTGTGCCTGGCCATGGGCTATTCCGGCGACATCTTCCTGGCCGGCGACCGCGCCGAGGAAGCCGAGAACGGCATCGAGATCGCGTACATCATCCCGAAGGAGGGCGCGGTGCGCTGGGTCGACCTGATGGCGATCCCGAAGGACGCGCCGCACGCGGCCAATGCCCACGCGCTGATCGACTACCTGCTAAAGCCCGAGGTTTCGGCCGGCATCACCAACTACGTCGCTTACGCCAGCCCGAACACGGCGGCCACGGCGCTGGTCGACCCGGAAATCACCGGCGACCCGGCGATCTACCCGCCGGCCGAGGTGCTGGCCAAGCTGGTCGACCCGGTCACCTTCGACCCGGAAGTCACCCGCGAGCGCGTCCGCGCCTGGACCACCATCAAGACCGGCCGCTGACTTAGGCGTGCGCCTTGCGCACGAACCGCCGCACGCCGTCGCCTCCCGGCAGCTCCGCGATAGGGTTCGCCGCCCGCCCCTCAACACGGCGTCCTGCCCATTGAGGGGCGGCCGTTACGGCATCCTGCCTCCACTTCGTCGAACCCTATCGTCGCAGGGCGGCGCTCCGACCGTCCGTCGCACACCGGCTCAAGTTCAAGGGCGAGCGGAAAAGCAAAGTCGAGAGCCAGGGCACGGCCCGGAGCAAGGGCGGCCGCGAGCCAGAACGCCGATGTTCCGGCTTCGCTCTTGATCTCGATGCGGTGTGCGACGGACTCCCGGGCGACGTCGCACACTCAACCAGTACTTCTGAAGTGAAGGGCAGGAGGCCCGTAACGGCCGACGTTTGCTGCCAGGGATGGCGCTAGCAAGACGGCGGGCAGAAGTACTGGTTGAGTGGGCGGCGGCGCTGCCGAGGAACCACGGTGTGCAGCAGCTCGTGCGCAAGGCGCACGCCAAGAGCTTCAGCGCATGGAGCGCGGGGGGATGGCGCGGGAGACGCGGCGGGAATAGACGTAGACCGTGGCGGGCGGCACGTTCCACCAGGTGAAGCTGCCGCGGCGCGCGTTGAGATCGAGCGCCTCGACGACTTCCTTCGCGACCGGGTTGGCCGGGCCGTAGGTGAACTGGATGAAGCGGCCCTGCGGCTGCAGGCACTCGAAGGCCGCGGCCAGGATGGCCTGCTGCGTGGCCTTGGGCATCGACAGCAGGCCCAGGCCGGAGATCACGGCGTCAGCCGGGGACTCCGGACCGAAGCCGCGCGCGGCCGCGAGCTCGGCCAGGTCGCGGGCATCTGCGCACGCGACCTGCACCTGCGGGAAATGCTTCTGCAGGTGCTGGTGCAGCTCTTCGTTGAGTTCGAGCACGAGCAGCTCGCTCGGCGCGATGCCGTGGTCCAGCAGCGCCTGCGTGAAGACACCGGTGCCGCCGCCGAGCTCGATCACGCGCCGGGCGCCGCGCGGCAGCTCCGACATCATCTGCCGCGCCAGCTGCGGGCTGGAGGGCGAGATGGCGGCCACGCCCAGCGGGTTCTTCAGCCATTGGCGGAAGAAGGTCCAGCCGTGCGGGGTGGTGGTGGTGCCGGGTCGGGTCATGGGCCCCAGCATAATGCCGCCGGGGATGTTTCGCGCGGGTTAAGTTTGGCGCGACCAAACTCGGGTCCCACCCCGCGCAGGACGCCGACATGAAACGCACCCTTGCCATGACCCTCCCGGCCTTGCTGCTGCTGGCGGCCTGCCGCCCCGGCGCCACCGACACCCGCCCGGGCCCCGCCGACGCCGACGTGCAGGCGGCGATCGCCGCCAAGGGCAAGCCCGGCTGCCTCTACCCGCAGGACGTGCGCACCTGGCACAACAGCCGGGACGGCGCGCTGTTCGTGGACGGCGGCCGGCGCAAGTATCGCGTGGACCTGTGGGGCGACTGCCGCGACAACCTCGGCGTCAGCCTCGTCTTCCGCGGCGACAGCATCACCGGCCGCGTTTGCGGCAATCCGGGCGACAAGGTGGTCTTCGATTCGGTCGGCTCGCGCCAGCGCGGCTGCGACATCCGCGACGTGCGCATCATCGACGACGAAACCTATGCGCTGGCCACCGGCATGAAGGCCGAAGGCGAAGAGTGATCGCCGCGCCGGGCTCAGGCCCGGCGCAACTCCCAGCAGCGGTGGATGCGCGGGTTGCGCTCGAAGTCGGGATCGATCGTCTTCGCACTGATCTCGGTGCAGGACGCGAACTCCGCCACCGCCGCCTCGTCGAGCCGGAACTTGCGGTAGTTGTTCGAGAACAGCAGCAATCCGCCGGGCGCCAGCCGCGCCACGCAGGCGCGCAGCAGGCGCACGTGGTCGCGCTGGGTGTCGAAGTCGTCGGCGCGGGCCGAGTTGGAGAACGTCGGCGGGTCGCAGAACACCAGGTCGTATTCGCCGCGGTCGGCCAGCAGCCAGGCCATGGCGTCGGCCTGCACCAGCTGGTGCGCGCGGCCCGCGGCGCCGTTGAGCGCCAGGTTGCGGCCGGCCCACTCGAGGTAGGTGCCGGACAGGTCGACGCTGGTGGTGCTGGCCGCGCCGCCCACCGCCGCATGCACGCTGGCGGCGCCGGTGTAGGCGAACAGGTTCAGCACGCGCTTGCCCGCGGACTCGCGGCCGATGCGCAGGCGCACCGGGCGATGATCGAGGAACAGGCCGGTGTCGAGGTAGTCGAACAGGTTCACCAGCAGCTTCGCCCGGCCCTCGCGCACGGCGATGAACTCGTCGCGCCGGTCCATGCGCCCGTACTTGCTGCCGCCCTTGCCGCGCGCGCGGGTCTTGATCGACACCTGGGCCGGCGGCACCGCGAACACTTCGCGCACCGCGTCCAGCAGCTCTCCGAAGCGGCGGCGGCTGTCGGCCTCGGGGATGGTCGAGGGCGCCTCGTACTCCTGCACGTGGACGAAGCTGCGGCGCTCGCCCTCGGCTTCCTCGTACACGTCCACCGCCGCCGAGTATTCCGGCAGGTCGGCATCGTAGGCGCGCCAGGCGGACACGCCTTCGCGCTCGCGCCAGGACTTGAAGCGCTTGAGGTTCTTGCGCAGCCGGTTGGCGACCATCTGCGCGCCGTCCGAAAGCGGCTTCGCCTCGCGCGGCGCCCGCGCCGGCGGCTGCAGCGGGTCGCAGACCAGCAGCGAGCACTCCAGCGCACCGTTGAAGAAGGCGTAGCGCTTGGCGGCGCGCAGCCCGGTGGCCTGGGCCAGCTCGTCCGAGCCGCACAGCAGCACCGCGCGCCAGTCCGGCACGGCGCGGCGCAGGGCGTCGCCAAGTTCGCGGTAAAGCGCCGCGTCCGCCGCCAGGCGCGCGTCGTAGGGCGGGTTGCAGACCACCAGCCCGCGCGCCGGACCCGGCGCCTTCAGGGCAGCCACCGGTGCGCGGTCGAAACGGATCAGCTCGGCCAGGCCGGCGCGGTCGGCATTGGCCACGGCGGAATGCAGCGCCGCGGGATCGAGGTCGGCGCCGAAGAACACGGGCCGCAGCGTGGCGCGCCCGGCGGCGGCGCGGTCGCGGGCCTCGGCCTCGATGCGCTGCCACAGGTCTTCGTCGAAGCCGCGCCAGCGCGTCGGCAGCGCGCCCTGCAGACGATGCAGGCCGGGCGCCACGTCGGCGGCCATCAGCGCGCCCTCGATCAGCAGCGTGCCGCTGCCGCACATCGGGTCGAGCAGCGCGCCGCCCTCGGCGTAGAGCTTCGGCCAGTGGCCGCGCAGCAGCATCGCCGCGGCCAGGTTTTCCTTCAGCGGCGCCTCGCCCTGCGACTGGCGCCAGCCGCGGCGGTGCAGCGGGCCACCGCCCACGTCCACGGACACGATGGCGCGGCCCTTGCGCACCACCAGGCTCAGGCGCAGGTCGGGCGATTCGGTATCCACCGAGGGACGCACGCCGTGCGCAGCGCGCATGCGGTCGACCACGGCGTCCTTGGCGCGCTGCGCCGCGTAGCGTTCGTGGGTCAGCGCCGGGCCCGAGACATGCGCATCCACCGCCAGCGTGCCTTCCGGATCCAGGTGCGCCGGCCAGTCGATCGCATGCACGCCCTGGTAGAGATCGTTCTCGTTGGCGCAGTCGAACTCGGCCAGCGGCCACAGCACGCGGCTGGCCAGGCGCGAATGCATGACCGCGCGGTAGGCCGCTTCCGCCCCGCCCTCGGCATTGGCGCCGGCCAGCGCGGCGGTGGCGCGGGTCGCGCCCAGCGCCACCAGCTCGTCGGCGAGCAGGTATTCCAGGCCCTTGGCGCAGGCGACGAAGAACTTCACGAGGCCAGCATCTGCAGGAATCGGCCGAATTCCTCGGCGCAGAACTCGACGTGCGCGGCCAGGCGATGGCTGTCGGGCACCAGCACCAGCGTGTCCTGCCGGCGCTGGGCCCAGCGCACGACGTCCAGCGCCGGGATCAGTTCGTCCTCCCAGCCGTGGATGATGCGCGTCGGCACCATGGCCGCGTGCAGGGGCCCGGGGGCCACGTCCAGCGCCACCGGTGGCGCCATCAGGAACAGGCCCGCCACCGGCACTTCGCGCGAGACGTGACCGGAGATGTAGGCGCCCATGCTCGAACCCGCCAGCACCAGCGGCTTGCGCGTGGCCAGGTGGGCGCGGGCGCCAAGTCGCAGGATGCGGCCCTCGACGTCGCCCAGCGGGCCCAGCACGTCGAGGTCGCGGTAGTCGGGACGTTCGTGGGTCCAGCCCATCGCACCCGCGACGCGCGCGAGCGCGGCGGCCTTGGTCGCCCCGGGACCGCTTTCCAGCCCGTGGGAAATGATGACGTGGCCGCTCACGCCGCGTCGTCCGCCGCCAGCGGCTCGACCGCGTCGCCGAGCCGGAAGCTGCCGGACACGATCACGCGGGCGCAAAGCCCGCCGTGCTGGCGCATCGCGTTGTAGCCGCCGGGACCGAGCGCAGCCTCCATGCGCGAGCACGGGTCGCAGTCGCCGGTGCCCTCGAACACCGCCGTGCCGATGCGGAAGCGCCGGCCCTTCAGCGCGATCACGGGCAAGCCCGACACCACGACGTTGCGGCGCAGGGTCGCGGGCGACACCTCGGCCAGGCCGCTGAGCGCCGCGACCACCGGCAGGTGCTCGGCCTGGATGAGCGTGATGCCGCGCTTGCCGCTGCCACTCTTGTACCGATCGCCCACCAGGCCCTTGCCGGCGACGACCTCGACCCGCTCCACTTCCTGCATCGGGATGTCGCGGGCGGGGCGCAGGCCGATCCATCGGACCTGGCCGGGACGCGGCAGCGTGGCCATCAGTGCGCCAAGCGCGGAGTCGGCGGGAAAGGGCATCGGGGGGGCTCCGGAATGGGCGCGATGTTAGCATGCGGCCATGACCGCCCCCCCGCCGACCGACCCCGGAATCCGGCCCTGGCCCCTGCCCTACGCCGCCCGGCTGGAGTCGCGCGACCCGGCGCACGTGGACCTGGTGGTCATCCACTGCACCGAGCTGCCGGACCTGCCGCTGGCGCGTGAGTACGGCGAACGCGTGCTCTACGACACCGGCACCGGCAACAGCGGCCACTACTACATCGACCGCGACGGCAGCCTGCACGAGTTCGTGCCGCCCGACCGCATCGCCCACCACACCCGCGGCTACAACGAGCGATCGGTCGGCATCGAGCTGGTGAACGCCGGCCGCTACCCGGACTGGCTCGATTCCCGCCGCCAGGCGATGGACGAGCCCTACACCGATGCGCAGGTGGAAACGCTGGTCGCGCTGCTGCGGCACCTCGCCGCCACGCTGCCGGCGCTGGAGTTCATCGCCGGCCACGAGGACCTGGACCAGACCCGGGTGGTGTCGAGCGACAACCTCGAGGCCCTGGTGTTCCGCAAGCGCGACCCCGGACCGCGTTTCCCGTGGTCGCGGGTGCTGGACGCGGTGCGGCTGGCGCGCATCCGCCCCTGAACCAGGCCGGGCCCGCGCGGCGGCTATAATCGCCGGCTGGAACCCCGGAGTCCCCATGACCTCATCCGTCGCCGCCGAACTGGTCGACCTGCTCCGCCTCGAGCGCCTCGAGGACAACCTGTTCCGCGGCCAGAGCCGCGACATCG
>LNFM01004241.1_pt1 | contig 26744 bp, 24 predicted proteins | sample 596031 | NCBI WGS metagenome assembly LNFM01 (sample SAMN04254537, study PRJNA301005) | activated carbon metagenome | isolation source: dual media filters at the Ann Arbor, Michigan drinking water treatment plant | place: USA: Ann Arbor | reverse complement strand
AATGATCAATCGGCGCAATCACCAATAAAAGCAGTCCTATGGGAATGAGGTAAAGCCATTGTTTAAATGAAGTCACAAATAAAGCAACGATGGAAACGCCCACGACAAGCACGAGATTTTCTAAAGCAAAGGCTATAACGTAGCCCAACACAATAAGAATAATTTTGTGTGTCACTTTTGCAGTAACAACCAAATACAGAAAAAATGGCAAGAAACTCAATGCAAAATGTGATGGCTCCGAGAAAAAGAAAACTGGCTTGATAGCCTCTGGGGCAAAGGGCGAAAAACCCAATAATGCAAACAAGCTTGCTATTACGAGCGAATAAAACACAAATCTCACCGCAAAATCGAAATGACGATCAGGCACGCTGAAACTTAACCTCACAAATGCCCAAGCCCCGAAGCAGAAAACAACGAGAAAGAGCAATGATTTCAACAAGCGAGCAATATTCAAATCGCTCTGAATACTAAAGCTAACTGCACTATGAATAAGGATGAAAACTGTAAACACCCAGGCAATATAAATAGGGAAGGGCTGACTTGAAGGCTGATTAACAGATTTATATTCTCTCGCCCCAAAAAAAGAAAAAAAGAAAAAAGAAAAAAGTATATAAATACAAGATACGAGGAAAACACCACTAGACATGGATGAGGCACCAGCAGTCATGTATCCAAGTGGAGGCAATACCACTGTCATTAATAACAACAAGCTACAGCTTATATAAGAGAAAGATAACTTCATTAATCAAGAACATCCACAATTCACTTGGTGCATTTACTGCAAAGTACGCGATATTAATTTCGTAAGTAGCTGCGCAATTTCCATTTTAAAATTGCATAATATTTCTCAAATTGACAAATGAGAATACCGCGTCCGCCCGTAGTTATTTTTGCTCTGGTTGTTTCATTAAAAACCAGAATATTTGCGTCGCTTACTCCTCCAACGAGCATATCGACAGTGATAAAGTCCAGAAAATGGGCTCGCAAGGTCGATCCGGTCCGAAGCAAAAACTCATAATCACCGCTAATTTTGTAAGAGGCATTAAATAAGCCATGCTTTTCAAACAAAGTGCGATGATGCAATGATCCTACGTGCGCCACATTCATATACTTGCGAAAAACTCGCCAAGTCCATGGCGCTCCGACCACACGTAATATGGTTGAATGATTCACCATATTCACACGAGAAGAAATGTACTCAGGTTGGCTATGTGAGCTGGCAGTTATACGCGAAGCATACGCCTCGATTGCACCTTCGGTATATGCATCATCTGCACCTAAAAAGGCGATCCAGTCTCCACTTGCAAGCCGAACTCCCTTGTTCCAGGCATCATAAATTCCCGCATCTGGTCCGCTTACCCAATAGTCAATGGCATGTTCATACCTTTTTATGATATCGAGAGTGTCATCTGTTGAGCCGCCATCGATAATAATAAATTCAATATTGCTATAGGATTGATTTAAAACACTTCTTATTGTTTTCTCTAAGGTTGCTCCCCCATTGAATACGGCAGTGATAACTGTAATCAATGGTTTAACAGTCTTTTCAACGCACGGTTCAGCGGCAAATGTCGCCGAACCAGAAACTTTAAAATACTGATTTGTACGCAGCCCGCCTGCTTTATCTAGCTGCGTCAAGGGCCAATACAAGATCTTTTCAAAGATAAGGTGGGATGGTGCAGGAGAAATTGAAGCGTCGCGCGTAAGGCAGCGAGTTGTACTGTAGTTCGGATCAAGACAAATAAGCTCAGTCATGTGCGCTGCTTTCATGGTCAATTACTTTATCAAACGCAATCAAGCGCTAAAAGTATTGACTGCCCGAATAACAGTTTCGATATCTTGAGTACTCATCTGCGGATGACAAGGTAAAGAGATGCAAATCTCTGCATGACTATCACTATTGCTCAAACCAAGTGGATCACGAGCGATAGTCAAACAAGGCTTTTGATGATGAATAGGAATGGGATAATGAATGAGTGCCTGCACGCCGTTTACTTGCAAATGGGCCTGCAGTTGGTCACGTGCATCACAAGTAACAACAAACAAGTGATAAACATGTGCAGCCCTTTCCTGTGGCGCACTCAACATTTTTATTTGTGAATTTGCAATCCCGGCTCTATACGCTTCCGCGATTTCACGCCTGCGTTCTGTATATCCAGCCAACCATTTGAGCCGTTCAGAAAGCATCGCCGCCTGAATTTCATCCAGGCGACTATTCATCCCCAACTCTGGGTGCTGATACCGCACACTCTGCCCATAATTACGCAGACGCCCTGCTTTTTGTGCGATTGCTTCGTCATGCGTAACCAACATGCCGCCATCGCCAGGAGCACCAAGATTTTTGGTTGGATAAAAACTGTAGGCGCCGACACGGCCAAAAGCACCAGCGACATGAGCATTTAAACTCGCTAGATGTGCTTGCGCACAATCTTCAATCAAACTAATACCCTGCTCGTTACAGAAAGAGACCCAAGACTCCATGTCACGGATTTGCCCATAAAGATGGACCAATATCACCGCCTTGGTTTTCTCTGAAACACAACGGCGAACACTATCAATGGAGAGCAATGCTGTATCTGGCTCAATATCAGCCAAAACCGGGGTCCCACCTGCACGCAATATTGCCAAGACGGTAGCAAAGGCTGTCATAGGTGTTGTAATCACCTCATCACCTGCCCCTATATCCAAAGTGCGCAGGGCGATTTCAATCGCATCCATGCCATTACCAACACCGACACCATGCCTGACGCCACAAATAGCGGCCCATTCACGTTCAAAACTCTCGACTTCCGTCCCCAAGACATACCATCCGGAATCCAGTACCCGCTTGGCAGCACCCAACATCGCTTCACGGATGTCATCCGGCTCAGCCTTGAAGTCATTCATTAAAATCATTTTTCTACGTCCCAATAATGCTGATGATGCTTTTTATAATATTCCATGGTCCGCTGCAGCCCTTCCCTTAGATCAATCTTGGGTGTCCACCCTAGCTCATTCGAGATAAGAGAAAAATCACTGTAGTAATCGCCTATATCAATCGCCTTGCGATCAGATGGAAACGGTACTAATTCATGGATCCCACCATGCCCTAGATTCACCATCAATTCGGCCAAATCACCTAGATTGATTACTTCCCGGCTTCCCAGGTTATAAACCTTACCGTTCGCCACATCGCTGGCACCTGCTAACAACAGAGCATCCACGCAATCGTCGACATAATTGAAATCACGCAGTTGCTTACCGTCACCAAACACCTTGATCGGCTTGCCTTCGATGAGTAGTTTCACCCAAATGCCAAGGAAGGTTTGCCGAGCATCTTTTACCCGCATTGCCGGGCCGTAGGTGTTTGTCAACCGAAGCGCACAAGCACGAATGCCATAGACGTTGTTGTACAAAAGGTGATACCACTCACCCGCCAGCTTGTTGATACCATTTACATCGACTGGGCGAATCGGATGTGCTTCATCCACGGGCAAGTAATCGGGTTTCCCATATAATTGACGAGTGCTCGCAAAAACAAGTTTGATACCGGCATTCGCCTTTCTGCAAGCTTCAAGAATGCTTAACTGTGCAGTCGCATTGATCTCCAGATCCGTTTGCGGATCCTTCATGGAATCAAGATGGCTAGTTTGTCCTGCCAAATTAAACAAGAAATCCTGATCCTGGACTAGGTAAGCCATCGCATGCGGATCACGAACATCACTGATATTGCAAGTAAGCTGCTGCCGAATATCGGCGATATTAAACAGATTCCCGCCGTACACCGGAATCAAACTATCGACCACCGTCACATTCGCACCCAATTCAACCAGACGCCGCGCCAGATTCGAACCAATAAACCCGATACCGCCGGTGATCAGTACACGCTTGCCATTATAGGAATTGGTATTCATTGAACTCCCCCTTGAGCCGTCGGCGCAGGTTGCGCAATGGCGTCTTCCAGGACAACGACCGCATTGAACGCCCGTAATCAAAATCAGGCGCAACCTTCAGAATTTCCAGTTTTGCTTCTCGTAAAGAATGCACATAAGGTCTGTAAAGTAGATCGATCTCAGCCTTGGTAAGGCTATACCCACCCAGATCGTGCATATTGTCCGTGTATTGTTTATAGCCGTGATAATGGTAAAAAACTACTGGCCATTCATCCACATAAAGTTTCCACCCATTACTGCTCAAGCTGTACTGCTGAATATTCCAAGGCGCTACGCCACCACCGATATGCTGCAAAACATGCACACCCTCAAACTGCTCAGGCCAGTTATCGAGGTATTTTTGGTCTCCAAATTTACCGTCCTCGACTCGGTTGTAACACCACTCCAGGCAACGATCCTGCCACCACTGAAGCACTTTCAAGCCACGCTCATCCCCCTTAAATGTCATGAATTGAACACAGTAAATTCCTGAGGCATCCGATTGGTCATATCGCGACGTGTAACGATGTGGCGTAATTAAAACAGAAGCACCACTTTGCTGAAACTCATTCAATAGAACCGCAGGTTTCTCATAAAAATAAAGATCAGCGTCCAGATAAGTTACCTCAGGCAAACGATAAGTATCCAGGACGTAGCGAATTACATGAGAAGTACACGTCCAGCAATATTCACCTAAGGTACGTTGTGCCTTGACCGCATGTAGTTGTGGAGACTCAAATTCACTCAGAGGAATAGCAACCAACTGGGGGAAATTACATTTAACAAGAATGTCGTAGGATAAATCATCGAAACAAACTGCATACAAGACAAAATCTTCGCCACTAGCCTCAAGTGAGTGATACATCGCCAGCGCGCGAGTCAAATAATTGGAGTTGAACAGCGTACAGAATTTATGCATATCCACTCTCTAAATTTCCTTGGCAGTGCGACATTTTCATTACACGGCCTGCGGTATCAGGAAAAAGTATGTTACCCACAAAAGTTTAGAAATTGAGTGCCAAAATAAATGGAAGTATGTACGAATGTCTTCAATTTTCAGCCACCCAGAAAAATGAAAGGGGAATATTAAATAAGACCCTCTCAACTAGGCACCCTTTCAAAAAGTGCCCCCTTAAAAGTACCAATTCCTGCGTCTTCATCGCATGAAAATTCAGTTAGTAAGCGATAGCCTCTATTTGCAATTTCGTCTTTGAACTTTTGCTGAGAAAAAAACCAGGCTGGATAACTCGCTTTATAAATAAATTCTGGCACTCGCTGAACAGAAAGTCTGTCCTTGGGTTCGTCGACAAAACAGGTACGGTCAATTAGCAAATAAGGTGCCTTGATTTCCGCTAGGCTCGTTAGTATCTGGTATGGATTTTCAAGATATTGCAGCACACTTGAAAGAAGAACTACGTCCACCGACCCTTTCACCATAAGATCGCCAACAGAGGCATAAAACTTCAATATATCGTCCTGAAGTTGCTCACGCCCGCACTCTACAAATTGTTTTTGCTCAACCACAGACCAACTAATATGCTTTAACTTAGATAGAAATTTTTTATGCTGAAAATAAAAACTCCCCATTGATCCACCAAAATCAAGCACTCTAAGCTCCCCCCCCCGCTCAGTGGCAATGGCAAGCAAACAAGACAAGGTAGGCCAACGGAATTCCTCATACTGAAAGCAGACCGAGTCCCGCTCAAATATGGCATCACCGTTTTTGACCTTCAGTGAGGACTCAAGCACTCGCTGCAGTACCTCGTCAGCATCATAACCACTTGATCGTTCTTGAGCTGCGGCCCAAGACTCATAATCACCTTCAAAGGAAAAAGTGTCCTTCCCTTTTATTTTCCTTAGCCATCCCCATAGAACCGGAGGACACCAAACTCGCGCCAGATCCTTTAAATACATCAACTAAATCTCCTGGCTATTTTTCTTATCGCTGATTTTATTCGTCCTCTGAATCCGATTTTTTGGTTATTAAAATACTCTTCAAACATCCTGAATGCATATTCATTTTCTTCTACAACAACGCCATCCAAGCAGACTGGCAACATAGCCACATCAGAAGAGAACTTATCTGTAACGCCGCAATGCTCGCCGCTGCCATCGTTTCCAATATTCAAAACCAATGACTTACCTGGATAAAGAGTAAATTTATTTTTCAGAAAAACTGACGCGTGCCAACGAATAGCCCAAGAATTATTTTTCCCTGAAATTTGATCAGAAAGCATTTGAGTAAAGGGGTAAGCACCATTTAAGTCAAAATATTTTGTCAGGTTCCTGTGCTTTAATTCACTAAGTAGCGCCTCACCATCTGGCTCGAACATTGCCCAGCGATCACGCCAAGTTGCCCAGCCCCAACAATCGCTTCCTCGCATAAAGAAGGTCTCAGGCAAACCATCGATTGGATAAACATACCCATGAATACTCGCCACATTTTCATTCTTGCCATATAGGCGCAATCCATCATTCATAAATTGAAGAAAAAAAGAACTAGTGATCAAATCATCTTCAATCACTATTACTTCCCCATATGCATTCACGACTGATGTAACTCCGTCGACTATTGATCTTGCGAGTCCGAAATTTTTTTCACGCATTACAATGCTAACGGACTTGAAGCCCTGAATTGTATGGATGTAGTCTCGTACCACTTGAACTGCAGCCGCATGCGCCCCACTTTTTTCGGCGTCTGAAAAAATAATCAGATCACTTTCGGCGGCTAAAGAATTTTTCTGTAACGACGTTACGGTTTGCTGTGTGTGTTTTAATCTGTTGTAAACAAAAAGTGCGATAGGCGCAGTCATAGCTGAGCCTCGTCAATCACTTTTTGAGCCATCTTCAATCTGAAATGAAGCACTTTCCTGTTCTCTAAAAAAAAGGGTATTGTAAGTTTTAGCAAAAAGATCATACCCATTAGTCTTCATAAATTTAAAGACGGCCCCTTGCATTGCATCTTCAAGAGTCGTTTCAAGTACTTCGACTAATACAAATTTTGGACGAAATCGTCCCCAGTCATTCGACTTCAGAACAGAAAAATCCAACCCCTCAACATCAATACTCAAAAAATCTATCTGGGTCGCAGATGTCAAGTATCGTTCCAAAATATTATCGAGACGATCTACTAAAATATTACTTGTTGCCACAATCTTATACGCTGTCGTAGCGAGCCGAGCATTAACGAGCTCGCTATCAAAGGTGTTAAGTGCGGGCTCATTAAATTCATAATAAACAAGGCTACCTGTTTTTTCGGCAACACCCAATTGCAAATTAGTGTCATGCTTTCTAACCGATTGAAATGCTGGAAACACTTCCGGATTTGGCTCGATATTAAGCCCTCGCCAACCAAGTTTGTAGAAGAAGTAAGTGTTGGAAAATCTACGTGGATGATGAGCTCCTACATCGACATAGAATCCGTTCTTTTTATTCTCGAAAACTCTGCGCAAAATCATATCCTCTCCTTCTTGCGAATAAGAAGATACTGCATAGGTATCAAATATTTTTTGACGCAAACGTGAAATATACAATCTCGACGACGCAGGCAAATAGTGGAAAAATTTTCTTAACATTTTGTATTGTTATTTTCTAAGCCAACTCATTCTCTGAATTGTTTTTGCGCACAGCAAAATTAATTTCGGCCAAATCTACTATTGCATGAGTACGCTTAATAATGTATGGATCATGAGTTACAAAAATGACTATTTTCCCGTTCAACTCTTCTAGAATATTCTCAATAACTTTATTTTGTGTTGCCTTATCTAAGGCACTTGTACTTTCGTCGAGAATTAGCACTTCAGGTTTTCTAAGCAAAGCACGCGCAATTGCAACACGTTGGCGCTGTCCACCTGACAGATTTTTTCCTTGATAATGAAGCCTTGTCTCATACCCATTTTCCATAAGTTCAATATCATCGTGAATAAGAGCCTTTCTACAAGCAACTTGAACCTCCATCAGTGACGCATCTACCCCCATACAAATATTATTCATGACAGTATCATCAAATATGGCGGCATCCTGGCTCACCAAAATGACGTGCCCTCTTACAGCAGCAGTCGATATCTCATCAATAGATATCCCATCAAAATAAACATTGCCTGAGGACGGCTTATAAAACTTCAAGAGAAGATCAATTAAGGTGGATTTTCCAATACCAGATTTGCCACTAATGGCGTAACTATTTCCAGACTCAAATTGGTAATTCACATCCGTAAGAATTTGTTTTTTTCCATCGTCGTCATAGGAAAATCCTAAATTTCGCAGCTCTATTTTTTTTGTGCCCTTCAGCGAAATCGAATTAATTCCTGCTTCACCCCAGTCAGCTCCAATAATTCTAGTAACATCACGACCAGTTTTTGCATCAGAGATCATTTTCATCAACAAACCCAAACCTTGCCCAATCACCGGGAAAAAGCGCATTAAATAAGCACTCATCGTGACAATAAAAACAAGGCCAATCTCCTCGATTTTTCCTACCCGCACCGCAAACCAAATACCTACGATAATCAGCAATAGTAAAACCGGGAGCAATTTGGACAAGAGGGCCATTGCATCCACCAAAAACAAGGTTTTTGTATACTTATACATTAACGTACGATAAAGCTTGACTACGTAACTTTCTGACGAAAACGATCTAACAGCCTTTAAATTATTTAATGAATCCAAGAAAATTGACGCCGCTCTCCTAGATTCGTCAACTTGTCTCCCCCCAAGCTTATGGGACGCCCTAAAAATCCCCCCCAATGCTACGAACGAAAAAAACAAGAAAAACAGAACAAATATACCTGTAGCAAAAGAGTAATTAATAATCGCAATGAAATATAAGGAGGCAAGACAGACAATACCCACAAGCTGTGTCAAAGAAATGATCAATACACTCGCCTTAAATGACTCATCTCCTGCCAAGCTAATGAAATAACCGATACTTTTTTTACTAATTTCACTAACCGAAACTGAGCGCATAATCTGTTCAAATGCTTGCGATGCCAATTGAGCCATTACCCTTCGACCCAAATAGAAAGAAAGTGATTGCGCACACAATTGGGTGATTACACGTATCGTAAGTAGCACCACAAATGTTCCGAAGAAAGCACTCCCGTTTACACTTACGCCTAGGAGCGCTAAACTTCTAGCAATAAAGCCGTTATCCGACGCCTGCCCCCCTGAAATTATTTCGAAAAGTGGTAAAAGACTAGTCATTGCCAATAGCTCGACGGCTACTGAAAATAGGGATATAAGAATACTTAAGTAAAGTAAAGGATTTGCTTTGAACGCAAATTTTGTTAAATTTAATACGTAACCAAATTGTTTTAATCGATCCATATCTTACTAATTATTAATTTAGATTTAGAATTTTCCAAATCGGCTGAAAATTTAAACCTATTTCCAGATATCATCGAAATATCAAAGACTACTTCATCCCACTCATTAGAGACTTCTTTGACCTGCCCCATAAAACTTAAAGTCCCACTTTGAGAGAAAAGCGACTTTACGTTGAGGCCGATGAATTTACCATTCGACGAATCAAGGCAAACCTCAAACTCCGTTGATGTTGACATCCCCCCATAGGAAAAGCTACGTTCACGCTCTGCCCGAGCGACTTCAAATCCGCTATAGAAATACGGCCAATGCTCAGGATTATCATGAAATATTAATCGGGGAGGAGAGAAATTTAGCCTTCTTCTAATTATTTTAGCTGGTGCACCCGCAACAACTGCGTAAGGCTCTACATCTTTTGTCACGACAGAATTTGCGCCAACTATCGCGCCTTTTCCGATAGTTACACCTGGCATAAGAACTGTATTTACGCCTAACCAACAATCTTCCTCAATAGTCACCGGTTGACTAAGGGTTGAAGAAATCTCCTTATTAGATAAACACCAATGATCCTGATCGCGAATAAGCGCGCTGGGCTGAACATCAAAATAGTGGCGACCAGATGAAATCAGAACATTTAGAGATATCAGACAGTATCGCCCGACCTTTATGTCTCCAACTAATATGCATCGATCTTGTAGCGACGTATGACTTCCAATCTCAATGCGACCACTTGGTCCAAGCTCGACATACCGTCCTATGTAGCAACCATCCCCTAGCTTTAGAGTCGCTTGCTTAGCTACAATAATGTTGCAGTTTTCTGCGATACTGCAATTTAAGCCATAATTAAACTGCCCATCAATGGCCATATTTGCATTTGAGCCAAGTCCAATTGATGGATACTTAATTCGATTAACCAATTCCCGAACAAAAACAAACCTTTTCACTCTACATATGACTCGAAAAAAAAAATTAGTCACGCTCAGCCGCCATTTTTTTCGTAACGTATAACGTAGGAAACATCAAAGGGCTATGAGCAGAGCCAAGAACTATTCTTTCTGACAATACTATGTCCAGATTTGAAATATTTTTCTCAAAATCTTTTAAATAGTCTGCTTTCCAGTGATCTAACCTGGCAATTAAACCACGCAATGTATTTGGGTAGTTCTCTGTAACCGGCTCTATGTGAATAGAGCCGTTGACCGTATGACGCAATATGTTTTCAACTGCAAGCTTATTTGTATTAGGTAGTTGCTCTAACGAATACATGGTAAAAGCGACTTCTGTCTGGGGAAAAACATACTCACTTTCACTACCTTCAACATAATCCAAGCGACTATATTTCACATCTAAACCAAACTTTTCCGCAGCTCTTTGCGCAATCTCTACCCCAGGTTGACAAAGTTCATAGCCATAGCATTCAAGATGCGGCAAATGCTTTTTGAGAAATAACAAATTACGTCCAACTCCGCATCCATATTCAGTTATAGATTTTGCGTTAGGAAAATTTCTTTTTAATGCTTGCAGTAATTGCAACCGATTAAAACCCATGCTATCAAAAGATTGGAAGCTCAATTTACCATCAATATTGCAAAATGCTGGCGGATCTTCATAACCCTTGATACGGAACCAATCGTCTAAACTAGTACTACTATCCAGGTACTTAGCGTACTGAGACCAACCTGCCGAATATTCTTCACTGACACTAAAATTCTGGCGATTTAATTTTGGCCTACGCAACGCAATATAAGCAGCATCACGGTACCAATTTATTTTTTTAAGCACACATTACCTTCTTGAAAATAGCCGGGCTTATAAACCCATTTTTAATAATAAATTTATCAACTATGATTATCAATACAACGTCACGACCAAGCGCAAACTCACTTCGAGTTGATCAAAGAAAAACATCATATGTATGAGGATACTTCGCTATTGAATCCTTCAAGTTATCCGTCAAAACGTTTCCAAATTTATTTTTTGGGTAATTCCCGCCAAATTGGGAATTACTAAATTGAAACTGCAGTACTAAACGATCCCCTTTCTCAACGTGCTTTCCTTTATGAAGGCCGCGAGTGTCTTCAGCAATCATTGTCCCTCGAGGGGCAGCAAACTCTATGAGATCGGCAGAGGAATAATTAACCTTCACCTCTTCATCACTCAATCGCGAGTATCCTTTATTTAACAAGGATGCCGGAATGCCTCCTGTTTTATGAGAGCCGGCAACAAAAATATGCGGCCCGCTAGTCGTGTCTACATCGGTCACATATATGAAAAATTTCAGCCATTTCACTCTATCCATATCAAAGTGAAAATACTGGGCCGCTTCCGAATCGGGCTTATCTTGAAAACTGGTATGCCACCACATTGTAACAATGTCGAGCATGGGCCGACAACCGAGATAGCTTTGAGCTATCGCAGCAAAAGAAGTATCGGCTAAAAGCGACTGAACGTCAGGGTTGTCGAGCAAATCTTGAGTAGAGAAATCATAACGTACCGCATGTGGCTCAGAACGATCATATACTGCATCTACTACCTCTCCTAGCATTCCGCCATCCATAGGCCGCATTTTCGATGTATGCGACAGTGAATACTGCAATAAACGATCGCAAAGTTCGTCGGGCAGTCGCCGCTCGAATACGTAAAATCCTCGCTCATTCAATTGGGTAATGGCCTGATCAAAATTAGCCCCTTTCGTTCTGCCTAACACTCCAGACGTATTCGAAAAATCGTAGCGCCCTTTGACTACAGCAATCGCCTTTGAAAGAAAATCGTTAGAGCACCCCTTAGTCATACAGAATAAGGTGATCATTCCCTGATAGGCGGACGGAAGAGTTTTCTTGCTAACTACATAGTAAGCGAGTCCCAGCATTAGTCTTATCAGGCTAAGCATTCCTAATATTAAGCGTTTAATTGACTTCATATTTTTCTATAATTAAACAAAATTCTGCAATTTTTTAGCCAAGGAATCCTCAGGGAAATCAGCACCTAAACCATAGAGGCCTCTTAAAAGACGATTTACTTCTCTTTTCAGGAAAATAGTCTCGTCTGTCAAAGTAATTTCTAACTCATTACTAGGTAAATCTAATACCGAATCAAGTGCGCCCTTAAAAATTTTATCTATATCTTCGGATATAGATAACCGTGGAGCCCTTCTTTTACAATCCGAATACTGCTGATAATAAGGAGCGATACTTCTTATCAACTTATTTTTTACTTTGGTCTTAAATCTAATCTTTTCATTTTCATTTCTTTTAAAACTTTCAGAAATATCAAATGCCATGTAGTAAAACTCTATGGCGCACCAGCGATAAGTTTTACGAATTCGCTCCGCGCTCCATCCTTCCGCCAGCGCTTTCTCCAATTGAAAAAAATACTCAGTATATGTCGTCCCTACATAGTTCAAATCTGATGGATAAACGGGAAGATCTGGGGAATACAATACGACTGGCAACCCTAATAAACCCATCTCCTTTCCAACGCTGGACCAGGAGTTCGCAAATACATCCGTGACCTTGGCCAGACTATACATCGATATATTATCGGTCGGCCAATTGACCCTTACATTGATAGGAAGGTCTAATAAGGCATGCTGAAGCATTTTTGCGTGCTCAGACAGTACTCCCTCTCTCTTATTTGGAAACTCACGCGGATGAACTCGAATGATTAAGAACAAATCTTTGTCTGCCTCAACATATTCGATCAGCGCGTTAATCCAATCTACCTGCCTAGGAAATAGCAAAGAAAAATTAGACGGTACCGTTCCAACCACTTCTCCCGCAAAACGCTCGTCATAGCTGCTCATCGCAGCACAAATAACCTTTTGTCCGGGACGAATACCAAAATATTTTTTTAACTCGGCCTCATTCCCGTCAGGCGCAGCAGAATACGCCCATACACTTCGCCCTAGTGTAACCTCAAGAAAATGATCTGTTACTGCAGCTAATGCCTCCGAAGAACAAGGTTTTTCTCTAACACTTTTCCATTTTTTTACCAAATGGCGATAGAAAGAAAAAGAATCTCCTCTTCCGATTAATAAGGTTTGCAATCTAATTGAAAGATTAGCTCCTGCATGCAAGAAATATTGAGGAGTTTCACGCAATTCAGCAAGACGTGCAGCAATTCTATTTACTGTATACAAAGCGTTATACAGCACCACGCGTTCTGGCATATATTCCAAGAAAATCTGTTGCATCCCCCTCAATGTCAAAACGGCATTTCGCAAGTTAACCTGGTAACGAGCCCACTCGCTATCACTAAAATCCAGCGTGCTCTTTTTGGCATCTAGCAATAATTCATACAGGGCAATACGTCCGATTTCTACGCCATCAATCATGAGATCAAGGCAATTTTCTTGCGTCGTAAGCGCCACCACTTCATCGGCATACAAAAAATCTGCTACGCTAATTTTATCGATCAAATCAGGACCCGAAAAACTAAAATTCGAGCGAAGAATACTTTCGTTTTTTTTACAAATGCGACAAATGCGCTCCTTCTCAGAAGGGTCAGCTACGACCGATACGCCAAATGCACTCATTGATACGCAATGGCTTCTCAGTAGACCGCCACATCCTACATACACAATTTCGTTACCATGCTGCGTTAAAGCCTCTGCAACCAATGCCTCAGGAAAAGCGTGGACCCAAATTGCCGAATGTGGAGCAAAAAATAGTATTTTCACCAATTTACCTTCATTAAATCAACTCCCAAGTCAGCGGTGTGCCTCGTTTGACGTCGTATTTGACTGACTTGCCCAACATTGTTTCCATGTATTTGGTTGGCAAACCAAGCCCAGGGCGGATAGCGCGGACGTTCACTGTCGATAATTTATCTCCTGCTTTGATATCTTGAACTACATACAATGAACGCCTGTATTGAATTGATTTCTTTTCTGCTTCTGTGGCTCCATAACTAACCCCCCCTAGCGCCTCCCAAGCTCTCTCAGTTTCTAAAACCAATTGCGCCATTTCGGCCGGCTCCATTGAAAAAATACTATCAACTCCGCCATCCGCACGACTCAAAGTAAAATGTTTTTCGATAATCGTTGCCCCAAGCGCTACGCTAGCGACAGAAACACCTATGCCCATCGTGTGGTCAGACAAGCCCACCTCACAACCAAAAAGTTCTCGCATGTGAGGAATCGTTAATATATTCGTATTGGCTGCGTTTGCAGGATAAGTGCTGGTGCACTTCAATAAAATAAGATTTTTGCAGCCAGCCAGTCTTGCCGCACGTACCGACTCATCAAGTTCTGCAACAGTTGCCATACCTGTAGAAATGATCATCGGCTTGCCGATTGACGCAACTTTACGTATTAGCGGCAAGTCTGTATTTTCAAATGACGCAATTTTGTAGCACTCAACACCCAAACTCTCCAAAAAATCTACAGCAGTGCTATCAAAGGGAGAACTGAAGGGTAGCATCCCCTTTTCGCGCGCTCGATTAAAAATAGCTTCATGCCACTCCCACGGAGTATGAGCTTCGTTATATAACTTATATAAGGTCGTTCCGGACCATATATTGCTGGGATCTGCAATATAAAATTCTCTCTCATCAAGATCGAGTGTCATCGTATCTGCGGTATACGTCTGGATCTTAAGTGCGTGAGCACCTGAAGCAGCTGCTGCATCTACAATTTCCAACGCTCGTTCAAGCGAATGATTATGATTGCCGGACATCTCAGCGATTACAAAAGGTGGGTGACCTTTGCCTATTGTTCGCGTCCCTAATTTAAATTCCAAGTGAATCTCCTGAACTAAACCACCTAATGACTTCAATGAGACTCAAGTAATACATCCCACTGCCGCCAGTTTTTCGTTCCATTTTCAACCATTAAACGTGTCTGCAAAGGCCCCACATTAAACAAGGCGTCAAATATTGACAGATAGGGAATAAAATCCTTCCCAACGCCTTGTTGAATATAAGTATCGGGTTGAAAGTTTTGAAACTGGAGCTCGATATCGCTGACAGGAAATACGGCATCTTCCCGCATATACCCGTACGAACCCGCTGCAGCAAAGTAACGGCTAGCACGGCACCAGCGCAACAACTCCAGAACCAGTTCAGATCGGGTCTTATCTGAGTAATACTCCGAGCTAAATCGTAGCTCTCTATTCCAGCCAAGCAATTCGATAACTGATTTGATAAGACGTACATTAAGCGCTGCCAAAGACTCAGTTGGCTCCGCCATGCGATTTTCAATTATGGAAAATACTGGCTCAAAAAATAAAGTTTTCCCATAATTGTGCTGCAAGCGAGTGAGGAATTTTTTCCGCCAAGGTGACCTCTCGTCAATTTGGGCAGCATTCAATGGCGCTCCAAAAGAGTGTGCTTTCTGCACCGGCACCGTATACCAACCAGTGGTACCGGCACTCACAAAAAGCTTATTCCTTTGATGATAACTTTGAGGGGAAAATTGGAAGTCATCAAGTATTACAAATATATCTGAACGGTATATAAGCTCAAAAAAACCCTGCCAAGGCAAAAATGCCGGCTGCATCATCGCGACATTCATGATTTCCCAGACTCCCGAACCATACGTACAACCTCATCTTCACGCCCTTCCCATTCAGTATCGCAGCCATTGACTTCAACAAAGCCCAACATTGAATACAAGCGTCTTGCTGGCTGATTATGTCTTGCCACATGAACCTGTACGGTATCTAGTGAAAAATTCTCACTAGCTTCCGTTAGCATCAGCTTTGTCGCCTCGACACCGATCCCTTTCCCCCTCATCTCAGACATACCAACGTATATCCAAAATTCACCCAAGCCCGGCACCTGCCCCAGGTTTTTTAACCCACAATTTCCTACATGATCACCATCACAAATGATCGCAAATACGCGCTGCGACGGATCATGCAATACCTTATCGAAATAGGCAAGATGTCCCTCCCAGGTCAGCTCTCCCCTCATAAGAAAAAGGTCGCGTAATTTTTGCTCAGCCAACCAAGCAAAAGTTTTTTTAATGTGGTCTGGAGTAAATTTCTCTAGCCGAACCTGTTTATAAAAAAAGTTATTCATACTGTATTATTACACCATTACGATCTAGAAAATACCTGCATGAAAATTACTAACTTTGGTGGTGCAACAGCCATTATTGAACATAACGGCAAGCGCATTCTGTTCGACCCTTGGCTAGACGACGGCATTTTTCACGGCTCCTGGTTCCACTACCCGCCTTTAAAAATAGGGCTAGAATCACTCGGACATCTTGATTACGTTTTTATCTCTCATATACATGAGGATCACTGCTCAGCGGGCACAATTCGGCATATCAACCAAGATGCTGAAATTATATTGATCGACCGCGAGCCCAACTTCGTACTTCGCTTTTTGCAGGCTCATAACCTGCATTTCAAAAAGATCCACCTTGTTAAAGCCCGAACCCCAGTTGAAATCGAACCTGGTCTAGTCGTTAACATAGTTGAGCCTGACCCGTCAAATGAAATGACCCGGCTCATTGATTCCGCTCTTGTTATCAAATGGGATAATTTTGTGCTTTACAATGCCAATGATTGCCAACCATATGGCAGCGGCATGCAATATATTCTCGATACATACAATCGCGTTGACGTAGCTCTTCTTCCATATTCAGGTGGATCCGGATATCCCTCCTGCTACCTCAATCTGACGGATACACAGAAGCAAGCTGAAAAAGAGCGGATTTTAAGCTCTCGCATTACAGCCTTCGTTAATGCCGTACGCACACTACAACCTACTTTCACTATCCCCTTCGCAGATCAGTATGTAATTGGGGGGGGCCGTGCCGATTTAAATCAATTTATTTCTCATCCACCGTGCAGTGGAGTTGTTGAGCCAGCCCTAAATGAAGCAAAAGTTCAAACGCAACTTTTGCTTCTCAATTCAGGACAAAGCTTCGATTTTTCATCAAAAGAAAAATTTCCTGATGAGCCTTATGAACATGTGACCGAAAGAGATCGCGATAAATACGTTGAAGAATGTTTGCGTGACACTCAATATGATTATGAGCGGTTTACGTTTAACCCTAGCGTTTCCGTTGATCGTCTCCTGCGCTTTGCAAGAGATCGACTCTGGCAAACGCAACAACATTTGAAACAAACACCGGCATATTCTTTTTATTTCGATGTAACTGATAAAAATAAACGTTTTTGGGTACGCCTTGACTCAGAGATAATTGAGTCCGTACCGATGGACGCGCCCCTCATTGAGCCTTACCTACGCATCGCAATCCCAAACAACCTTTTTATCATGCTTCTTATCGGTCACATATCATGGAATATTGCCGATGCTGCATTGTTTTTAGACTATGAAAGAGCCCCAAATACTTACGATCCCAAAATCTATGCGCTGCTTAATTATGTACGCATCTGAATGAAATAGAGGAAACTCGAAACTAATTCGGGGCTGGGGTTATTTATCGTGGCGTTGCAAAAACAAGAGACTGACGTCCTAGATCTAAAGCCCCAAGTGCTTCATAAAGAGCCGATAGTTTTTCAGATTTACCATGCTTACGCATAACCTCTTCAAACTTTGCTCGTTTGTTATGGCACTGTTTGCCTAAAGTCGCATCACCAACATACACGTCCCCCATAAGAAGAAATATCTCCATCGGAAATGACGCTTCTGAGTGAACAATGTCGTAACCACATTGATCAAGTAAGGACTTGAGCGAGCTGTTAGAAAAATAATTCAAATGCCCGGGAGGGCATACCCACCACTCTTTAAGCCCATGCTCCCGAACAGCAGTCGTTTGAAAATCATTGAATTCATTCGGAACCTCAATGACTAAAAGTCCACCCGGATTAAGCAAGTCGTTTTTGATGTTCTTTAAAATTTCTGGAGGCTTGCGGAGATGCTCAAGAACATTCAACAACATAACCACATCAAAGCGGCGTTCGCCAACACATGAAAAGTCTTCGATACCAGCCTGGTGTACATCTAATCCGTGCGAACGAGCATATTCGAGTCCTTGAGGCGCCGGATCAAGTCCGCTAACGGTAGCCCCCTTATTCTTGAAGTAAAGCAACGCCTGAGCATATCCGTAACCGATGTCGAAAAGACTAAATTTTTCTGTGCCATGAAATTCGCGGCATCTTCTAAAGATGCCTTCCCAACGACTGTCATAAAAATCTTGACCGTCCTTTTGAACTTCCAAAGAAGAATCATTAAAGCGCTTCGATGTATAAAATTCTTCCTGATAATATTTATCAACCTCTTCCAAGGTAGGAACAGGATCAACTCTTAAGTACCCATACTCTGGATCTTTAATAAGGTTATACGATGACATTGGCATTTCCCCCCTCATAATTTAATAACGCAAAAGCACATCTTTTTACTCCATATCCATCAACTAGAGTCATTCCTTTTTTGCCGATCTCCAATAAGCGCTCTGGCCGCGTCGCCAGTTCAGAAACGACAGAGGAAATATCTTTAACGGAGACACGATCTGCCTCACCAAGAAATACAATTGCCCCTGTCCGCTCCAAATCCCGAATCGGAGCAATTTGATTCTGCGCTACGGTGATAACAATAGAAGGCAGCCCTAAACAACATCTTTCCCATGTTGTTATACCTGCCGCACCAATGTATAAATCGGACCGCAACATCATTTCAGCCATATCACTGACGTAATCATGGCAGTGTATATTCAAGTGTTTTTGTGAGTATTCAGTAACAACCTGTTTAAAAGGATTGTTAACTCCCAAAATTACATCTATTTCGATATGAACATTCGAGAGCAAACTTAGCGCCTGCAATGTTTTTAAGGTTTGATTTCCAGAATCGGTCGCGCCAAAGAATACCAACACTCGCCCAATTTCGCCGTTCCTTATTCGCATACGATTTACAGCCTCGGAGAACTCCTTACGTAACAAGACGTACTGAGTTCCAAGCAATGTGCGACACTGAGGTGAAATCAAATCAACATAACGGCGTTCTTGATCTTCATAAAAATTTTGGTCAAGCAACAAGTCGCAATCATGAGGTCTGTTAGCCAAATCATCGATGACCATCATTCTTGCAGTGGCAACACTTAGACTTTTCTCCCATCTAGCGTCAAGACCATAGTGATCAACGACTATCCAATCTACCGGGCCGACTTCTCGCTTGATGATTGAGGAAACCTCAGCAGAATCAAAAACCCAATCTAAAGAGAAAGCACTACTTCCTTTGTCACTAGAAGTCTCCGGAAATGTATTTGACTCTTCGCTATCTGGAATAAAGAAAACGGGATATCCCCGTTCCAAAATATAGCTGCCCATATTCCCTGCGAGTCGCCTGCAAATAAACACGATCTCAATATGATGTAGAGCGAGTTCGTCAGCGAAAGTCAAACAACGCATCACATGACCTGAACCGATCTCTACAGAAGAATCTACGCGGAATGCTATTTTCAAGAACCGAGCCCTTTACTCTGCATCTCTAGCACTTTAAACATAATCTCAGCCTGAGCCCAATCTTCAACAGTATCGATATCCTGTACAAGATATCGAGGAATGACAACCGGTAAGGTATGTTCGGAAAAAACGACCTCCTCTGACAGGAAGGCCTCGGCACGCCCTAGGCAAAACTGGCCGGCGTCATGGTAGGCGTCGTCAAGATCCTGAGATCGTGTAGCCATATGTTCCGGGTAAAAAGGAGAGATGCTGCCTTCCGAATTAATCCGTACCGCACGCTGTATTGGAAATGGATAGGTAGTAACCGAAATAGCAAAGGATTTATTTGATAAACTCAACTTTTCAAACGCTTCTATCAAATACTCTGGTTTGATGAATGGCGCTGTCGCATAAAGCGAACAAGCGAATTCGACTGATTGACCATTTTGACGAAACCACTCAATCGCATGCTTGATTACAGCATTCGTGTTGGTAAAATCATCAGCCAAATCCGAAGGCCTTAGAAATGGGACGATCGCACCAAACTTCTCAGCTGTTTCGGCTATTTCACGATCATCCGTAGACACAATTACTTGATCAAAGACGCCACTTTTAAGAGCAGCTTCAATTGAATAGGCGATTATAGGTTGGCCATCAAATAATTTTATGTTCTTACGAGGAATACGCTTACTTCCACCTCGAGCAGGAATTACTGCAATTTTCATAAGCTCATCCAAGTCTCACTTACATCAACAATCTCTGAGGATTACATAAGCAACTTCAGCACTCTAGAAAAGGGTTTGATGTCCGGAGGGCGTTTTTAATCGATAGACGACCTCTTTTTGCTGCTCCTCTGTCAAACTGGGATACATAGGCAAACTGATGGCTTCACTATAGTATTTCTCGGCATTAGGGAAATTAGCAAAATCAAACCCTCTATCCAAATAGTAAGGTTGTCGATACACAGGGATGTAATGCACATTCACACCTATGCCGGCGAGTCGCAAGCGATCGAATACCTGACGACGTCTCAATTTAGCCGGGTCCAAATGAATTCGAATTACGTAAAGATGCAAACCTGAATAGCCATCTGGATGTTGCCATGGAATTTCCACGTCGCAATCCTTTAGCAATTCGTTGTAATTAAGAGCAAGAGTATGGCGCTGAGCAACGAATTCATCCAAATGTTGCAACTGGCTCAAGCCCAGCGCTGCTTGCATGTCAGTCATCCGGTAGTTGAATCCCAACTCCATCTGCTGATAGTACCAAGGGCCATCTGGCAAATGAGTCATCTCAGCCGGATCTCTGGTTATCCCATGACTTCTCAAGCGAGCCATATGCGCTGCTAACGCAGGATCATTCGTCAACGCCATTCCCCCTTCACCTGTCGTAATAATTTTGACAGGATGAAAACTGAAAATGGTTATATCGCTATAACGACAATTCCCAATCGGTTCGCCTTTATAGCGACCACCGATGGCATGCGATGCATCTTCAATTATGCGAAAATCAAATTTCTTTGATAAGGCATGAATTGCCTCCATTTCGCATGGCTGGCCACACAAATGAACGGGGATAACGACTTTTGGCAATTTCCCTGTAGCTTGCGCACTTTTCAACTTCTCTTCCAAGCGTGCAACGCTCATATTGTAGGTTCGCGAATCAATATCTACAAAATCGACCTCGGCGCCACAATAACGTGCGCAATTTGCACTCGCAACGAAAGTAATTGGTGTCGTCCAGACCAAATCGCCAGGGCCCACTTCTAACGCAAGACAAGCAATATGCAAAGCAGACGTTGCACTATTTACCGCAATCGCATGTGCTGCTCCGCAATAAGCAGCAACGGCACCTTCGAAGGCAGGTACCACAGGACCTTGAGTGAGGAAATCTGAACGTAAAACATCTACTACTGCCTGAATATCAGCTTCAGAAATAGTTTGGCGGCCGTAAGGAATTATCATGGTTGAGTGCGATCTAGTTTGTGTGAGAAAACCGATTTATCTATCGATTTGCCTAAAACAATGTAAGTCCGTATCTTTTACTATGTGCTATCTGATTATTTACCACGACCAATACCGTAGTAAACCAAACCAGCGTCCTCAACTAAGCGAGGCTCATAAAGATTACGCCCATCAAATATAACCGGTTGTTTCAACATCTCTTTAATCACAGCAAAATCCGGACTCTTGAAAGCCTTCCATTCCGTTACAATGATTAACGCATCAGCATTTCTCAATGCCTCTAATGGATTGTCTGCATATTCCAAATCTGCACGATGGCCATAAATACGTCGTGTTTCTTCAATTGCAACCGGATCAAATGCCGTAACCGTCGCGCCTCTTTTCCACAGGCCTTCGAGAACGACAAGGCTGGTAGCTGCACGCATATCATCCGTTCCGGGTTTAAATGCCAAGCCCCATAAGGCAAAATGCTTGCCTTTTAAATCCCCGCCAAAATGCTTATCAATTTTCTGCAAAAGAACGGATTTTTGCACGTCATTGACTCTTTCCACAGCGTCCAGCACTTGCATAGGAAGTCCATACTCTTCGCCAGTACGTTGTAAGGCGCTGATATCCTTAGGGAAGCAGGATCCGCCATAGCCACAACCTGAATACAAGAAATGGTAGCCAATACGCTGATCCGAACCTATGCCTTTACGCACATGCTCAATATCCGCACCAACTTTTTCTGCCAGATTCGCCAGCTCATTCATGAATGAGATACGTGTTGCCAACATCGCATTAGCGGCATATTTGGTCAACTCAGCCGACCTCACATCCATCACGATCAAGCGATCATGATTCCGCTGGAAAGGCGCATACATTTTGCGCATCTGTTCGATCGCTTGCGGGTCGTCCGCACCAATAACGATGCGATCAGGGCGATTGAAATCGTCGATTGCCGCGCCCTCTTTCAAAAATTCCGGGTTGGAAACAACGCTAAAATCGATCTGTACGCCGCGTTTATCCAGCTCTTCCTGCACCGCCAGACGCACTTTGTCGGCAGTACCTACCGGAACCGTCGATTTGTCGACGATGACCTTGTACTCGGTCATGACGCGTCCTATCGCGCGTGCGGCAGCGACTACATACTGCAAATCTGCGGAACCGTCTTCACCGGAAGGCGTACCCACCGCGATCATTTGAATCAAGCCATGCTCCACACTCTCGGCGACGTCGGTGGTAAATCGCAGCCGTCCCGCTGCGACATTGCGCGCAATGACCTCATCAAGACCAGGCTCATAGATAGGAACCTCGCCGGACTGGAGCATCTCGATTTTCTTAGGATCTACATCGAGGCAAACTACGTTGTTTCCCAAGTCGGCCAGACAAGCGCCTGATACCAGACCTACATAACCTGAACCAATCACAGTGATGTTCATACACCACCTTTTAAATATGTTTGATACGCCATTGTTATTCCATCTCGCATCCTGGTGCTGGCTTGCCAGCCTAGCTGCGTCATTTTGTTAACATCCAGAAGCTTGCGCATCGTTCCGTCGGGTTTTGATGTATCGAATACCAGTTTTCCGGAAAAACCGACTATCTGTTGAATCAGCTCTGCCAATTCCCTGATTGTCAGGTCAACACCACAACCTACGTTCACCAATGGAGGTCGCATATCGCTGAACAGACTTTCAAGTTGTTCTTCAGCTTGCTCCAAAAGATGCAGGCAAGCGTCAGCCATGTCGTCGCTATACAAAAACTCCCGCATAGGCGTGCCTGTTCCCCACACAACTACTTCATCCGCATTCGCCATCTTGGCCTCATGCATCTTTCGTACGAGGGCCGGCAACACATGCGACGTATTCAAATCAAAATTATCGTTCGGTCCATACAGATTGGTCGGCATCGCCGTTATATAGCGAGTGCCATACTGCCGGTTATATGCCCAGCACATCTCCAGCCCGGCGATTTTTGCCAGTGCATAAGGACGATTGGTTGGTTCAAGCTCACCTGTCAGCAGATATTCTTCCTTGATCGGCTGCGGGCAATCTTTCGGGTAAATACATGAAGAGCCCAGAAACAGCAGGCGTTTTACATCACTACGCCATGCTTCATGGATGACATTCGTCTGGATGAGCAGATTCTGATGAATGAATTCCGCCGGATAAATATTGTTTGCTTGAATACCGCCGACTTTCGCCGCAGCCAGCAAAACATACTCTGGCTTTTCCGTGGCAAAAAAAGCTTGTACCGCGCGTTGATCGCATAAATCCAATTCAGCATGCGTACGCGTAATCAAATTACGATAACCGCGCTCATGCAGTCCACGCATCAGCGCGGATCCAACCAGGCCACGATGGCCGGCCACATAAATTTTGCTGTCGAGATTCATTCTAGGAAATCACTCGCGGTAATCCATGGTTTGGTAGCCATGCTTCTTCACCAACTCATCTTTTTCCGCACTCTTCAAATCTTCACGCACCATCTCGGCGACCAGCTCATCGAAAGTTGTTTTTGGTGTCCAGCCCAGCAAAGCCTTGGCTTTCGACGCATCACCCAACAGACTTTCAACCTCAGTCGGACGGAAATAGCGTGGATCGACTGAAACGATGCAACGACCATTTTGGTCATAGCCTTTTTCATCGACGCCTTGACCTTGCCATTTAATCGAGATGCCGAGTTCTTTGGCTGCTGCGTCAACAAAATCGCGCACGCTGTATTGCACGCCTGTAGCGATAACAAAATCTTCCGGCTGCTCTTGTTGCAGCATCAGCCATTGCATTTCGACATAATCACGTGCATGGCCCCAGTCGCGCTTGGCATCCATATTGCCGAGAAAGAGGCAATCCTGCAGACCCAGCTTGATACGCGCCAGCGCCCGGGTAATTTTGCGCGTCACGAAGGTTTCACCGCGATTTGGTGATTCGTGATTAAAGAGAATGCCGTTGCAGGCATACATACCGTAGGCTTCACGGTAGTTAACCGTAATCCAGTAGGCGTATAACTTGGCTACCGCATAGGGGCTACGCGGATAAAACGGAGTGGTTTCTTTTTGCGGAGTCTCCTGCACCAGACCATATAACTCAGAGGTCGATGCTTGGTAAAAACGTGATTTCTTTTCCAGACCCAGGATACGAATAGCCTCCAATACTCGCAAAGCACCCAATGCGTCGGAGTTCGCTGTGTATTCAGGCTCTTCAAAACTAACAGCAACATGGCTTTGTGCTGCCAAGTTATAAATCTCGTCTGGCTGCGTTTGCTTGATGATGCGAATCAGGCTGGACGAATCCGTCATATCACCGTGATGCAAGATGAAGCGTCGGTCTTTCTCATGCGGATCCTGATACAGGTGATCAATACGATCTGTATTGAACAGGGAGGTACGACGCTTGATACCATGCACCTCATAGCCCTTGTTCAACAAAAACTCGGCAAGATAAGCCCCATCTTGCCCGGTAACGCCAGTGATCAATGCAACTTTACGCATGGTTATTTTCAACTATTGGTTAAACACGACCGTAACGATCTTCCAGACGGACAATATCGTCCTCGCCCAGATAATCGCCGGTTTGGACTTCAATCATGACGCAATCCACAACACCGGGATTGGTAAGGCGATGTGCAGTACCGGCAGGAATATACGTGGATTCATTGCGCTGGACAAGAATTTCACGTTCGCCATTAACGACCTTGGCTGTGCCAGATACCACCACCCAATGTTCACTGCGATGGTGATGCATCTGCAATGACAGGCTGGCACCTGGCTTAACCACGATACGCTTGAGTTTGAAGCCATCACCCTCTTCAAGCACAGTATAGGTGCCCCATGGGCGATGCGTTTTGCGATGATGATGGACAGTCGCGTGCGACAGCAGCTTGAGCCGCGTCACGACAGACTTCACATCTTGCGCACGCGAATTATGTGCAATCAACAGTGCATCTGGGGTATCGACAATGAGTAGATTATCAATCCCCACTGCTGCAATCATGCGTGAGTCGCTTTGAACGTAACAATTATCGGTGTCAACTAATACCGTTTCACAACTAATGCGGTTGCCGCGATCATCAGGTGCGACCAATTCCGCCAAGGCAGACCAGGAGCCTATATCGCTCCAGTCAAAGTTGACAGGAACGACCGCAACCTTGGCCGCACGCTCCATCACTGCATAGTCGATCGAAATATCGGGTACCTGCGAAAACGCTGTGGCATCAAGAACCGCCGGGGCCTTGTCGAAATCAGTTGCTGCAAAGGTCTGCTCTACAGCATCTAATACCTCAGGCGCACAATCCCGCAAGGCAGCCAGCATCGCGCCAGCGGTAAAACAAAACATGCCTGAGTTCCAGGTGAAGCGGCCTGATTCAAGGTATGCCTTGGCAGTATCAAGATTAGGTTTTTCAACAAAGCGCGCGACTTTATAGCCGCTGGTATTGACAAGCGACTCGCCACTTTCTATATAGCCGTAACCGGTTTCTGGCGCAGTCGGCTGTATGCCGAATGTGACGAGCCAGCCTTGTTCTGCCAATACCATTGCAGCACTTACAGCTTCAGCAAAAGATGACTGATCATTAATTAAATGATCAGCGGGCAAAATTAGGAGGACGGTGTCTTCGCCATATTTGCGCGCCGCATGCAAGGCGGCAGCGGCAATTGCCGGCGCGGTATTACGACCGACGGGTTCCAGCAAGTAGTCGTGAATGATGGATTTGCTGTCTGCCACAGCAGATTCTGCGTTCGACTCGTATTCATCACGCGTCAGGAAATAATAATCGCGATTAGTTACGGTTAGGACATTCTCCACGCCGGGCAAGCCGATGGCACGCTTGAGCGTCTTCAATAGAAGAGTTTCACCATCCGGCAATGCGATAAACGGCTTGGGTAAAGCTTCGCGAGAAACCGGCCACAAACGGGAACCGGCTCCACCGGAGAGAATGATGGGGAGAAGCATCTAAATAACTTTCAGTCATGCTAAAAATACGCTTGCGGTATTTTAGTCGATTGACAAGCGATTTACGCATTGAAAAAGAATTAATAAGATGCCATCTGCTCTAACAAAACAGACAATCCAGTAATTTCTTTAAGCTTGAAGACTTCGCACTAATTAACAAGCAAGGAATCTTGACGCTTTCGACTACTTGCATGTGGTTTCATAGCACCTCCAGGATCATCAAAATCACAGACCTCAACAACCCGGGGCTTGCATAAGAGC
>LNFM01004240.1_pt1 | contig 26748 bp, 26 predicted proteins | sample 596031 | NCBI WGS metagenome assembly LNFM01 (sample SAMN04254537, study PRJNA301005) | activated carbon metagenome | isolation source: dual media filters at the Ann Arbor, Michigan drinking water treatment plant | place: USA: Ann Arbor | reverse complement strand
TTGAACGTGACGTAGATGAAGGACAGCCCGGCGCCGGAGGTAGAGCGCACGGATTCCACGCCCGGCAATCCGTTCATCGTTGTCTCCAGAGGGAAAGTGATGAGCTGCTCCACTTCCTCTGCAGCCATACCGCCCGCTTCGGTCATTAGGGTAACCGTGGGCTTGTTGAGATCCGGAAAGACATCGACCGGGGTTCGCGATAGCGTGTAGAGGCCGTAGGCCGTCAGGACCAAGCTCGCGATGATTACGAGCAGGCGGTTGGCCAGGCTCGCATCCAGAAGCCGCTTGAACATGGGGACTGGTTCCTCAGCGGATCTGGTTGATGAGGGTCGAACCCTCTATGGCGATGCGATCCCCAGGTTTGAGCCCGGAGGTCACGGCCACCGAAGTGCCGTCGAGCGGTTCGAACGTCACGACACGCGGGTCGAACCGCTCTGGCGCTGTCTTTACCCAAACGACGGTCTGGTTCGATGGATTCTTCATCAATGCCGCGGCCGGGACGCGAATTGCCTGAAGTATCGTTGCCGTTTGCAGACTCACGCGCACGGGCTGCCCGAGCGCGAGTTTGCTCAACGCGGGTCCTGTCGCTTGAAAGCTCAGCGGCAGGGCCTGTTCACGCAGGCTGCGCGCAGCGCCCAGGAACTTGAGCGCAACGCGTTCGTTGCCGATGGCGAGGGATGCGGATGCGATGTCGTTGGCAACATCCGCATCGTAGGCAAGAGCCTCGATACGCAGCCGCGCCGGATCGACGACTTCGAACAGCAGTTCGCGTGCATCGACCACTTGGCCGGCCACGACCTGGGCAGACGCAACGACGCCCGATACGGGGGCCACGAGCGCTTCTCGCGTCGAGAGCCCCGCAGTGACCGCGGCGAGTCGAGCACTCAGGCTCTCGATTTCGCTCTCCGCGACCTCGATCTCCTTGCGAGGCACGGTATCCGAGAGTTCGCGCAATCGTGCGAGGCGCTTCTGCGCGAGTTCACGCGCAGCACGAAGCTCGCCGGCCTGTGCGGTCTGGTTCGAACGCTCCAAAGCGCCAGTCGAGGGCATGACGAACGCCAGCACCTCCCCCTTTCGCACCGCCTGTCCGAGCGCCGGCAGCCCGCGTGGTCCCGGTTCGATTCTCCCCGCTTGCATCGGCTGGACTCGTCCGCCCGCATTGGGATCCATCACGACCTTGCCCTGCAGCTCGATGGTGCGTGGCAACGCGCTTGCCTCCGTCGGACGAGTGCGCACACCGATCTGTCGCTGCGCAGGCTTGGGGAGGAACACCCCCCCGTCGGGCAGGCGCTTCGGGCCGTTGCCACTCGCAGCGGATGCTTCATCACCGTGGTCGTGACCGGGGCTGGCAAACGTGGGCACAGCGAAGACAAACAGCATCGTCGCCGAGGCAATCGTGGTCGCCAGTGCGCGTGTCGTTCGCTTGTTGATTAGGTCGTTTCGGTTCATGCCCGATCTCCAGTGGGAACCATCGGGGTGCGACGGCGCATCTGCTTGAGTGCTAGGACGATGATCATCAGTACGAGGAATCCACCCGATCCCCAAGGCAGCCAAGTCTTCCAATCGTGTGAAACCGAGGGTTGGGTGGCATGCTCTGTCTCGTGCAGATCTAGCTCGCCGGCGAGAAGATCTGTGTCCTTGCCAGCGATGACGGTGGCCGTGACGGGTACGGTTCCCGTCTGGAGACCATCGGCAAGGGTTGCGATGAACTCACCTTCGCCGTGGGGTTCGAGGACAACGGGTTTGCCGCCCAGCTCCAGTTCGAGCTTGGCGTCCTTGACCGGTGCGTTGGTGGCTGCGTGGTCGAGGTAAACCGTCAGGGTCTTGCCATTCAGGATGCCGACCAATTCGAACAGCTCGGACACTGCAGTGAAACGAGGTAGTGCCGTTCCGGTCGTTGTCGATGCTTCGGGGCCATGGTCGTGACCGGGGCCTGCGAGCGCCGGAACCGCAACGGCAATGAGCAGGGCGAACGCGGCGAGTGCGTCACGCACGCGACGCGGTATCGTTGTGTCGATCACGGGCGCGAGTGGGCGTGCAGAATGCTGGAATTTCACGTCGATCATCCTCGTATGCAGTGAGTCGTCATTCAGGGAGGAGGCCGAGCGCCTGGCGCAGCGCCGAAATGGCGCTGGCGTGCTCGACCTCGGCGCGCGCGGCCTGGCGTTCGGCCTCTGCGGCTTCCAGCTCGATCCGCAGCCGCGTCGGAAGATCCGTTTCGCCGGCGCGAAAGGACTTGTCGAAGAACCCGCGGGTCTCGACAGCGAGTCGCGCGCGCTTGCGCGACGCATCGCGTTGAGCCCGCGCGGTGTCCACCTTCTGTCGTGCCGCGTCGAGTCCGGCGAGCAACCGCTCACGCTCCAGCCCGAGCTGACTTTCGATCTCGATCGATTCCGCGCTGGCCTGCGCAATCTTCAATCGAGATCGTGCATCCGATCCCAACGGGAAGCGGACACCAACCGTGATCGTCTGAGAATACGGATCACCGAACGTCCCGCGGTCGCGGGCCGTGGCGACGAGAACTTCCGGGTTTGCGCGTGTTTGCAGGCGAGCGAGACCGATTGCCCGCTTGGCGACCTCGGCTTGGGCCAGCAGGTCGGCTACCGCGGGATGATTTGCATCGAGGGCGCCCAACTCCTTCGGTACGGCGGGTAGCGGTTCGGCGAGATCAGACGAATCGCCGCTTGCTGCGCCCGCCTTCGAAACAGCGACATCCGGGATCGGCTGACCGATGAGGGCGCGCAGCGCTTGCGTGGCGGCGATCAGCGCGCCATTGCTTTCGGCGAGCACGCTCTGTGCTGCGGCAACATTGCCGTCGGCCTGATGTTGATCCGAACGGGCCAGATCCCCTGCACGGTGACGTCGCGTTACATCGGCAGCCAAAGCCTCGGCATTGGCGAGCCGGTCGTGGGCCAGTGCGAATTCGATGCGGGCGCGCCGCCAATTCCAGTAGGCCTCGCGCACCATGGCCGACGTACGCAGGCGGGCAGCCGCCAAGCGTGTGGCGACCGTTGCGGCTTCCGCTTCGGCCAGGGCGCGCGTTCCCGATCGTTCACCGGGAAGCCAGAGGGGAATCGACAGCCCCAGTTCGTGCTCCCGGCTCCCGTCGTTGCGGTTCAGCCGGTCGGTCTTGGTGGTGACCTCGACCGCGACCGGCTCCGCCGTCCAGCCGCCGGCGATGTCGCGGCGCGCCCGTGCCGCGTCCTCGCGAGCTGCGGCAGAACGCGCTTCCGGTTGTTGTTTCCAGGCGAAGGTGAACGCTTCGCGCAGGACGAGCGTTGCAGCGGGCGCCTCAGTCCGGCGAGACGCCGTCGCATCTGCACCGAGCGAGATGGGAGATGCCAATAATCCGACAGCACCGAGAACTGCTGCGGCGAACGCCTGTGTCGATGGGGGCCGGGTCGACGGGCAACACGCGCAGGGGTAACTCGACAAAATGTTTCGCATCCGATTCTCCAGTGAACTCGAAGACACATGGGAATCGGCAGGAAGGCAGTAAGCACGGACATGCGCCGCCAGCGCGCACTGTCAAAAAGTATTGCGCGGAAGCCGCGGGCAAAGCCTATGAGGAAGTCTTCTCCCCGCCGATCAGGCGAAGAGGGGCCACTGGGGGCGTTCGGGCGGTGGATCCGCGCGAGATGTGGCGCGCGCCGCGTGTTCTGATGGCGCGATACCTGCGAATGCGATTGCGGCAGTATTAACTATGCTGGGAATCACGAGACTGCAGTTGAAGTGACATCCGGCGCAGTCTGGATCGATGCTGTTTGCCGTGCCGGAGTCGCCTGTAGCGGTGTCCGGGCTCTTCGAAGCATCGTGTTGGTGGACATGGTGTCCGAAATGCTTCGCTGCCGTGCCGCTCTCATGCTTGCAATAGCCGCTAACCGCTCCCCAGGAGACCTGGAGCGGAACGATCAGCAGGAGCAGGACACAGATCCAGCGACGTGGGTTCATGGCGAGCCGAAGTCTAGCAGCAATTCGACTGTTGGGTAGCTTGGACGGCTTCGAGGGTCGTGAGAATTCGGCGTGCAATTTCAATACTCGCGCGCCGGACCTGATTCATGGGTGCTTTCACCGGCACGGAGGCGAGCGGTAGTGATTTCCTGGCGCGCCATGCGGACGACTGAGACCCCGGCGGAGAGGGCCAGCGCGGCCATGAGCGTAGCCACGACAAGGTCGGGCCATCCGCTTCCGGTGCCGAGCACGCCTCCCGCGGCAAGCATCACGGCAACGTTACCGAGTGCGTCGTTGCGGCTGCAGAGCCACACGGAGCGCATGTTGGCGTCGCCGCGGCGGTATGTGTAGAGCAATACAGCAACGCCGACATTGACCGTGAGAGCCAGCAGCGCGATGGCACCCATCGTGATGGGGTCGGGAGTTCCGCCCTCGAAGGCCAGCCAGGCGGTTCTCGCCAGCACAAAGATACCGAACGCGGCCATGGAGATGCCTTTGACGAGAGCGGCGCGGGCACGCCAGAGCAGCCCCATCGACAGCACGGCGAGCGAAAGGCCGTAGTTGGCTGCATCGCCTGCGAAGTCGACTGCATCGGCCAGCAGCGACATCGAACCCGACATAAGGCTGCCCCCGATCTCCACAGCGAACATCGCCGCGTTGGCACAGAGCGCGAGCCAGAGAATCCTTCGGTATTTCGGGTCGATTTCGCTGGATCCCTCGCACGAGGGACTGCAGCACTTCGTGGACATGGTATTTCCTCAGAGTAGAGCGTGAGTATTAAAGACTCCGTAGTTGCTCCAGGGTCAAGCGCCTACAATGAGGTCGATCGCAACTCCTGAGGACACCGTGATGCGTATCGGCGAACTTGGCCGTGCGGTAGGCGTCGATATTGAGACGATTCGTTACTACGAGAAGGTGAAATTAATGCCGCCACCCGAGCGGGCGGCAAATGGCTACCGCGCCTACGGACGCGAGCATTTGGAGCGACTTGCATTTATTCGGCATTGTCGCGCACTGGACATGTCGCTCGATGACATCAGGCGACTGCTGAAATTCGTCGTGAATCCGTCCGCCGACTGCGGCGATGTCGATCGTGTGATCGAGTTGCAACTAGAGAAGGTTCGCGCGCGCCTCGCGAGTCTGACCGCATTGGAGCGGCAACTCACGCTGCTGCGTGAGCAGTGCGGCGTGCGTCAGACGGCAGCGACGTGCGGAATTCTGCACGAGTTGGTGTCTGCCGCGCACGGTGAGGCATGCGTTTGCCATACTGCATTGCCAGTGTCTGCAGTGATGCGGCGAGGTCTGCAGCGAAGGCGCCCGCGGTGAACCGGCGCCAAGAGTCTATGTTGGTGTGGCAGTTTGCCCGATCACGGTAGAGTGGAGACCGTCGGTAGCCTGATATGAATTCGGGACTTAGACAGTGGCCGGCACTGCAGGGAGGGTTGCTGGCTTTGTTCGCTGCGCTCCTGTTCGGCGCGAGCACGCCGTTTGTGCAGTTATTCGGCTCCGGTATCGGACCTTTCACGACCGCAGGCCTGCTCTACGCCGGCGCGGCGCTGGTGGGCGCGCTCTCGCGCCGGTCCGCGCAGCGCGAGGCGCGCGTAGTCCGCGGCGATCTGCCCCGTCTCGCTGCCATGGCACTCTTCGGTGCAGTGATCGGACCGGTTGCACTCGCTTGGGGTCTGCAGCGCACCAGCGGCACGAGCGCGTCCCTCATGCTGACGCTGGAAGCCGCCTTCACCGCCTTGCTGGCATTGCGGCTGTACGGGGAGACGATGGACCGTCGGGTTTGGTCGGCCCTGTTACTTATGCTCGCCGGTGGCGTCTTGCTCGTGCTCGACCAAAGCAGCGGGGGTGCGACACAGGCGTGGGGACTGCTCGCCGTGACGATCGCGACTGCCGCTTGGGGTATCGACAATTCGCTCTCGCGTGCCGTCGCTGAACGTGATCCCAGTCAGGTCGTGATGCTGAAGTCGGGACTCGGCGCGATCGCCGCTGCTGCGTTGGCGGTCTTCATAGTGGAACCGCTGCCCGCATGGTCATCTGCCGCGGCCCTCCTGCTCGTCGGTGCGACCGGCTACGGTTTGAGCCTGCGCTGCTATCTTCTAGCGCAGCGAGCGTTCGGCGCGGCGCGCACCGGCTCGGTATTTGCGTTTGCGCCTTTCATCGGTGCGGGCCTAGCCGTACTGCTCGGCGATCGCGCCTTCGGGGGGATGATGGTTGCCGCTTGTGGACTGATGCTCGCGGGCGTGCTCGTGCATCTGACCGAATCGCACGGCCACGAGCACGAACACGAGCCGCTCGAACACGAACACGCACATCGGCACGACGACGCACACCACGATCACCAACACGATCCGATGCCTGAAGGCGAGCACAGTCACCAGCATCGGCATGACGCGTTGCGGCATGCGCATCCGCATGTGCCCGACGCACACCATTGGCATACGCATTGATCGACTTCGCGGCAGCGCAGCTCGGCTGTACGAGTGACAGCTCGTACGACGCCAGAGCAGACTAAGCCCTACCCGCGGCGACACTGCAGAATCCTCGCTCTAGTCCAAGACGGCCTGCCGGGCGTCCAAGGTCTGCCGCTTCCGCCATGAGTGAGTATGGGATCGGTAATCTATGGAGACGTCGTACTCGATGCACCTGCCTTCTTGGCGACCTCAATCGACGGCTACTCGCCTCGTCCAGCGGATTTCCTACGTAACCGATCTGCCGCAATCGACGACTTTATCCGATGTTCGGCATCAAGCCGCGTCGACCTGAGCTTCTCTATTGGCCTGTCTGCATCAATCCGGACCATGTCTCCGAATCGGCATGGAGAGCCATCATGAACAGCGAAAATGCGGTAACCATAGGCTTCGATCAGGATCTCGCCGGTTCGCCTCGCCGGGGTGGATCTGCGGAAGTACGGGCGGCGGAGTTCCGCAATGGACCGTCGAAACGGATTCGACGGCGCCCAGCAAACTGCAGGTGCTGCGGCAATCGGGCATCGTGCCTTTTCCCTGGTGCGTGCTGAAGGATTCGTCACTGATCGATGGCACGCTGGAAGTCAGGTTTCGTCCAGTTGCGGGCCGCAGGGACCAGGGGGTCAATTTTCAGCGCGCAGCAACAGTGGGATATCTCCGCGGATATTGCGTCTAGGTCCAAATCGAACCGTCTCACGTTCTTCTCGCTCCCCGGGTTACCGATACCATCGTGACAGCGCCAGTTCTGACGCGTTGGGCGGACAACACTTTCATCCGGCGCATTGGCATTCCGAATGGAGAATGCGGGTAACGCGTGGCGAGTGACGGGTGATACAAAACATCGGATAATAGCGGCTTCCAACCGAGGGGTTGTATCTCATGGTGTCCCAGGGTCCCGTTACTCAGCGAGAGCGTGTCGTGGCGCTTCTGCGGTCCAGGGGAATGGCGCGCCTTAGCGAACTGATGGCGCAGGACATTACCGCAGCCACCGTCTCCCGGCTCGAACGCGAGGGTGCGATTGTCCGCCTTGCACGCGGGCTCTATCAGCTTCCGGATGCTTCAGTCGACGCGAATCACACCCTGGCCGAAGCGGCGAAGCTCGTCCCGCGGGGTGTCATCTGCCTTACTTCGGCACTGGCGTATCACGAACTGACCGATCAAATGCCGGCGAAGGTATGGATTGCCATCGGGCCGAAAGACTGGCGCCCGAGATTTACGTACCCGCCCGCGCGTTTTGCTCACTTTCCGAGTACGCAACTGCGGACCGGCGTCGAGCACCATATCATCGACGGCGTCGACGTCCCGATTTTCGGGGCCACCAAGACAATCGCAGACCTCTTTCGCCATCGTCGCGTTGTTGGTCTGAACGTGGCCCTGGAAGGCCTGCGCCAAGCGCTACGGAAACGGAAAGCCACGCCCGCGCAAATCGCAAGATGTGGGAATGACGCAGGGGTATGGAAGATTATGGAGCCGTACGTGAGCGCATTGACCTCCGATGGCTAGGCAGCCCCGCGATGTTGGTGCTTCGGTTCGTGCTCGTCTGCTGACGCTCGCCCGCGAGAAGGGACAGGCGTTCGATCTGATCCTCACGCGTTACGCGACCGAGAGACTGCTATATCGCCTGAGTACCACGTTGCACCGTGATCGCTTCGTCCTGAAAGGGGCGATGCTGATGACGACCTGGTTCGCTGATCCCCATCGCCCCACGCGTGATGTGGATCTACTCGGCTACGGCGATCCCGCAGCCGATCCCATGCTCGCGGTGTTCCGCGAGATCTGCGCAATCGAGGAGAACGACGGCATCCGCTTCGATGTCGATGCATTGCGGGTTGAGCTGATACGCGAGGAACTTGAGTACGGTGGTCTTCGCCTGCGTACGACTGCGCACTTGGCTGGGGCACGGATTCCGATCGTGATCGATGTCGGATTTGGCGATGCGATCGAGCCGGGGGTGGAGGAAATCGACCTGCCGGTGATGCTGGATTTTCCGGCGCCCAAGCTGCAAGCGTACCCGCGAGAAACGGTTGTCGCCGAGAAGTTTCAGGCGATGATCCTGCTCGGCCTCGCCAACAGCCGAATGAAGGATTACTACGACATCTGGCTCCTGAGCCGGAATCATGCCTTTGATGGTGAACGGCTGAGTCGTGCCATTGCTGCGACCTTTGAACGTCGCCGGACCACGATTCCGCAGGAATTGCCCGACGCTTTGACATCGGCCTTCGCCACAGCTCCGGTAAAGCTGCGTCAGTGGGAAGCATTCACCAGGGACCTGGCCGGCGAAGTGCCATCCCTCGAAAAGATCGTGGCTGATCTCGCAGGTTTCCTGATGCCACATGCACGACGGGCGCTGGAGCGTACGAGCGGCCGGTGACCTTGATCGTCGATGCCCTTGGCAAACCGCTGATTGGAAAACTGACGCTGACGCGATGATCACGTCGTCGTCCCTTTGAGCATGACGGGCCGTGGAGCGCCGACGATGCGAAGGCTGTGCTATCGGGGAGGCGGGAATGTCATCGTGAACGTGGTCTTGCCGTCATCGCAGTCGACGCCGACATGGCCGCCGTGCAGCGTCACGATGGATTTGACGATGGCAAGCCCGAGTCCGGAGCCCCTGGCCGAGTCCGCACGGGCCTGGCCGATTCGGTAGAAGCGGTCGAAGATGCGCTCACGTTCGGCCGGCCGGATCTTCGCGCCAGGATTGGACACCCGTATTTCGGTCGCTCCGTCTGGCATCGTGCGTGCCGCGAGTTCGATCACGCCGCCGGTCTTTTGGGTCGCCTGGATTGCGTTCGCCACAAGATTGCCCATGGCGCGGGTAAGAAGCAGCGGGTCAGCGTACACAGTCACGTTAGATGTGCCCTCGACTGCGATTCCCTTTTCCTGGGCCAGCGGCTCGAAGTAATCGCGGATCTTGGCAAAGGCAACGTCGAGTGCGATCGGTTCCGGGTGTAACGCAAGCTGAGCGTTGTCGGCTCGGGCGAGAAACAGCATGCTCTCGATCATTCTGGAAAGGCGTTCGAGTTCCTCCACACTCGATTCGATCACGAGCCGGTACTCGGGGGCAGTCCGGCTCTTCGACAACGCCACTTGCGCCTCGCCGAGCAGGTTTCCCACCGGGGTCCGTAGATCGTGCGCGAGATCGGCCGAAAATTGCGAAAGCCTGGAAAAGGAATCCTCCAGACGGTCGAGCATCGCGTTGTAGGCTGAGGCGAGCCTCTGCAGTTCCTTCGGCACGGCCCCTGCATCCAGGCGTTCGTCCATCCGACTGGCGGTGATCCTGCCCGCTGCGCCGGCCACTGCTTGCAGGGGTGCCAGGCCGCGTTTCGATACCCACACTCCAAGGGCGCCGGCGAGCATGGTGCCGACCACGATGGCGCCGACGATGCTCGCCCGGTAGGCGGCGAGGAGCTTGAGTTCCTCGGACACGTCAAGGGCGAGCGCGATCAGGACCCGATCCTGCGGTGACTTGCCGAGCCGGCCCCAGGCGCTGACCGCGCGAAATCGGCGATCCGATGCCTGCTCCCATTCGATGACGGGCAAGTTCTGGGATGTGTCGGGTCCGGGGGACTTCAGGACAGCTTCGGGAAGTCGGACCTCGGAACTTGAGACCAGCAGGGCGCCTTCGGTACTGTAGAGCGCCAGGTGCAGCCCATGATGTCCGACGACGATTTCGCGCCATCGCCCCGGGAAGCGCTGCATGGTTGCGAGTGAATCGATATCGACTAGCGTGTGACGGACGAGCTCGATCTTGCCGTTGAGATCCTGCGCGTCACGCAGTGTGACCTGCTGGGATAAAGCATGGTGCAGGAACAATCCCATCGCCGACAGGATCGTCAGGCTGACAAGCATGAACAGGAGGCTCAACCGAACCGTGAGCGATTGTGTCACCGCGCCAAAGTTCATGGCGCTTTATGTCCGTTCTTCAAGCACGTAGCCGACGCCACGTATCGTGTGAATGAGCTTGTGCTCGAACGGATCATCGACCTTCGCTCGCAATCGCCGGATCGCGACCTCGACCACGTTGGTGTCGCTGTCGAAGTTCATGTCCCAGACCTGTTCGGCGATCAAGGTGCGTGATAGCACCTCGCCGTGTCTGCGCAGCAAAAGGGCGAGAAGCGCGAACTCCTTCGCCGTGAGGTCAATGCGCACATCGCCTCGCGTGACCTTGCGCTTGAGCAAGTCCACTTCAAGATCGCCGATCTGAAGCTGATCGGCCTCCCTTCCCTGGCCTCGCCGAAGTACCGAGCGAATGCGCGCGAGGAGTTCGGAGAAGGCGAACGGCTTCACCAGATAGTCGTCCGCGCCGAGCTCCAGGCCTTTGACGCGATCCTCCACGTTGTCCTTTGCCGTCAAGAAAAGGACGGGTGTGTGTTTCGACTGGCGCAGGGTCTTCAGTACGGTCCAGCCATCCGCAGCCGGAAGCATCACATCCAGAACGATGGCGACATAGTTGCCGCTGAGGGCGAGATGCAAGCCATCCTCGCCGTTTCGGGCGACATCGACCATAAACCCATGCTCGCTGAGTCCCTTACGCAGGTACTCCGAGGTCTTGAGTTCGTCCTCAACTAATAGGATGCGCATCGAGTGGATATCCGCGGCACGACGAATCGAACGAGTTTCAGCCGATGCGCCGATAGTAGCGCGCATTCGGGCATTCACGTATCGGCCGCTCAGCGCGACATTACAAAAATGTAATCCTGCCGTCAGCTTGGCGTCGGTGGCGCGAAGGCATTCTCCGCACTATCGAATAACCCTCGGAGAAGATCGCGATGGCAAGTCAGTGGCTCGTGTTAGGAATGCTGATCGCGAGCGGCGAGTGCGTCTGGGCACAAGCTTCGGCGGGCCGCCCGGATCCTTCGGATCCGCAGGCTGTGGTGGCACCTACCACTTATCGGTCCGTCTTTGACGGCTATCGCAACCACGCGAATGTCGATGTGGGGTCGTGGAAGGGGGCAAACGACAATGTCGGCCGCATCGGGGGATGGCGGGAGTACCTCAAGGAAGCGCATCCGGCGACGTCGACCGGTCCTGCGGACACCCCCGAGCAGACGACGCTCAAGGGCAACGCGTCCCCGGTGCCGACCAAGCACCATGGTCATTGAGGCAGCTTCGTCATGGTGCCAATGCACGACGATCTTCTTCCCGCACGCGTGCGTGGACCCCGCCGCATGATGCGCGGCATGAGCGTCAGCATTCTTGCCTTCTGGATAGGAGGGTGTGCAACCTTCAGCGAGGATGGCGGCTTCGACAACGTTCAGCAGGTAGCCCGGGATCGCCTCGGGAAGGACGTGAAGTGGGAGCGCACGCAAGCCGATCACGACGCGATCCACACCCGGGTCGCCGAGCTGTTGGCGAAGCCGCTATCGGCTGACGATGCGGTGCAGATTGCGCTACTGAACAATCGGGGGCTGCAGGCGACGTTTCACGAACTGGGGATCAGTGAGGCGGATCTCGTCCGGGTCGGTCGCCTCCCGAACCCCGGATTCAGCTTCGGGCGATTGCGTCGAGGTGACGAAATCGAGATCGAACGTGGAATCCACCTGAATCTCGCACGCCTGATCGCCATGCCGCTTGCATCGGAGGTGGAGCAGCGTCGGTTCGAGGCGACAAAGCGTATGGTGTCCATGGAGATGCTCTCGCTGGCAGCCGAGACGCGCAAGGCCTACTTCCTGGCAGTTGCCGCGGACGAGACGGTGCGTTTTGCGCAGCAGGTTCAGCGAACGGCCGACGCCGGCGCGGAACTCGCACGACGGATGGCGTCGGTGGGTAACTGGAACAAGCTGCAGCACGCACGCGAGCAGGGTTTCTACGCGGATGCGGCCTTGAATCTCGCGCGTGCCGAACAGGCGCGAACCACGGCGCGGGAACGCCTTACCCGACTGATGGGGCTTTGGGGAGAGCGAACTGATTTCAAGCTGCCGGAGCGATTGCCGGATTTGCCAAAGGCACCGACCGAGATGACTGCGGTCGAGGCGGTTGCCATGGCGCAGCGGCTGGACGTCCAGGCCGCGCGGTTGTCGGCGGAACAACTCGCGAAGAATCTCGGGCTGACGCGGACAACGCGCTTCATCAACGTCCTGGAGCTGGGCCTGGTGCGCAATTCCTCCAACGAAGCGCCGACCCAGCGCGGTTACGAGATTAGCTTCGAGCTGCCCTTGTTCGACTGGGGAGGCGCGCGAGTGAAGCAGGCCGAGTCGATCTACATGCAGGCAGTCCACCGAACGGCGGAAGCTGCAATCAATGCGAGATCCGAGGTCCGTAGTGCCTACTTGGGCTATCGTTCCACCTACGATATCGCGCGCCACTACCGCGACGAGATCGTGCCCACCAAGAAGCGCATCTCCGACGAGAATCTACTTCGCTACAACGGCATGCTCATCGGGGTCTTCGAGCTGCTCGCCGACGCCCGCTCTCAGATCATCGCTGTCAACGGCTACATCGAGGCACTGCGGGATTTCTGGATTGCCCAGGCGGATCTCGAGATGGCGCTCATCGGGCGACCAGGAATGTCTCCGACGACGCAACCCTCAATGAGCGCGCCGACCGCCACCCCGGGCCATTGATCAAGAGACCCTGACATGTCGACGCGTCGAAACTTTTTTCGCAATGCGGGTGCCATCGGTGCGGCGGTCGCCGTCACCTCGGTGAGCCGAGTGGCGATGGCCGCGCTACCCGAGATCACCACCACCGACAAAGCGGCCACTGCACCGCCCCTCGTGCCTCCTAGCGGGCGTGCGTACAACCCCGTCGTCACCCTGAACGGGTGGACCCTGCCTTGGCGCATGAATGCTGGCGTCAAGGAATTTCATCTGGTGGCCGAGCCGGTGGTGCGGGAGATGGCTCCCGGGATGAAGGCGCATCTCTGGGGCTACAACGGTCAGAGCCCCGGACCCACCGTCGAGGTCGTCGAAGGCGATCGGGTCCGGCTCTTCGTCACCAATCGGCTGCCGGAGCACACCTCGATCCACTGGCATGGTCAGCGGTTGCCGAACGGAATGGATGGGGTCGGAGGTCTCAACCAGAAGGCGATTCTGTCGGGCAAGACGTACGTTTATGAGTTCGTCGCCCGGCGTCCAGGTACGTTCATGTATCACCCTCATGCCGACGAGATGACTCAGATGGCCATGGGCATGATGGGATTCTGGGTGACACACCCCAAGGCAAAGCATCCCTTGATCGCGGAAGTGGACCGCGACTTCTGCTTTCTCCTGAACGCGTTCGACATCGATCCGGGAAGCTACACGCCGAAGATCATGACGATGCTCGATTTCAACCTGTGGGCCTGGAACAGCAGGATTTTTCCAGGGATAGATTCTCTCAACGTTCGTCTGAACGACAAGGTGCGCATACGTATCGGCAACCTCACGATGACGAACCACCCGATCCATCTTCATGGCCACGAGTTCCTCGTCACGGGGACCGACGGTGGTCCGACCCCCAAGAGCACCCGTCTGTACGAAGTGACCACGGACGTGGCGGTTGGGCAGATGCGCCAAGTCGAGTTCCTTGCGGACGAGGAGGGCGACTGGGCGTTCCACTGTCACAAGAGCCACCACACCATGAATGCGATGGGGCACAACGTACCGACGATGATCGGAGTCGATCACCGCGGCGTCGCACGCCAGATCACCCGGCTCATTCCGGATTACATGGTCATGGGGGAGCGTGGCATGGCGGATATGGCGGAAATGGAGATGCCGCTACCCGACAACACGGTGCCGATGATGACCGGCGATGGACCTTATGGCTCGGTCGAGATGGGCGGGATGTTCTCCGTGCTTAAGGTGCGTAAGGACCAGAAACCGGGGGATTACAAAGATCCGGGTTGGTATAAGCAGCCGCCCGGCACACAGGCGTTCGAGTGGACGGGCGCGTTGCCGGAGCCGGCTCGTTTCAAGGCCGAGAATGGCCAGTCGATGCCGGCGAAGTCGGTGGCTGTGCCGGCCGTGGAAGTGCGAGCCCGAAAGCCATCCGGGCATTCTGGGCATTGAGTTTCCCTCATGGAGGCAGAGCGGTCGATGAAACGTCACGTGGCAACAATTGTTCTTCTGGGGCTGGCTGCGGCGAATCTTCCGGCCATGGCGCATGAGAAGCCGCATCACGGCGAGAAGAAAGACGCTGTGGTCAAGAAGGAACAAAAGGCATGGGGTATCGCAGGGGACGTGAAGAATGCGAAGAGAACGATCGAGATCAGGCTGCTCGACACGATGCGCTTCGTGCCCGATCGAGTGGACGTGAAGCAGGGCGACACGATCAGGTTCGTATTGAAGAACGACGGGAAGATGATGCACGAAATGGTAATCGGTACCAAGAAGGAACTCGATGAGCATGCGGCTCTCATGATGAAGTTCCCGAACATGGAGCATGACGAGCCGTACATGGCCCACATAGCACCCGGCAAGACGGGCGAGATCGTGTGGACGTTTAATCGCGCCGGCGACTTCATGTTCGCCTGTCTTATCGCTGGACATTACCAGGCGGGAATGGTTGGGAGCATCCGCGTGGCAGGAAAGTGACCGCCATGGGCGTCTGGTCATGAAGGGCTGGGGGGCGATAACGCGGGGGGCATTGGCATGCCGGAACATTTGGGCGTCCCGCTCCCAGACAGAACATGGTGAAGGACTGCCGATTCATCCCCTCATTCGATTTAAGGAGTCTGTATCGTGAAGAGTGCAATTGCGATTCTCGTGGCATCCATCATTCTCGGTCCGCAGGTGGTGTTGGCGGCCGAGCAGCAGGATCATGCTGCACACCACCCCCCTGCTTCGCAGGGGACTTCGGACATGGCCGAGGGCGAGGTGAGAAGGATCGACAAATCCGCTGGCAAGATCACTCTGAAACACGACGAGATTAGGAATCTGGAGATGCCCCCGATGACGATGGTGTTTCAGGTTCGGGACGCGGCACTCTTGGACAAGGTTCAGGTCGGGGGTAAGGTACGTTTCAGGGCCGAGAAGGTTGGGGGGGCTTACGTGGTGACCGCCATTGAGGCGGCCAGGTAGTTGACCGCGTGGTGCCAAGATGCGCCTGCAGTGCGAATTCCGGATGGCGCATGATCAAGACAATCCAATGGCCCGCTGCACCCTGCAGGGTCGCCGGTGCGCAGCGCGTCCGGGACGTCTGCAATACTTGCGAAAGCATTTGGCGCGTTCAGCGTGCACACCTATAACCTTCCGGACGTAGCAGGTGGTCTCGGACTGAAGCTGATCGGCCTCGGCGTGATCGGAGCTTTGGCAATTGTGGCGGTTGCATGGTATCTGCGTCGCCGAGGCGGGAGGCGGAAGGTGCCTGACGAAACGAGTGATGCGACACCCCGCCGACCACGGCGGCGTACCAAGCGAAAGCGTTGACTTGCCTCAAGTGCTCGAAACATTGGTTGCGTAGAATTGTGTTCATGGTGAGTATTTAGGCGATGAAATGAGCGATGCATCCAGCAAGCGTCCGAGTCGCCAGCATCCGCGCTGGATTCAAGCGTCTGCCTGGGTGGCGTTGCTTGTGTCGCCGCTCATGTTCTTCATTCTCGTGATGCCGTTCGCGTGCCATGCCTTGGATGTGAGGGCGAGCCTACGGGCCGATACGGTACAGGCGGAAACCCACGAGTCGTGCGTCAGCGCTGCGCATGCTGAAGCTGCCTGCGATCTCTGCGCACCGGGTGGTTGCTTCGATGATCGTGATCTCGATCTCGCAGTGGTCGAAGTCGCGGCGGCGGGGTTTGATTTCCCGTTGCCCGGCATCCTTGCAATTGTTCCCCTGCCCGCGCTCAATCCCATCGCGCTCGTTATTCGGCGCGACTCGGATCGGCGCGCGCCGCCTTCGCTCGCCCTGTACGAGCGCACCTCGCGCCTGCGGAATTAGCCCCTGCTGATTTCTTGGCCCTGCCTCTTCCTGAGGGTATGGGGAGGGTCGCGTGCTCCATTGGCGCGCCGCATGGCATCTCTGGACTCAATCGCACCAGTGCTGCACTCGGCGGGATACCGCTTCAGCAATTGATACATCAACCATCGATATAAGAAGTGCAATCATGAAGAAATCCATCTTCACCGCTGCGATGTTGGCGGTCGCCTTCACGTTCTCGGGGCAGATCGGAGCTCAGGGGCGCCACGATGAATGTCCGCATGGAGTGAAACCGGCGACCAAGACGCCGTTGGAAAAGACATCCACAGTGGCAACGCCGAAGGATGCGAAGTAGTCATCACGTCCGTGGGTTGGGTCGCCTAGCGTACAGAGGCAGACCCGTCGGCTATGCCAAGGTGCCTGTAGGTGGTTGAGAAAGCATCTCGCAGAGGCGTACAGGTAATTGGTGCGTCAGCGGTCCGGTCCGGCTATCAACATGAGCCGGCGGGTGCCCGCCCTTGGAATCGAGGATTCGAGAACATGGAGAACTGGCAATGAGCGACGATGAAAGGAATCACACCGAGAGCGGCACGGGCCGGAAAGCCAACTGGGTACTGATCGGCTTCGTGGTCATCGCGGGGTACTTTCTCATTCTGGAGCACAGGGCGCATCTTGCGGAAGGGCTCAAATTCCTGCCCTACCTGCTGCTGCTTGCCTGCCCGCTGATGCATCTGTTCATGCACAGAGGGCATGGTAATCACCAAGACCACGACCGACCCAAGGCAAGGCCTGAGGACGATGCGGGCAAAGGAGACGCGAAATGAACCACACCGAGGGGTCTTATGGCCTGTGGAGTCTGGTGGTGATCAATTCGCTGATCTTCATCATGTTCGCGTTCAGTTTCACCAAGCCGAAGACGTCACGCGACTGGCGCTCCTTTGGGGCTTTCTCAGCCTTCATCGTGGCGCTTTTCACGGAGATGTACGGTTTTCCCCTGACGATCTATTTCCTGTCCGGGTGGCTGTCGAGCCGGTTTCCCGAAGTGAATTGGCTCGCGCACGACTCAGGGCATCTGCTGGAGATGGTGTTCGGCTGGCGCGGAAATCCGCATTTCGGGCCTTTCCATATTCTGAGCAATATCTTGATCGTGGTCGGATTCGTGATCATTGCGAATGCCTGGAAGGTGCTCTACCACGCGCAGCGCTCTCATCGGCTGGCTATAGCGGGCCCGTACGCGCGTGTGCGACACCCGCAGTACATTGGTTTCGTCGTGATCATGTTCGGTTTCCTGCTGCAGTGGCCGACGCTATTGACGGTCGTCATGTTCCCGGTGCTCGTGGTGACCTACATGGTGCTTGCGCGGTCGGAGGAGCGTGACGCACTGGCCGAGTTCGGCGACGAATACCGGGCCTACATGGAACGCACGCCGCGGTTCATTCCCCGGTTCGGGCGATCGGTGGGGCCAGGGAATGGGGCCATGCAGGGATGAGAGCGATGAACGTCATGAACGATTCAACGAATGGCCCACCGATACTTGGGTAGGTTGCTTGCGTGATGGTGTCAGTGGCGCCTCTCGTGAAACCCCAGTGCCCGGGAGGATTGGTGGCGAAGGGGACCGAAGTGATGGGCAGTAGATTTATCAATCGACGTACCTCAAGGAGCAATGATCATGAAGCGTATCGCACAGCTTGTTCTCGTAGTGGGTATCGCCCTGGTTTCGCCAGTGACATTCGGCGCCGACGAGCATCATCCGGATGAAGCGAAGAAGGGGGCGGTCGCAAGCAAGCCCGCACCAAAGGGCCCGGGAGCTGTCGCAGGGGGCGACCAGGCGGGCATGCAGCAGGGCATGAAAAGGATGCAGGACCAGATGGACCGGATTCGAAAGACCACCGATCCGAAGGAGCGGCAAAAGCTGCTCGACGAGCATCACCAGACCATGATGGAGAACATGAAGGCGATGCGCGGGATGGGGGGCTCCATGATGATGGGAGGCGACCAGAAAGGCGGCCCGATGAAGGGAGAAACCGGGGGGCGGGCCGGGTCAATGGAGCAACGCATGGACATGATGCAAATGATGATGGAGCACATGATGCAGCGCGAGCAGATGCGCGCACCGACGAAGTAGTGCAGGCGAGGCAGCGGTAAGCGCGGCGCGCCTTGATGGTCTGGAAACCCGGATGCGGCATCCCGTTGCTGCTCGACGGGGCGTGGCGATGGGTAGCACTGACGACGCCGTTACATCTGGTGTGGGAACTCGCTCAGTTGCCGCTGTACACGATTGTGTGGACTGAAAGCGTCGGTCGCGTCGTGTTCGCCGTATTTCACTGCACGGCTGGGGATGCCTTCATCTCCGGCGGGGCCTATCTGTTGGCAGCATGGTGTTTGGGGGCTCCGTATTGGCCTACAACACGAGCGGCAGCGGGGAGCACCATCGCCTTGTCGTTTGGACTACTCACGACGGCCCGTAGCGAGTGGGTCAACGTTTACGGGAAAGCATCCTGGGCCTATACGAATGACATGCCGCTCGTGTTCGGAATCGGCGTGACACCGGTACTGCAGTGGATCGTGGTTCCTCTGATCACCCTGCTGTGGATCAGGTCGTGCTCGCGGCCCATCGCCGTTTCGAATGATCGAGGGTCATCGTGCGGGGGCAGGTCGTGAGCGGTGCGTCCAGGTTTCCTACGGCGGGTTGTCGCAGGCCTGCGACGCGGGTACGGCACGCCGGAGACAGGAAACAATCCGGATCGGAGTGAGTGCATGGACTTAAGGGAGGGTCAAATGACGACGCGACGAAGAGTATTGGGTGCAAGTCTGGCGCTGATAGCGATGCCCGTGGCGATCGCCCAGGCCACGCGGCCAACGGTCGAAGTGTGGAAGGGACCGGCTTGCGGCTGCTGCAAAGACTGGATCCAGCATATCGAGTCGAGCGGCTTCCAGGTGCAATCTCACGACAGCGGGAACACCGATGCCCGGGCGCGGTTCGGCATGCCAGTGAAGTATGGCTCCTGTCATACCGCCAAGGTGGGCGGTTACGTGCTCGAAGGTCACGTTCCCGCTCGGGAGATCCAACGACTGCTGCACGAGAAACCGCGCGCCATCGGGCTGGCTGTGCCGGGGATGCCGGTCGGGTCGCCCGGCATGGACGGTCCCGAATACAAAGGTCGGAAGGATGGGTATCTGGTCCTACTGGTCGCGCGCGACGGCACGGCTACGCTTTACCGAGCGTATCCGTGACCAGCCGGATGGTTCGGCGGTCGTGGGCCAGGCGGACGATGCACTACTTCCCGCGCTTGGGCTTGAGGGGTTTCGACGTGCCGGCAAGCAAGGTCTTGATGATCGGGCAGGGCGCGGCGGAATCGGTGTGCTCGCATTCGTGAAGCAGGTGGCGCAAGGTCCCGCGCATCCGAGTAAGGTCGGCGAGCTTCGTGTCGATTTGATCGAGCTTCGCTGCAGTAATGGTGCGGATGGATTCGCGGTCCGTGCCGTCATTCAGGCGCAGGAGGTCGGCGATCTGGTCGAGGGTGAAGCCCAGATCCTGGGCGCGCTTGATGAAGCGGATGCGCTCGACCAGGTTGCGTGGGTACTGACGAAATCCGGCATCGCGCGGCGGTATCGGGAGCAACGCCCGTTCCTGATAGTAGCGCACGGTTTCCACGCCCACGTCGGCGGCGCGGGCGAGCCGACCGATGGTGAGCGTCGCAGCGGTATTCGTGGCCATGCCGGAAAGTGCTTGACTCTGGGGTAGGGTACGGAGTTTACGCTGCGATCCTGTCCAAGCCAAGTGAAGGAAGACGCACATGACTGCAATGAGGGGAGGTACCGCGATGCATACCCACGCGCACGACGATCATGCGGACGGCGGCAAGAGGGCCAGCGCTGATAGCCCATCCGCGAGTCACGCATGTGTTCACCACCATGGCGAAGAAACTCACAAGCACGGCGACTCCACTGGCATCGATCCAGTTTGCGGAATGACGGTCGACGCCACCAGCCGGCACCGGCACGAGCACGGGGGCCAGGAGTATCTTTTCTGCAGCGCACGCTGTCTGGAGAAGTTCCGGGCCGACCCAGACGCTTATCTCGGTAAGCAGGTCACGCACGTCCATGAGCACGGTCACCCACCGGTCCCCCGGCAGGACGTGCAGTCGGTCGGATCGGACGCCCCTGCCGGGACCGTTTACACCTGCCCGATGCACCCCGAGGTACGCCAGGATCATCCCGGGAATTGTCCCAAGTGCGGCATGGCGCTCGAACCGGAGTTGCCAAATCTGGAGGACGAGGAGAATCCGGAACTGCGGGACTTCCGCAGGCGGTTCTGGTGGACCTTGCCGCTGACCGTGATCGTAACGCTGCTCGCCATGCTCGGCCACCGCATTGCGCTGTTCGACATGGCCACACAGAGTTGGGTCGAATTCGTGCTGTCGGTGCCGATCGTCCTGTGGGCGGGTTGGCCGTTCTTCGTGCGCGGGGCGCAGTCTATCGTGCACCGCAGCCCCAATATGTGGACCCTCATCGGGCTGGGGACCGGGTCAGCCTTTGTGTACAGCGCTGCGGCGACGGTGGTGCCGGGTGTATTTCCCGAGTCGTTTCAGTCCATGGGGCGGGTCGCCGTGTACTTCGAGGCAGCGGCGGTGATCATTTCGCTCACGCTGCTCGGTCAGATGCTGGAGCTCAAGGCGCGTTCCCAGACCTCGGCGGCGATCCGCTCCCTGATGGGACTCGCGCCTAAGACGGCACGGCGCATCAATCCGGACGGAACCGAAGAGGATGTCCCGCTGACGCACGTCCACGTCGGCGACACCCTGCGCGTACGCCCGGGAGAGAAGGTGCCGGTCGACGGGCTGGTGATCGACGGCGGCAGTGCCGTGGACGAATCCATGCTCACGGGCGAACCTGTTCCGGTCGACAAGCGGCCGGGCGATCGGCTGATCGGCGCAACGCTCAACACGAACGGTGCGCTCACCATGCGCTCGGAGAAGGTTGGATCCCAGACCATGCTCGCGCAGATCGTCGCGATGGTGGCGCAGGCGCAGCGCTCCAAGGCGCCGATGCAGCGCATGGCCGACCGCGTCGCCGGGTACTTCGTGGTCGTTGTGGTCACCATTGCCGTGGCCACGTTCTTTGCCTGGGGGGTCTTCGGGCCGTCGCCGAGCTGGGTGTACGGGCTCATCAATGCCGTTGCCGTGCTCATCATCGCGTGTCCGTGTGCGCTGGGGCTGGCCACGCCCATGTCCATCATGGTCGCGACCGGCAATGCGGCGACGCGTGGAATACTCTTTCGCGACGCCGCCGCAATCGAGAACTTCCGCAAGGTCGATGCTTTGATCGTCGATAAGACCGGAACCCTGACGGAGGGGCGACCCGCCTTCGATCGCGCCATCGCCGCGCCCGGTTTCGATGAGTCGGCGGTGCTCCGTATGGCCGCCAGCCTGGATCAGGGCAGCGAGCATCCCCTTGCACGTGCGATCGTCGATGCTGCCCGGGCTCGCGGGCTCGTCATCGATGCGGTCGAAGGATTCGAATCCAGCACCGGAATCGGCGTCCGTGGCCAGATCGCCGGGCATCGTCTGGCGCTCGGGAATGCGACTCTCATGCAGGAGATGGGTGTCTACGTTGCGCCTCTCGCGGACCAGGGGGAACGCCTTCGCAACGAAGGCGCGAGTGTCATGCACCTCGCGGTGGACGGAAGGCTCGCAGGGTTGCTGTCCGTGACCGATCCGATCAAGGCCGCAACGCCCGAGGCGCTTGCCAGTCTGCACGCGCTCGGCGTTCGCGTAATCATGGCCACCGGAGATGGCATGCTCACCGCAAAGGCAGTGGGCGCCCGGCTCGGCATCGACGAAGTCCATGGTGACGTCAAACCCGCGGACAAGCTCGCCCTGGTGGAGCGTCTGCAGGCGGAGGGACGCATCGTCGCCATGGCCGGTGACGGCATCAACGACGCGCCTGCGCTGGCGAAGGCCGATGTCGGCGTAGCAATGGGCACAGGCACCGACGTGGCGATGAACAGTGCACCGGTCACGCTAGTGAAGGGCGACCTTCGCGGGATTGCGGAGGCGCGGCTGCTGTCGGGCGCGACGATACAGAACATGAAGCAGAATCTGTGGTTCGCGTTCGTGTATAACGCGGTCGGCGTTCCACTGGCGGCGGGGATCTTCTATCCGATTACCGGCTGGTTGCTGTCGCCGATGATCGCTGCGCTCGCCATGAGCCTGAGTTCAGCATCCGTGATCGGCAACGCGTTGCGGCTCAGGAGGGGCGTTTGATCGCAGACGTCCATCGACCGCACCGCGAGGTGTGAACATTCGTCAGGGAGCGAAGCACATGAGGACGTTGATTGCGCGAACGGCATGCGCCTTGGGATTCGTCTTCGCGGTGACGACGAGCGGGGCGCAGGTCGCTCCCGGCTTGTCGGTGGGCATGTCCACGGGACCCACCGGCGGCGGCACAGATGTACTCGCGAGGCTCGTGGCCACGGCGTTGGAGAACAATCCCGAACTGAATGCGCTCGACAACGAGCGACGCGCGGCTCGACACCGCATCGCACCGGCCGGCGCACTCGACGACCCCATGCTCGAAGCCGGCATCGTCAACCTACCAGTCGAATCGTGGCGGTTCAACCGCGAAGACATGACGATGAAGATGATCGGAATGTCGCAGCGTCTGCCTTATCCGGGCAAGCGCGAGCTGCGCACGCAGATCGCCACGAAGGAAGCCGGTACCGCGGACCTCAACTATCGCGAGACCATGAACCGCATTGCTCGCGACGTAAAGGTTGGCTTCTTCGATCTCGCTTACACGCTGCGCTCTGCGGAACTGGTGGAGCGCAACCGGCTCGTGCTGGATCATTTCCTGCGGCTGGCCGAATCGCGTTATGCGCTCGGTCAGGCAACTCAGGCTGATGTGCTGAAGGCGCAGACGCAGCTCGCCAAGATGCTGGACGAGAGTTTCCGCGTGCAGCGCGAGCGCAGCTCCATCGAAGCGGAGCTGGCGCGCGTCGTCGGACGTCCCGAGCTCATCGCCGAGCTTGCGCCCGGGCTGCCGGAAGTCGGGCACGCAGCTCTCGATCTCGGGGCGCTGGAAGCTTCAGCCCTGGATCGGCGTCCCCAGCTCGGGGCGTTGCAATCGACGCTCGAGCGGACTCAGGTTGCCATCGAACTGGCGCGAAAAGATTATTTGCCGGATTTCGACGTGCGCGTTCAGTACGGCCAGCGCGACCGCGCCCCCGACGGCATGCGTCGCGAGGACATGCTCAGCGTGACGGTAGCCGTTAGTTTGCCGGTATGGCGGGCCGCAAAGCTCGATCCCAAGCTCGCCGAGGCGCAAGCGATGCGCGATCAGGTTGCGAGCATGCACCGCGCTCAAGCTAGCGAACTACGTGCGCGGCTACGCCAACAGGTCGCGCTCGCCGAACAAAGTCAGCGCACGTTGCGGCTCTACGACACGAGTATCTTGCCGCAGTCTCACCTTACTGTGGAAGCGGCGTTGTCCGCGTACCGTGTGAACCGGGTCGACATGCTTACCTTGCTCGACAATCAGATGGCGATCTACGGCTTCGAGTTGAATCGCGCTCAGGCGATCGCGAGCTACCACAAGGCGCTCGCAGAGATCGACTTCTTGACTGGCAATTCACCCGCACAATGACGATGGCGCTGCGCGTACAGGGAGAAGATCGGACATGAAACGCAATGCTTGGGTGTTCGTCGTCACGACGCTGCTCGTCGCCGCAGGGGTCGCCGCGGGATTCTGGTGGGGGACGCACACGGTTTCGACGCGCGCGACGGGCGAATCGCAGAACGTGCTCAAGGGCGACCGCAAGATCCTGTACTACCGCAATCCCATGGGTCTCGACGACACCTCCCCGGTGCCGAAGAAGGACTCGATGGGCATGGACTATCTCCCGGTCTACGCGGACGAGGCGCAGCCGTCGGCGAGCGTGCAGGGCAAGAAGGGAAAGATCCTCTACTACCGAAACCCTATGGGGCTTCCGGACACGTCACCCGCGCCGAAGAAGGATTCGATGGGGATGGACTACTTGCCGGTGTACGAAGGCGACGAGGCGCCGGCGGGCACCGTGAAGATCGCGATCGAGCGGATGCAGAAGCTCGGCGTGAGAACGGAGCCTGCCTCGGTGCGCGAATTGACCCGGGTCGTGCGCGCCGTGGGTACCCTGCAGGTGGACGAACGCCGGCAGCACACGATCGCGCCCAAGTTCGAAGGCTGGATCCAGCGCCTGCACGTCAACACCACGGGCCAGGCCGTGCGCCGGGGTGATGTGCTCATGGAGGTGTACAGTCCGGATCTCGTCAGCGCGCAGCAGGAGTATGCCATTGCGATGAAGGGCGTGCAGGCGCTCGAAGCGGCCGACGCGGGGACCCAGGCCAGCATGAAGCGTCTGGTCGAGAGCAGCCTGCAGCGCTTGCGCCATTTGGATATCGCCGAGTCCGAACTGCAGCGGCTCATGCAGGACGGGAGCGCACGCACGGTGCTCGCGCTGCGCTCGCCGGCGAGCGGCGTGGTGCTGGAGAAGCCCGCGGTCGAAGGCATGCGCTTCATGCCGGGTGAGGTGCTGTATCGCATCGCCGACTTGTCCTCGCTCTGGCTCGTTGCCGACGTGTTCGAGCAGGACCTGGGGCGCGTGCGCACCGGCCAAGCAGTGACGATCAGAATCGACGCCTACCCCGAGCGCGATTACCGCGGCAAGGTCGTGTTCGTGTATCCGACCGTCGCACCCGAGACGCGCACGGCCAAGATCCGGGTCGAAGTCGCCAATCCCGGCGGGCTGCTCAAGCCTTCGATGTACGCGAACCTGGAAGTGCTCACGTTCGATGCGCGCCGCCGTGTCGTGGCCGTGCCGGATTCGGCAGTGCTCGATACGGGCACGCGTCAACTCGTGATCGTGGAACGCGGCGAGGGTTTGTTCGAGCCGCGCGAAGTGCGGCTTGGCACGCGCGGCGAGGGCTACGTCGAGGTGCGCGAGGGCGTGAAAGAGGGCGAGCGCGTCGTCGTCAGTGCCAATTTCCTCATCGATGCCGAAAGCAATCTCAAGGCGGCACTCGGTGGCTTCGGCTCGGGCAAGGGGGCCGAAAGTGCACCCGCGACCACGCCCGCAGCGCCGGCACCCTCAATGCCGGGGAAACCGGCCGAGCACGCGGGACACTGAGCATGCTGAATCGAATCATCGACTGGTCGGTGCGGCATGTGTTTCTCGTGCTGCTGGGGACGGCGTTCATCGTCGCCGCTGGCATCTACGCCGTACTGCGCACCCCGCTCGATGCCATCCCGGATCTCTCGGATGTGCAGGTCATCGTCTATACCGAGTACCCCGGCCAGGCGCCCCAGGTGGTGGAGGACCAGATCACCTATCCGCTCAGCACGGCGATGTTGGCCGTGCCGAAGAGCAAGGTGGTTCGCGGGCAGTCGGTATTCGGTGCCTCGTTCGTCTACGTGATCTTCGAAGACGGCACCGATATCTATTGGGCACGCACCCGCGTGCTCGAATATCTCAATTTCGCCTCCGCGCGCATGCCGCGCGGCGTGACGCCCACACTCGGCCCGGATGCGACTGGCGTGGGCTGGGTCTATCAGTACGTGGTCCTCGCGAAACAGAAGACGCTCGCCGAGCTGCGTACGATCCAGGACTGGTTTCTGCGCTATCAGCTCACCAAGGCCCAGGGTGTGGCGGAGGTTGCGAGCATCGGCGGGTTCGTCAAGAGCTATCAGGTGACGGTCGAGCCGCGCAAGTTGCAGGCGTTCGGCATCCCATTGAACCGGGTATCGGAAGTCATCCGGTCGAGCAATCGCGATGTCGGCGGACGCGCGCTGGAAATGGCCGAGACGGAATACGTCGTGCGCGGTCGCGGCTATCTGCGCTCGGTGACAGACATCGAGACGTTGGTGCTGAAGGCGGACAGGGGCACGCCCGTTCTCATCCGCGACGTTGCCCGCGTGGAACTGGTGCCCGAAGAACGGCGCGGGATCGCCGAACTCGACGGTGAGGGCGAGGTGGTGGGCGGGATCGCCGTGGCACGCTACGGTCAGAACGCGCTGGAGGTGATCGGAAACCTCAAGACCAAGATCCAGGAGATCGCCGCCGGACTGCCGCAAGGCGTCAGTCTGCAACCGGTCTACGACCGCTCCGATCTCATCTACCGCGCGATCGACAACCTCAGGAACACGTTGATCGAGGAGAGCGTGATCGTAGGGCTCGTCTGCATCGTGTTTCTCATGCACGCGAGAAGCGCGCTGGTCGCCATCCTGATGCTGCCCATCGGTGTGCTGATCGCAATGCTCGCGATGCACGCGATGGGGCTCGCTTCCAACATTATGAGCCTGGGCGGCATCGCGATCGCCATCGGTGCGATGGTGGATGCTGCGATCGTCATGATCGAAAACGCGCACAAGCATCTGGAGCGTGCACCGCCGGATGCCCCACGGATCGACGTTATTTCTGCAGCTTGTCGCGAGGTCGGACCGGCGCTCTTCTTCA